>ERZ1292633.4879-Hain-H41-02um-R1-4879-length-12280-cov-5_pt1 | contig 12280 bp, 10 predicted proteins | sample MGYA00564406_ERZ1292633 | MGnify/ENA primary metagenome ERZ1292633 (study PRJEB36523, sample SAMEA6512639) | groundwater metagenome | collected 2019-01-08 | study: AquaDiva: Metagenomics assemblies of 32 groundwater samples
CAATGTCCATATCTTGTTACCATACCGTTTGAATGTGTTATTTCAACAGTAGTTCCATATTCCCATCTTGTTCCTGCGTGAGTAACAATACCGCCTAATGACGAATAAATAGGGGTTCCTGAATTAGCTGCAATATCTATTCCTCTATGAAAACTTCCTCCTCTTGGTCCATAACCAGAAGAAAACTCTCCTTTAGTTGGCCAAGAAAATCTACCTGAAGATGCTAAACCATTTTGACCTGCACCTGCTTGTAAAGAACGACTTGAAAGTTTAACGCCTCTATTTCTTGTTTCATTTCTAGAAATTGCTTTACCTGGTATTATTATTGGTTGCCCGATTTGAATATTTGATGGATCTAATGCTTTATTTGATTCTAATATTTTTGAAATAGAAACATTATATTTTTCAGATAAATATTCTAATGTTTGATCTTTACCTATTTTATGAACTCTGTGTTGCTCTCTTGAATCAACTTGCTTTTTAGCAAATTTTAAAGTTTCTTTTTTATGATTTTTTAATTCACTAGCAATAGCTTCTTGAGTACTTTTTTTAGGAATAAAAAGCACTTGATTTTCTGAAACAAAATTAGGATTTTTTATTTTATTCATTTTTACAATTTTTTCTGCTGAAGTTTTATACTTATTTGCAATGGTATCTATTGTTTCACCAGATTTTATTTTATGAACAATTCCTTCCACTAAGGGAACTAAAATATTTTCTCTTCCAACTAAGTCATTATCAGTTGAAATACCATTTATTGCTTTTATAACATCTGTTGGTGCATTAAGATTTTGAGCAATTTTAAAAACAGTGTCATCTGCTTTTACTTTATATGATGTTATAGAATCTGATTCTGAAGCAATAATTCCTTTTGAAATTTGCGATTTAATAAAATTAGTTTTTTCACTAAGATTTTGTTCCATTACCATATTCATTGGTGATGCGTTTGCTTTGAAACCATCATTTTCTAAATTATTAAAAAAACCAAATAAAGCTGATGTTATTGTAATTCCTAAAATAGAAAATGAAGCTACTTTTACTTTTGTGTTACTAAAAAAAGGTTTTTTATTTTCTTTTACTTTTTCGTATATAAATGTGTGTATTTCTTGTTCGTCTGGCTCTCCAAATAATGAAGACAAATGAGTGTCGTTTATGTCTTTGTTGCTTGAAACATTTAATTTTACTGGTTCAAAAAAACTGTTTCTATCTATAATCACGTTGTCGTTGCTTTTATCAAGCATTTCTTCTAAACTTAAAGTACTATCTTTTATCATTAAACCTACTTCTCCCTATTTACAAAATATCCGTACCCAATTAAAAGAATTGAGACTTATAGGTTAACTTATAGTTAAATCTAAATAAAAAATTTAAACTATACCCTTAATTTTATCCAAAGAATTCTTATTCAGCAACCTTTTTAATTAATTTTAAGTTTTGTAAACTTAGTCAAGGTAAGTTATTATTGCAATAGAGTTGTATTATAAATTTTATTAAGTTTATAATTTTAATGTGATAATTATAGTTTTTATCACTTAAAACATTTTTTTTATATAATCTAAAATTAATCAGAAATCCAATCTGATAAAAAAGATTGTGATTTTACAGGATTAAATTCTAAAAATTCATAATTTACTAGTTTATGTATATTGTAAGGATCTTTTTCAAAAAAACTTTTTATAGTTTCAAGGCTTTCTGATTTAGCTATAACAACTCCACCAGTTCTTGGATTTAGAGGGCCTGAGCATAATAGAAATTCTTGATCGTAACCTTGTTGTAAAAAACTTCTATGTTCAACTAAAACTTTTTCTATTTCTTCTATATTACTAGTGTAAGTTATTTTTATAATAAAATGCTTCATTGCTATCCTTCAAATTTATATGTTATTGTTTTTCCACGACAGTAAGTCATATTTTAAAAATTTCAGTAAAAATATTACCATAACATTAAATTTAAAAAATATTTTGATGATATTTTTTAATGTTATAATGAAGGAAATGTTTAAAAAAATTTCAACTCTATTTTACTAGAATGATTAGTTTTTTAATAACATAAAGAATTTTATTTTATATTTAATTAGTAAAGGGAAAATATTTAACATGAAAGCCATAGTTTTTGTGGATTTAGATGAAACTATTTTTCAAACCAGAATAAAAAATAAAGAGGGTTTTATTCCTGTTACAAATACAAAAAATCCTAAATATACTTCTTACATGACACCAGCACAATCTCTTTTATGGGATATAATTGTAAATCATGAATCAGTTAGTATAATTCCTGTAACATTAAGAGGAATAAAAGAATATAATGATACTCAAATCAGCAAAAACCCTAAAATAATAACAAGTGTTTTATATTTTTCAGGAATAATAACAAATAATGATTATGCTGATGCAGTTTGGGCAAATCATATAAAAAGCTGTTTTTTAAAATTAAAACCTTCGTTAGGTGATATTTTTCAGGAATTAATGAAAAACTTAAAAAAAGATGTTTTTAAAGTCGAAATAGTTGATAGTTTTTATATTTCAATAAAAAATTTATCTTCAGGTGATGTTGATTATATAAACCAAAATAAAGCATTAATAAAATTTATAGAGAAGAAAATAATAAATGATGAATATGTAGTACATTTCAAAAATAAAAACATCATAATTTTACCAAAATTTTTGAATAAAAAAAATTCTGTTCAATACCTTATAAATAAATATAAACCAGATCTTACAATAGGAGCAGGAGATAGTCTTTTTGATTGGGGTTTTATGGATTTATGTGACTATAAATTAATACCAAGAGATTCTCAATTAGAAGCTTTTATAAATGGTGAAATTGGTAATTACGAAAAAAGATGATTTATGATTCTCATTCGTGAATCATCTTAATATAAAAATAAAAGTTCTGACAACTTCTTAAAAAATGTAAATATACCTAATTTAATTTTAATAAAAAAATAATTTTTTTCTATAGTTTTTTTAATCTAAAAACAGCTATTTATCAACACAAATAAGTATTTTAAGATTTTAAATATAGTAAAAAATATTAAAAATTCCAATTAAAGATTTGTGTATTTACGATAAATTACAAATTTCTGTGTACTATAATACTTACTTTGATCGGCTTTTAAGTTAATCTTAAACAGTTAATTATATATAATTTAATTATTTAGTTTGATAATATACTATTTATCAGCCGTCTGTATTTGTTATTTTTAGGCAAAAAAATATGTCAATAGAATTTAAATCTGAAGAAATGACAATAAATATGGGTCCTCATCACCCGAGTACTCATGGTGTATTGCGTCTTATCGTCAAAATTGACGGTGAAGTTATAAGACACGTTGAACCTGTTATTGGTTATCTTCATAGATCAATAGAGCGATTAGCTCAAGATAGAAATTATTTTATGTATTTCCCAGTAGTGGATAGAGTTGATTATGTATCAATAATTGCTGCTGAATGGCCAATGGTTATGGCTGTAGAAAAAATTGGTGGTATAGAAGTTCCTGAAAGAGCCGAATATATTAGAGTAATAACTGCAGAGCTTACAAGAATCATGAGTCATTTGTTTTGGTTAGGAACATTCATGCTAGATTTAGGTTCAACAACTGTAATCATGTATGCACTTAGAGAGAGAGAAAAAATTGTTGACCTTATGGAAGAATTAACTGGTCAAAGAATGATGTTTAATTACCTTCGTTACGGTGGAGTTAATGCAGATGTTCCTGAAGGATGGCTTCAAAAAGTAAAAGGCTTTTGCGATTACTTTTTAAGAATGATTGATGAATACGAAATTCTAATAAACAAAAATCCTATTTTCATTTCAAGAGTAAAAGATATTGGGATAATTCCAAAAGAAATGGTTTCTAAATATGGTGCGTGCGGACCAATTTTAAGAGGTTCTGGCGTTAAATATGATGTTAGAAAAGATGAGCCATATTCTGTTTATGACAGATTTGACTTTGATATACCAGTTGGAGAAAAAGGCGATACATTTGATCGTTATGTTGTTCGTATGGAAGAAATGAGACAATCTGTTAGAATTTTAAAACAAGCAGTGGATCAAATACCTCCTGGACCTTGTTTAAAGAAAAAATTAAGTTTTAGTTTTAAAATTCCTGCTGGAGATGCTTACTGTCAAGTTGAAGCACCAAGAGGAAATATGGGTGTTTATTTAATGAGTAATGGTACTAATACTGCTGCTAGAGTTAAATATAGAACACCATCTTATGCGAATATGCAAATTTTACCTCATGTTTTAAAAGATGCATTTTTATCAGATATAATGGCAATATTTGGAAGTTTCGATGTTATTCTTCCTGAAGTAGACAGGTAGCATTCTAAGGAGCACTAATGGAAGTATTATTAAAAATTTATGAAGGTATCCTATCTTTAATACCTTTTGAACCAGTAAGAAATGGAATAGGATTGATAGTCCCTACTCTATCTATAGCTAGTATGGTTTTAGGTGTTGTATTTCTACTAATTTGGTGGGAAAGAAGACTTATTGCTTTTATTCAAGTAAGACTTGGTCCTAACAGATTGGGGCCAGCAGGTTTATTTCAATCTTTTGCAGATGCTCTTAAGGTTATGCTAAAAGAGGATATTGTTCCCAAAGATGCAGATCAAATTTTATTTAGTCTTGCACCTGTTTTAGTTTTTGTTCCTGGTTTACTAGTTTATAGTCTGGTTCCTGTTGGAAATGGAATGGTAGTTAGTAATGTTGGATCGGGGTTACTTTTGTTTTTCTCAATTTCATCTCTTACAACACTAGGAATTATGATGGCTGGTTGGTCATCTAATAATAAATATTCACTTATGGGTGGAATAAGGGCTGTTGCTCAGGCAATTAGTTATGAAATACCTTTACTTTTATCTTTAGTAGGTATTATTTTACTTACAGGTTCTTTAAGTATTGTTGATATTGTTGAAAAACAAGATATTTGGAATATTATTAAACAACCAATTGCATTTTTTATATTTTTTACTTGTTCATTATCAGAAGTAAATAGAATTCCATTTGATTTACCTGAAGCAGAATCAGAATTAGTTTCTGGATATAACACAGAATATAGTGGATTCAAGTTTGCTATGTTCTTTCTTGCAGAATATATAAACACTTTTACATTAGGTGCTTTATGTACTGTTTTATTCTTTGGTGGTTGGAGATTCCCTTTCGACTCTTATTTAGGAGAAGTAGGAATGCAACTTTCAAATCAATTAGGATTAGTTTGGTTTTTTGTTAAAACAATGTTTTTCTTCTCTATCGTTATTTGGATAAGAGGAACATTACCAAGAGTAAGACCTGACCAACTTATGGCTTTCGCTTGGAAATATTTATTGCCTCTTGCATTAGTTAATATACTTGTAACCACTTTATTAGCCGCTTATGGCTTTGGTGTTTTTAGTAGATAAGGAAATTAATTATTATGGAAAAAACAGAAAAAAAATCTTCATCAGTAGAAAAATATTTTCAAAATATTTTTTATGGTATAGAGGCTATCTATAGAGGAATGAAACTTACTTTTTTCTATTTGTTTCAAGCCAAAGTTACAGAGATTTATCCAGATATAAAAAGAAAGTTACCTCAAAGATTTAGAGGTCGTTTTGCATTTTTATACAATAAAGATGATGGTAAAATGCTTTGCATTGGTTGTAATGCTTGTGTAAAAGTTTGCCCACCTCAAACTATTCGTTTAGAAACAGAAAAAGGTGCTGATAAAAAGATAAAAGTAAATGTTTATGAGATAAATATAGGTGAATGTATATCTTGTGCAAATTGTGTTGAAGTTTGTCCTGTTGGAGCTTTAGAGATGACTCATGAGTTTGAAACAGCGACATTCGATCAAAATGATTTGCTTTTTGATATGCACAAATTAGCAAAATATGTAGAAAGACCTAATATGTATTTGCCTCCTGATAAAGCTCCGGCTAAGAAATAGGTAATACAAAGGGAGAAATTGGTTTTATGTGGAAAGATAAGTCGTTTTTAATAATTTTTGGTGTGTTTTCATCAGCTGTTCTGATGTTACTTATAAGCCTAGTTTTTGGTAGTGTTGGTCTTGGAAAAGATTTAGCATTCTATTTTTTATCAGGTTTAATTGTTTCATCTGCAATTGGTGTTGTTACTGTACCAAATTTAATGCACGCAGGTTTTTTATTAGTACTTACTTTTGTAAGTACCGCAGGTATTTATGCATTGCTTAATGCAGACTTTTTAGCTGGAGCTCAAATCCTTATAAATGGTGGCGCTGTAACTATTATGATGATGTTTGCGGTAATGCTTACAAATAGTAGTAAAGATACAGATAAAATACCTTACTCTTATGAATATAGATTTGTTGCCTTTGTTCTTTCTGGTTTAGGTTTATTTCTAATCTTAATTTTAAGAACATTAGGTGTAAACTTTAATTTATTGGGTGGACAAATGGTTTCTTGGGCACCATCATCATGGGCAATAAAAGAGCCAATATCTGTTTCAACTACAGAACTTATTGGAAAAATGTTTTTTGAAAAATACCTTGTTCCTTTTGAAGTTGCGTCTGTTCTTCTTTTAATGGCATTAATCGGAGCTATTGTTTTAGCTCTTAGAGAAAAAGATATAAAAGAAGATTTGATAGAAACTACTGAAGAAATAAAAGAATTAGAAGAAAAAGTATCAACGAAATAAATAGAAAAGGATAATATTAATAATGACTCTTACTTTATATCATTATTTGGTTTTAGCAGCACTACTCTTTTGTGTAGGTGTTTATGGAGTTCTTACAAGCAAAAATGCTGTAAGAGTTCTTATGTCATTAGAACTTGCATTTGCAGGTGTCAGTGTTAATTTAGTTGCTTTTTCAAACTATATAACACCAGGACAATTAACAGGACAGATGTTTACTATTTTTATAATGACGGTATCTGCGGCTGAAGCTGGGGTTGGATTAGCAATTATATTTAATGTATTTAAAAATTTTCAAACTGCTGATATGGAAAAAATCAGTACTATGAAATGGTAAGAGAAATTGAGGGTTTGAAATCGTGATAGAATTTGCAGTAAAAAACGCTTGGTTAGTAGCTTTACTACCATTACTTTCCTCGATAGTAATAACATTTTTAACAAGAAAATCTCCTGTTTTAAGTTCAAGAATTTCGAGAGCTTTTATTTTTATGGCTTTAACTTTATCTTCATTGATATGTTATGAAGCTGTAAACGATATAGATTATGTTTTACAAAATTCAGCTGGATCATTAAGATGGTTTACAAGTGGCAGTTTTGACTTTGCTCTAAGTTGGAAAGTTGATGCCGTAACCGCAATGATGTTAGTTGTTGTAACTTTGATAAGTACATTAGTTCAACTTTATTCAAGGGAATACATGGAAGAATATATTCATAAAGGTTATTCCTTTTCAAGATATTATGCAGAACTTTCTTTATTCTCTTTTTCAATGCTTTTACTTGTTTTAACCGATAACTTTTTAGTTCTTTACGCTGGTTGGGAACTTGTAGGGGTAAGCTCATTTTTGTTAATTGGTTTCTTTTTTGAAAAAAAATCTGCTCCTTATGCAGCTAAAAAAGCTTTTTTGGCAAACAGAGTTGGAGACTTTGGTTTTCTTTTAGGAATACTTTTAATATTTACATACACAAACACCCTTAACTTTGATGTTGCAGCTGCTCAAATAGCTGCTGGTAAAATGACTGGTGGTGTTTTAACTCTTGCTGCAATACTTACATTTTTTGGAGCTATGGGTAAATCTGGACAATTTCCTTTACACATTTGGTTACCAGATGCGATGGAAGGACCAACACCTGTTAGTGCGTTAATTCACGCGGCAACAATGGTTGCAGCTGGAGTTTATATGGTTGCAAAAATTATGACTATATTTGCTCAAGCAACTTTCCCTGTTTTATGGGGTTTCAACGCTTTAGATTTTATAGCTGCAATTGGTGGAATAACTGCTATTATGGCAGCTTTTATTGCAATAACTCAAACAGATATAAAGAAAATACTTGCTTACTCTACTGTAAGTCAATTAGGTTTTATGATTCTTACTTTAGGAATGTATTCTACAGAAGGGGGTATTACACCTCTTGGTTATACAGCAGGGATGTTCCATCTTTTTACTCATGCATTTTTTAAAGCTATGTTGTTCTTATGTTCAGGAAGTGTAATTCATGCTTGTCATACACAAGATATATTTGAGATGGGTGGTTTAAGAAAAAAAATGCCTGTTACTGCAATAACTTGTTTAATAGGTACAGCAGCAATTTCTGGGGCTCCAGGGTTTGCAGGTTTTTGGAGTAAAGATGCAATGTTAGATGCAATTTACGAAGGTAATATGTTTTTATTCGCTTTAGCTGCAATTGGTGCAACAATGACAGCTTTTTATATGTTCAGACTTTACTTTTTAACTTTTGAAGGTGAATACAGAGGACATGGACATCCGCATGAACCAGGTTGGAGAATGAAATTTCCTTTAATCTTCTTAGCAATACCATCTGTTTTGATTGGTTTTGTTGGAACTCCTTGGGCAGATTATTTTAAAGATTTTGTTCATTACACACCTGTTGTAAAACATGCTACAGAACATGCTGCACATCATGGCCCTAACTGGATCGTTATGGGTTGTTCTTTAGCTATTTTTACAGTAGGAACAGGTTTATCTTTTGCTTTATACGGAAAAGGAGACTTATCTAAATCTGAAGCTTTATCACTAAAAATGGGAGGTTTATTTAAAGCATCTCTTAATAAGCTTTATATAGATGAAGCATATCTTTGGTTTATTGATAAATTTGTATTAGCTTTTGCAAAAGCATCATCTCTATTCGATAAATTCGTTATAGATATGATTGTTAATGTAGTAAGTTGGGCTTGTATAGGAGTTGCACACTTCGCAAAAAGAATGCACAGTGGAAATATTCAACAATATGCAATGGGCGTAATCGTTTCTGTTTTATTATTAATATTTGCAGGAACAAATTATGTATATATTGCAAAACAATTACCTATATATTGGGTATGGATTACAATAGGATTAATCTTAGCTGTTGCTTTATCAGTTTTAGGTTATTTTGGAAATTTATTTAAAAAAATATTAGACAGTAAATAAAATATAGATATTTAGTTTTTAGGAAATTTGGAATAATAAAAATGGCAGTAGATTCATCAGTTTTAAACAGTTTGTTTTTAACACTAATAGTATTTTTCCCCATACTTGGAGGTCTAGTTCAGTTAGCACTTCCAAGTTCTAGTGTTGCTAAAAAAATACCTCATAAGGTTGCATTAGGAACGACATTTATAACATTTATTATGTCACTTATTTTGGCAATGAATTTTAAGCCCTCAACAGATCCATCATCTGTTTTTAATTTTCAATTTGTAGATAAGTTTTCATGGATTCCTGTTCTTAACAGTAATTACCATATAGCTGTTGATGGTTTAAGTTTACCAATGGTTTTACTTACTTCATTAATAATGATTGTAGCAGTTCTTGCTTCTTGGAAAATAGAAAAAATGCCAAGAATGTATTTCTTTTTGATGATGATAATGCAAACAGCTGTTTATGGTGTATTTACATCACTAGATCTTTTACTATTTTTTGTAATGTGGGAATTAGAGCTTATCCCTATGTATTTCTTAATCGGTATTTGGGGTGGAGCAAGAAGAGAATATGCAGCTATGAAGTTTGTTCTTTATACAGCATTCGCTAGTGCATTTATGTTAATCGTATTTTTAGGTATCTATTTTAATACTGGTACTTTTGATTATGTACAACTTGTTCAAGGTTCAAAAGCTTTCGCAAATTTAGGAATGGGAATACAAGTTTTGGCCTTTGTTTCGCTAATGATTTGTTTTGCTGTAAAACTTCCAATGGTTCCTTTCCATACATGGTTACCAGATGCTCACGTTGAAGCTCCAACTGCTTTAAGTATAGTTCTTGCTGGTGTTTTGTTAAAAATGGGTTCTTATGGAATGATAAGATTTGGATTTGGACTTTTCCCAGATGTTATGTCGGCAAAAAATACAATATTAGATCTTAGTTTTTGGTTAGCTTGTTTAGGAACAATAAATATAATATATGGAGCTTTCTTAGCATTAGCTCAAACAGATATGAAAAGAGTTATTGCTTATTCTAGTGTAAGCCACATGGGTTTTGTTCTTTTAGGAATGGCAGGAATGAATGCAAATGGTCTTAATGGAGCAATATTACAGATGTTTACACATGGAACTATTACAGCAATGATGTTCTTATTTGTTGGTGTAGTTTATGATAGAACTCATACAAGAGAAATTGCAAAACTTGGTGGTTTGGCTCAACAAATGCCAATTGCTGGAGCATTTTTTGTAGCTATTTCTATGGCAGGTGTTGCTGTACCTGGAATGAATAGTTTTGTTAGTGAATTTTTAGTTTTTGCAGGTTCTTTCCAAAATCATCCTTACCTTTGTGCATTAGCTGCTTTTAGTGTTGTAATTGGTGCTGGATATACCTTATGGTTAAATGAAAGAGTGTTTTTTGGTCCTTTACCATCAGCTTGGAGAGGTTTACCTGATATAAATAAAATAGAAACTTTTAGTGTGGTACTTCTTATGACCATAGTTATTGCAACTGGTTTATATCCAGCACTTTTATTGGATATAATAAACCCAGCTACAAAACAAATAATGATGATAATGGGTATCCCAGCGTAAATTTGGAGGATTGAATTTTGAGTTTTGCAATTTTTGCACCCGAGTTAATAATATTAATAACGGCCTGTATAGTTCTTTTTGGTGAATGGTTTTTTAAACCTGTTGACAGAGTAAAAGAAAAAAGAGGTAGGAATATAGGTTTTGTTACCATAATAGGTATGTTTTTGTCTTTAGGTACTTTATTAGGTTTTAAAAGTACAAACTTTATGCTTATGGAAAGCTTCTTTAGTTCTGATAAAGCAAGTTTTTACCATTCTTTTGTGTTAGATGATTTTGCTTTATATTTTAAAGCAATTATAGTTTTTTCTTCTATACTCACTGTTTTAATTTCATTTAAATACATTAGTGAAAAAATAAGAAACTCTGGAGAGTTTTATTCACTCATCTGTATGGCAACTTTAGGAGGAATGGTTATTTCTTCTGCAAATGAAATGATTACTTTTTTCTTAGGAATTGAACTTTTAAGTATTAGTTCTTATATCCTTTCTTGTATGAATAAAGAAGATAAAAAATCTTCTGAAGCTGCAATGAAATACTTTGTTGTTGGTGGTTTATCATCAGCTCTTACTCTTTATGGTTTTTCTTTAATGTTTGGTCTTACAGGTGTTATAGATTTTCCTTCTTTAGCATCTGCATTAGGAAAACTTTCTCAAGCACCTCAACCTGTTAGCGTAATTTTAATAATAGCAACTGTAATGAGTTTTGCTGGTTTAGGATATAAAATAGCTGCGGCTCCTTTTCATATGTGGGCTCCAGATGTTTATGAAGGTGCACCAACACCTGTAACCGCTTTTTTATCTATTACTTCAAAAATAGCTGGTTTTGCTGCTTTTTCAAGATTTCTTCAAATATTTACCAATGACTTAGCAAATCAAATGATTATTCTTATAGCAATTGTTTCTGTAATTACAATGTGTGCAGGAAACTTCTTAGCTCTTGTTCAAAAAGATGTAAAAAGAATGTTTGCTTTTTCAAGTATTGCTCATGCAGGTTATATTCTTATTGGTCTTATTCCTTTAATAAAAGGTAATTATGATGATTTTTCAAGTGTTCTTTTCTACCTTACAGGTTATATTTTTATGAATATTGGTGCATTTGGAGCAATCATGTATTTTTCAAAACATACAGGTTCAACAGAAATTGAATCTTTTGCAGGTGTTGCAAAAAAATCTCCTTTCATCGCATTTGTTTTTTCTTGTTGTTTAGTTTCTCTTGCAGGTTTACCTCCATTTGGTGGTTTTACTGGTAAGTTTTATTTATTTGTATCAGCAGTTAATTCTGGTTATGCTTGGTTAGCTTTTGTTGGTGCTTTAAATAGTGTTGTTTCTCTTTATTATTATGTAAAAATAATGAAAGCTATGTACTTAAAAGATCCAGAAGAAAGTATAAAATGGGAATTGCCAAATGCAGCTCTTACAATGGCAGCAATTATAAGTATTGTTGGAATGTTAGCATTGTTTATTATGCCTTATCCATTTTTACAAATGGCAAAAATTGGATTTTAGTTTTTAAATAGAATTAAAAAAAAGCCTCGTGAATTAAAAAAATTCATGAGGCTTTTTTGATTTTTAATTATGTTATAATAATATTTAAATGAGATGAAATATTATGAAT
>ERZ1292633.4880-Hain-H41-02um-R1-4880-length-12279-cov-31_pt1 | contig 12279 bp, 14 predicted proteins | sample MGYA00564406_ERZ1292633 | MGnify/ENA primary metagenome ERZ1292633 (study PRJEB36523, sample SAMEA6512639) | groundwater metagenome | collected 2019-01-08 | study: AquaDiva: Metagenomics assemblies of 32 groundwater samples
AATAGGCCAAAAAAAAGAGAATGTCAATGTTACCTATTTATTTGTCGTAGACCCACTCCGGTTGCTGTAAAATAGTCTTAGCCGCCGTTTCCCCTTCTTCTGTGCCGTTCAAAAGATTTAAGGCAGTGGAGACAATTTCAAATTGCAGTCTGAAAAACTCTGGTTGTTGTAAAATAGTTTTAGCCGCCGTCTCCCCTTCTTCTGTGCCGTTCAAAAGATTTAAGGCTGAGGAGACGATTCCAGAAGGCAGTTTGAAAAATTCAGGTTGCCGTAGAATGAAGGTTGCAATCTTTCTTTTTGTATCAGACGGCATTAATTTTATAATATAAATCAAGAAGCTGCTTTTAATTAGAGCTAAATCTTTTATTAAAATTCCATTTAGTTTATTTAAATGTTCACTTTTTCTGTCTTTCCTGTAAAGCCACAGCCAAAGCATTAAGGCAGTGTTGGGATCGCCATTCTCAGAGATAGCATCCAAAATATTTTTTATTTCAAAGTCATCGGTCCTTAACTTCAAGTCATACCCTGCACCCTCGGCATACTTTATTCCCTGTTCGGCAAGCACATCATGATTAAAATGGATGAATTTGAATTGCCGCCCTGATACGGCTTCAACGGTTCTGGTGTAAATCAATGAGTTTACCTGGTCAGGAAATTCTTTGTTACATTCGATCCGTTTGGGCAAGTCCTCATTATTGCCGAGAAGTTGCGCGGCCTTTATAAAAGATTCTTTTGAAAAGATAAAATAATTCAACGATTCATCAGCATAGATTTCAGCACACAAAAAAAGAGCTTTCCCTAAACCCCTATACTTCTCATCATTTTCTATCTCATGCAGTTTTTTCGCAATAATTTTGCGGAACCTGCTTTCAATGTCTTCTATGTCAAAATCCCCCGCCTCATTATTTTGCTCGTATGTATCGGCAATAACATAAAGGATAAGGAATAAGGCGGTGTATTGGACTAAGTTTCTTTGAATCAGAACTTTATTTATTATCGCATCCAATTCCGGGGACTTGGTCGCTATATGCGAAAGCAACTTGTTATTTTCGGACGGCATTAATTGGAATTTATTATCTCCATACAGATATTCACTGTATGTACCTGAGTCTTTCCTGTCACCTATGATAACCAGCACATTATTGCGCTGTTGGAGCCCTGAGAACAGTTTTTCCGCCTTGTCCCGATTTCTCGTTCCAACATTTCTATACCAATCCTCGATAAATAATAAATGTTTTTGTTCCGGCGTTGCTTCGATACTTTGCAATTCATGGTTGAGAAAAGTATCTATATCTTCTATCCACCAGTTGATATAAGGTTTTTTGTTTAATACATTGTCAATAGCAATTCTTCTTAACAGTGTAGACTTGCCTCCGCCGCCTTCTCCGTATACAAGAGCGGCAACCTTACTGTTTATGTAACTCTTAGCAAATAAATCATCAATGCGGTCTTTAATAGCGCCCATACACTCTCTGGGCGCATCCCATGTATTCAAAATGCCATACCATTGCTCATTATTGTTGCTGTTCCCCGTATAAAATCTGAAAATACTTGGTTTAACATTAGGCTGGTAAAAAAACAGCTCATCTATGAAGTCTTGATCTATCAATTCTACGCCGGTTTTAATGCCTGTTTCAGTATATATTCTTGTCAGGCGAGGATATAAAGCTATGGCCTCATCAATGCTTTCCTTATGCCAAATGATTATCTCCTTATCGTGTAGTTTAGAAAGTTCCTTTGCGTAATCCAGGAGAGGTGCATCATTTGCTATGTTTGCTGCATAAATGAATTTATGGAAATTATGCTTTTCTAAAGCAGTTTTCAATTCGGTTTGAATTTCATTTTTTATTATTTCTCTTGAGTTGGCGGCACTCCTACCAGAAAAAGGTAACGCTTCTGTTTTGAATTTGCATTGGATGACAATATATTCACCTTTGTTTTTTCTGTCCTTTGCAATAATATCCACGCCCCATTGCTTTTGCCCCCTTCTTCCATACTTCTGTGCATCGTAATCCCCGTATTTTTCCTTAGCTATGTTGCAACAAAGGGCTTCAAACTCATATTCTGAGGCTATTGGAATCATCTTATGAGTAAGCTTGCTCATCTTTTTTTCATCCTCTAAATCTATTTTGCAAATAGGAGAAAAACTTAGCGTTCCCCTCTGGTGTGCAAAGATAGTTCTTTAATTTCTGTTTTCCATCTCTTCCCGCGTAAGCTCACCCTGCTTTGATGCCCACCTACAAAGGGGAATCATCCGGCTTTATTTCTTTTCTATGCGCTTTTCAATCGCCTTCAGTTCTTCATCATCGGCCAGATTTTCAATCTCTGCTTCTTTTTTCAGGCGATGTTTATTGTAAATGTCATACTGATCCAAGGCCAGTTTGTCGGCTATTTCCTTGGTCACTTTGCCTGCATTATCCAATATGTCCCGCTCATTAAATTTTAAAAACGCATCCAGTTTTTCCCGCCAGCGGTTGTCAAGCATTCCTTTACAACGGGGGAAATGAGGGACACTTCCCAATTAATGAAATCTTTCCGGTGGGCTCAGCCCACCCTACACCTGAGATATCCGCTTTTGGCCTGAAAATGAGGCGTTCAATTCACCGCTTCAACTCCTTCAGGAACTCCCTCACATTAACGATCTTCACTGAGGTTAAATCACGCGGGGAATGCTTTTTGTTCTTGGTAACGACATACTGAGCCTTGGCGGAAACGGCTGCGGACAAAAACTTTTTGTCATCCAGGTCCTTGCAGAGTCCTTTTGGATCAGTGTCTTTTACCTTGAAAGCTTTTTTAAATATCAATTCAAGCAACTCCCCGCTTTTAGCCGAAGGGGAAAACCGAGGGACAACCCCCGGCTTAAATTTCAATCCCAAGGCAATTCCGGGGACCTTACCTATTGAGAAAAAGGATGAATGAGGCTACACGATATTAAGCAGCTATAAGCAGCTTTGAGGCATGTTTATCCATTTCTTGAATAGCCGCCTGGATTTCCTCAACTTCCTTTTCCTCAAAGTACGGCTCGCCGCATTGGGAGCAAATCCATGCGGGCACCTTGTCTAACAGAAGATGATAGCCATTCCTGTCTACGTGGTACGGCGTGGCCCCTCTCTGCATATCGGCCTTGCAATAAATACATTTCATTCTCATAACCTCCTTATAAAGTCCTTGCTCCATTTATCTTCATCCGGCAAATAGGCCGTGATAACCACTAAAAAATCTATCTTTGGCGAACAAACTACGTGTATCGGTCTGTTGCCGTCTCCCAAACCAAGCATCAAACAACTATGTCCTCTGGGATCGTCGGGATACTCTTCTATGATCTCCCCATGAAATACTACCATTCTTACATCTGAAGGAGTTATCAACCTGTCAGGCCGGTTCATCTGGTCTAAGGCGTGCGGAAGGAACAAAATCTTCTTTTTTGCCGCATCTCTAACTAAATTTAGGATATCACCGCTCATATCCCGAAGTATAGATAAATTCGTGATTTTTGGCAATAATTAAAGTTCTTCCTGAATTATCGGCCATCTCCTCTGTGATTCTCTGTGAACTCTATGGCAATAAAATGCATTTTCCGGGTTAAACCCAAAAACTGCAAACCACAGAGCTCACAGAGATAAATTTTGAGTATAAAAACCTTTTAAAACCCTTTATTTCTCTGTGTTCTCATGACTTTGATTTTATAAATTTCAGGACGTCTAAGAACTCACCTTTTGAGTGCACAGAGAAAAGATTAAAACAAGTGTTTTTCTTTTGGCATTAAAGGGTTTTCTCCGTGTGCTCTGTGGTTCGATTGCAGGATTTAGGTTAAATCAAAATCCTCCATGCCGCATACCCCATAAATAAGAGGGTAAATGATAACACCCCAAAGGCCAGCCTCCTGTGCTCCCTGGCCATGTCAAGGAAGTCTATCAGGATGAGCCTTACCCCATTTGACATGTGGATCACGACGGCGAGGATCGTCAGGAGCTCCAAGAGACGGCCAAAGGGGTTTTCCAGTTTTGAAAGAAGTCTGTCATAAACTTCTGGACCAAAGAGAAGTGCCGTGCTGTGTAGGGTTATGTGTAAAAGAAGGTAGATAGTAAGGACAACCCCGGTGACCCTGTGCATGGAAAAGGCGTACTGCCCGGGATGCCGGTTCAGGTAAAGCTCTTTGATAAAGCCCATTACCTGAAACCTCCTATAGCGGCTATGCCAAGGATAGAGAAGATCAAGGAAATGGTAAAAACTGTGTAACCTATAGCCTTTAAAGATTTAGGGTTGTAATCAAAGATTACCCCCCATATCCCGTTTAATCCGTGGTAAAGACAGGAGGCAAGCAGAAGGAGGTCAAACAGAATCCATCCCGTATGGGAGAGCCTTTCTGAAACCAGGGAGTAGGACAGCCTCTCTCCTGCAAGGGGAAGGACAAGGATATGAACAGCCATCCCTAATATAAGGAATATGGCTGTGACCCTTTGAAAAAACCAGGAGAGCATTACTTTTCCCCCAGTTCGGTCATCCTCTCGACATCCAACACCCTTTCCAACTCCTCCCTGCTCAAGACCCCCTTATCCATTGCCACTTCCTTTATCCCCTTTCGGGATGAAAGGGCCTCCTGGGCTATCCTGGCCGACGCCTCGTAACCTATATAAGGAGTAAGGGCAGTAACAATACCCAGGCTCTTCTCGGCATACTCCCCGCACCTATCCATGTCGGCCTTTATACCTCTGATACACCTCTCTGTAAAGGCGTAAACCCCATTATTGAGTATCTTTATAGACTGAAGGAGGTTGTGGGAGATCACGGGCATCATGACGTTCAGCTCCAGCTGACCCGCCTGCGAGGCCATAGATATAGTCAGGTCGTTACCTGTGACCTGGAAGCAGACCATGTCAAGCATCTCGGCCATGGAAGGGTTTACCTTTGCCAGGCATCATGGATGAGCCTGCCTGAACTGCCGGAAGCTCTATCTCCCTGAGTCCTGTCATAGGGCCGGAGCTGAGGAGCCTCAGGTCATTGGCTATCCTTATAAGGTCAAGGCTTATACCCTTTAATGCACCGGATAGGGCAACAAAGGGTGTCATTGACTGCATTGACTCCCTCAGGTCATCGCACGCTTTGAGGTCAAGACCAGTTTCCTTTCTTAGCTCCTCTATCACCATCCCTCTGTAAAGGGGGTGGGAGTTCATACCCGTCCCTACCGCCGTCCCGCCTATCCCAAGCTCATAAAGCCCTTCAGAAGCCCTCTCTATCCTCTCTATGTTCTTCCTTATACAGACCGAATATCCCATGAACTCCTGTCCAAGCCTTATGGGTGTCGCATCCTGGAGGTGGGTCCTCCCCGATTTGACCACAGGGTAAAACTCTTCACCCTTGACCTTGAGGGTCACTTCCAGCCGGATAAGTGTGGGTAGAAACTGCTTTAGCATGGAGATGGAGGCCAACCTCATGGCCGTAGGAAATACGTCGTTGGTGGACTGGGAGAGGTTCACATGGTCGTTGGGATGGACAATGGAGTAGTCCCCCTTCCTTCCACCCATTATCTCTATGGCCCTGTTGGCAATGACCTCGTTGACATTCATGTTGTGGGACGTCCCGGCCCCTGCCTGGAACACGTCCACAACAAATTGTTCCCTGAGCCTTCCCTCCAATATCTCATCGCAGGCCTGGACTATCGCATCAGCTATATCCTTGCCCAGAATCCCCAGAGATCTATTTACCATGGCAGCCGCCTTCTTTACTCGGACAGTGGCTGTTATAAAGGAAGGCTCCGCCCTGAGGCCGCTGATGGAGAAGTTCTCCATGGCCCTGACCGTATGGATGCCGTAATAGGCATCAACAGGCACCTCCATGGCACCCAGTGAATCCTTTTCAATCCTTGTCTTCATAATTATTTTGAGCCCTCCGTTCTGAATATTAGCCAATGTTGGCATCCGTGTCAAACACCTCACCCTGTATTGTGGCAAACTTCAGTATTTTATGGTTTAATCTATGGTATGAGAAAAAGGGTTATCATAATGGGCGCCGGAGGCAGGGATTTCCATAACTTCAACACCTGTTTCAGGGAGGACCCGGAGTTCGAGGTTGTGGCATTTACAGCCGCCCAGATACCTATTGCCAATGACAGGAGATACCCTCCCCAGCTTGCGGGCCTTCTGTACCCAAAAGGTATACAGATCTTTTCCGAAAATGCGCTCCCTAACCTGATAAAAAACCTCGCTGTTTCCGATGTCTTTTTTTCTTACAGCGACGTCTCACACGAATATGTGATGCACAGGGCGTCCCTCGTGAATGCCCTGGGTGCCGACTTTCACCTGCTGGGGGCGGAAAGGACTATGCTGAATTCATCAAGGCCTGTCATCTCTGTTTGCGCCGTGAGGACAGGGTGCGGCAAGAGCGGGGTCACAAGGCTTGTCTGCGGTATAATTAAGGAGATGGGTAAAGAGGTCGTAGCTATCCGCCACCCTATGGCATACAGGGACTTTTTAAAACAGAGGGTACAGAGGTTTTCATCCCATGACGACCTTTCAGAATGCACTATTGAGGAGAGGGAGGAGTATGAGCCTCTTATAGACGCCGGCATTGTCGTATATGCAGGGGTTGATTACGGCGATGTGCTGAGGGAGGCAGAGAAAGAGGCTGAAATAATTGTCTGGGACGGCGGGAACAACGACCTTCCGTTTATCATGCCCGATCTGGAGATCGTGGTCCTGGACCCCCACAGGCCCGGGCATGAGCTCTCATTCTATCCTGGCGAGGCAAACCTCATGAGGGCCGATTGTCTTATAATAAACAAGATGGATACAGCCAGGAAAGAGGATGTAAAGAGGGTCATGGAGAATATAAAAGGTGTAAACCCCGATGCAAAGATCATTTACACTGCTTCTCGTATTACATTGGAGGACGGGGTGGAAATAAAGGGGAAGCGTGTCCTGGTGGTTGAAGACGGACCGACATTGACCCACGGCGGGATGGCGTACGGGGCAGGGGTTATAGCTGCAAAGAGACATGGGGCTGAGCTTGTGAAACCCGGACCGTATGCAAGGGGCTACATAAAAGACGTGTTCGATTTATATCCCGGCCTGACGGAGCTAATCCCTGCGATGGGTTATTCAAAGGCGCAGATAAAGGATCTTGAGGATACAATAACCAGCACCCCCTGCGACCTCGTCCTTATAGCGACCCCTGTGGACCTGGGTAAGATCATAAAGATAAACAGGCCGACTGCAAGGGTAAGGTATGAGGTGGAGGAGATGGGGAGGCACGGAATTAGGGGGATGCTGGAGGAGTTTATAAGGTCATGAAGAAACTTGCTATAGTTTCTATCGGCGGGAACGCCCTGATAAGGCGTGGTGAAAAGGGGACCATCGAGGAGCAGACTGAACACATGAATGCTGCGACGGCCTCCATCGCCAGGGTATTTGAGATGGGATACAGCGTCGTCCTTACCCACGGCAACGGCCCCATAGTGGGATTCATTGTCATCCAGAATGAAGCTGCAAAGGACACCATACCTCCAATGCCTCTGTACATTTGCGATGCGGAATCCGAAGGCGGAGTAGGATTTGTCATCCAGCAGGCACTTTACAATCGACTCAAAAAGATAGAGATGATCAGGGATGTTGTAACAGTGGTCACCCAGGTTGTGGTCGACAGGGAAGACCCGGCCTTCTCAAACCCCACAAAACCGATCGGTCCTTTTTACACAAAGGACGAGGCGGAACTCCTCATCAGGGAGAAGAGATGGGTAATAAGGGAGGACAGCAACAGGGGATACCGGAGGGTCGTCCCCTCACCAATCCCTTTAAGGGTCGTAGAGGCAGCTGTCGTAAATATGCTGGCAGAGAAAGGGGTCATAGTCATAGCAGCTGGCGGCGGAGGTATCCCTGTTATAGAACATCAGGACGGGACCCTTGAGGGAATAGATGCCGTCATTGATAAGGACCTTGCAACAAGCTGCCTTGCGAGGGAAATTGGGGCAGAACTTCTCATAATCCTCACCCAGGTAGACAGGGCTTATATAAACTTCGGAAAGACAACGCAGAAGGGGTTGGACAGGATGACCCTGGAAGAGGCCAGGAAATACCTCAAGGAAGGGGAGTTTGCGCCCGGCAGCATGGGTCCAAAGATAGAGGCAGCCATAGAGTTCCTTGAGGCAGGGGGCAGAGATGTGATAATCACAACCCCAGAGCTCCTGGAAAAGGCGATGGAAGGCAAGGCAGGGACGAAGATATCTCTGTGACCTTGCTTGACTCATGCCTGCGAAGTGATATCTTTAAGAAGTATCTTTGAGAGGAAAATTGGCGGAACTGACAGATTTCAAACGGACACCACTATACAACCTTCAAACGGCATTAGGCGCCAGGATGACCACCTTTTCCGGGTGGGAGATGCCTGTCGAATATTCCGGGATGAAAGAGGAGCATATAGCCGTCCGAAGCGCTGTCGGACTATTTGACATAAGCCACCTTGGACAGATTGAGGTCTCAGGCCCCATGGCCCTGGATGCAGTCCAGCTTGTAACCACCAACGACGCCGCAAGGCTCACAGATAATCAGATCCAGTATTCTCTAATTTGCAATCCATCAGGAGGTATCATAGACGATGTCACTATCTACAGGTTCAACGAAAACAGGTTCATGATCGGTGTTAATGCAATCAATACCGATACTGATCTATCCTGGCTCAGAGAGCGGATCGGAGATATGGCCTCTGTGGTAGATATGAGCCCTGAATATGCTGTCCTGGCCATTCAGGGGCCGCTTGCACAGAAGGCATTGCAGAAGTCTTGTGACACAGACCTCGCTCTGATAAAGTATTATCACTTCACTATAACTGATATCTCCGGCATAAAGGCAATCTTATCAAGGACTGGGTACACCGGGGAGAACGGCTTTGAAATATATATACCTGTATCTGCCGCGGAAGAAGTCTGGAACAGGGTCATGGAGGTCGGGAAAGACCTTGGGATAAAGCCTTGCGGTCTCGGTGCCAGGGATTCGCTCAGGCTTGAGATGGGATATACCCTTTACGGAAATGATATCTCCGTGGACACGACACCTCTGGAGGCGGAGCTTGAACGGTTTGTTAAATTCCATAAGACATCATTTATAGGAAAAGAAGCCCTTCAGAAACAGGCCCAGGAAGGGACAAAGAAGAGGCTCACAGGTTTTGAGATGGTCGGGCGCGGGGTCGCTCGAAGCCATTATCCGATCTATGCTGAAGGCGGAAAGATTGGTGAGGTCACCAGCGGGGGAAGTGCCCCTTCTATTGGAAAGTTCATAGGTATGGGGTATGTAGAGACATTATTTGTGTCGCCGGGGAGTAAGATAGGAATTGAGATAAGAGGAAAGATGGTGGATGCGGTTATAGTGCCAACGCCGTTTTACCGGAGGAATAGGGAGTGAAGGTCATCGCATTGTTAGGCAGTCCAAGGAGGGACGGAAATACTGAACTACTCCTGAACTCGGCAATAAAAGGGATTGAGGATTCGGGATTCTCTGTAAAGGTGTTTGACCTCAACAGCATGAATATTCTGCCTTGTCAGGACTGTGGAGGTTGCGACAATACCGGTATTTGCATATATGAAGATGATATGACAGAGATTTATGAGGCCATCAGAGAGGCCGACAGGGTGATCCTGGCCTCGCCGATTTTTTTCTTCGCGCTCAGCGCCCAGACAAAGATGATGATCGATAGATGCCAATCCTTCTGGTGCGAGAAATACCTTCTGAAAAAGCCTGTCCAGGCCGGCAAATACGGTAGAAAAGGGCTGTTGCTCATGGTCGCTGGAATGAAAGTTGAAAAAGAGTTTGAATGTTCGGAGTTGACCGCAAAGGTTTTTTTCAGATCGATAAGCGTCACTGAGCATGCAACATTAAGCATTGCCGGTGTGGACGAAAAAGGGGCCATACTCAGGCATCCAACGGCGCAGAAGGATGCATATGAGGCAGGGAAGGAACTTGTTAAAGGAGATAACAGCTGAATGTCTATTGCAGAACAGTTAAAAAACACAAATCTGGTCTCAGAGATCGATGAGTTTATATCAAAGGCAGGAAAGACAGAGGATGCCGACCTTTACAGGGATATGATCATAACGGTTTTTCGCATGATCGATGACAGTGCGGACCGCGGGAACCTAAAGATTGCAAATGTTGCATTAAGGGAGCTTCGCTACGGCTTTAAGGTTTTTAACAGATATAAGGACGTTAAGAAGATATCCATTTTCGGATCGGCCAGGACAGCGCCTGATTCTCCTGCCTACCAAATGGCCGTGGCTTTTGCCAGACGGATTGTGGAAGAAGGTTTCATGGTGATAACGGGAGGAGGGTCGGGAATCATGGAGGCAGCCCAGGGAGGGGCGGGGAGATACAACAGCTTCGGCCTTAATATAACCCTTCCATTTGAGCAGAAGGCCAATCCATATATAGCTGAGGACCCAAAACTGATCAACTTTAGATATTTCTTTACCCGAAAGGTTTTTTTCGTTAAGGAGTCCAGCGGGATAGCCCTCTTTCCGGGCGGATTCGGTACGCTGGATGAAGGGTTTGAGACCTTGACCCTGGTACAGACAGGTAAAAGTGAGTTAAAGCCTATAGTGTTTCTTGATGTCCCTGGCGGTCGTTATTGGCATGACTGGCGTGACTATGCCGAAAAACATCTTACAGGGTCAGGGCTTATCGCCGAAGAGGACTGGAATCTAATAAAGATTACCAATGATATCGAAGAGGCAGTCTCGGAAATAACCGGTTTTTACAGGACTTTCCATTCTTCACGATATGTAAGGGATAAGCTGGTCCTGAGGCTCAAGAAGAAGCCGACAACCTTGGACGTGCAGGCATTGAATGATCAGTTTTCTGATATAGTATCTGATGGAAGGATAATCCTGGCAGAGTCACTCCCTGAGGAGGCCAATGAGCCGGATATACTCCATCTTCCGAGGATTGTATTTTCCTTCAATAGGAGGAATATTGGAAGGCTTCGATTACTGGTAAATGAATTGAACAAGCTTTGAGAAGGAGAGGATATGCCTTATATTCCGCATACTGACATGGATATCGAGGAGATGCTCCTGGCCATTAAGGCCAGGTCTGTTGATGACCTGTTTCGCACTATTCCCGAAGAGTTGAGGCTTAAAAAACCGCTAAACTTACCTACAGGCCTCTCTGAGCAGGAGCTGGTGGCGGAGATGAAAAAGCTCGGCGACAAAAACGCTACCGTTGACGATCACATCTCCTTCATAGGCGCGGGAGCCTATAACCATTACATTCCAAGTGTAGTAAATCACACCCTCCTGCGCTCCGAGTTTTACACCTCATACACCCCCTATCAACCGGAGATAAGCCAGGGGACGCTTCAGGCAATATTTGAGTATCAGACCCTGATCTGCCAGCTCACAGGGATGGATGTGGCCAACGCATCCATGTACGAGGGCGCATCTGCTACAGCTGAGGCTATCCTCATGGCAGGGCGCATAAACAACCGCAAAAAGGTGGTTGTATCCTCAGCCCTTCATCCCGAATACAGGGAAGTTATCAGGACATATCTCAAGACCCAGCAGGTAACAATAGAAGAGATTATGCACTGCACTGAGGCAGGGACGACCCTTCCAGAGGCAGTAGAACGGCATATTGATGAAGAGACATCATGCCTGGTTATTCAGCAGCCCAACTTCTTCGGATGCCTTGAAGACCTTAAGGCCCTTGGTGAACTGGCCCACAAAAACGGGGCCGTATTCATAGTCGTCATAAGCGAACCTATATCATTGGGACTCTTGAACCCTCCTGGAGAATTAGGGGCGGATATCGTAATTGGAGAAGGACAGTCTCTTGGAAATAGTCTCTCTTTTGGAGGGCCCTACCTCGGCTTCTTTGCAACCAGGGAGAAGTATATGAGACAGATGCCTGGTCGGCTTGTAGGGGAGACCACAGACAAGGACGGGAACAGGGGTTTCATACTGACACTCTCCACCAGGGAACAGCATATAAGAAGAGAGAAGGCCACATCAAACATATGCACCAATGAGGGTCTCTGCGCCCTGGCAGCAACTGTATATATGTGCATGCTCGGGAAAAAAGGGATGATGGAGCTTGCCAGGCTGAATCTCTCCAAAGCAGAGTATCTGAAGAAGTCGTTGCAAGGGATTAACGGAGTAAAACTCGCCTTTAATGCACCCACCTTTAACGAGTTCGTAATTGAGGTGGACATGGAGACTGAAGAGCTCCTTAAGGGATTATCAGATAAAGGCATATGGGGAGGGGTTTCGCTAAAGCGCTTCTACCCGCATCTCAACAG
>ERZ1292633.4882-Hain-H41-02um-R1-4882-length-12278-cov-4_pt1 | contig 12278 bp, 9 predicted proteins | sample MGYA00564406_ERZ1292633 | MGnify/ENA primary metagenome ERZ1292633 (study PRJEB36523, sample SAMEA6512639) | groundwater metagenome | collected 2019-01-08 | study: AquaDiva: Metagenomics assemblies of 32 groundwater samples
AAAGCATGTCAGGTCTATTAGGGAATATCTCTACAATTATCTCATCTGTTTCAACACTTTCAAGGTCTGTACCAAGCATAGAAATCCTATCTTTTAGCTTATCATCTGGCAGTTTCTTTCCTATTATATTATCCAGCACTTTCCTGTTGATTGTTATAGTTGGCATTATTTTAGCTCCTCATAATCTTCATTATCAACATCAGGGAAAACAATCCCTGAATGACCGCAACCTTCACAGGTATATATTGGATTCATACCAGTAATTGCAAACATGCCTCTAGTTGATTCTTTGTGTATATTTACGCTCTTGCACTTAGGGCATATTTTCATTTTAACCATATTTTCATCTCCCTTAATTGCTTGAGATCATTCTTGTAAAGTTCTCTTAAGTCTTCTATTTTCCAGTATTCTTTTATTATCCTATCCATGCCTATTCCCCAGGCAAGTACCGGAACAGGTCTGCCAAATAAAGGAGCAGTAACCTCAGGTCTGAATATTCCGCTTCCTGCTATTTCAATCCATTGTTTTTTTATAGGATCATAAACATCAACTTCCGCTCCAGGTTCTACATATGCAAAATACCCTGGCCTTATCCTTACTTTAGGGAAACCCATGCTTTTGAAAAATTGTGTTAAATAGCCTAAAAGATGTTTAAAATTTGCATCCGGGTCTACTACAATACCTTCAACCTGGTAGAATTCAAATAGATGTTTCCAGTCTAGAGTTTCATTTCTGAAGCATTTTCCAACTGCAAAAAATTTGGCTGGTAAGTCTTTTTCTTTTAATTGGGATATTGTTTTAGCACTTAATACAGTGGTATGTGTTCTAAGCAGGTTCTCTTTAGCTATTTCAGGATGCCACTTCATTTTCCAGCCTTTACTCCCAGTTTTTCCGCCATGCTCGTGAACACTTTTCACAGCTGAAACAAGCTTATTAGCTGGTAATTTTCATTCTCTTGGGTTTTTTACGAAGAAAGTATCCTGCATATCCCTTGCTGGATGGTCCTGAGGAACGAACAAAGCATCAAGGTCCAAGAAACTTGTCTGCACCATTGAGCCTGTCATTTCTTTAAAACCAAGTTCAAGCCAGATATTTTTTATATATTCAATAGATTGATTTGTGAAATGTCTTTTTCCTCCTGATATTTTTGGAACATTAATCTCAACATCATATTCCCTAAAATCTTGTTTTTCCCATGAACCTTCTTTAAGCATTTTTGATGTTAGTTTGTCAGCGACATTATCAGCTAATTTTTGCTTGCTCAGTTTTTCACCTGTTTCTGTTAAATCTATTTGCCTAAGTATTTGCTTGTTTTTTTTGACAATGTTTTTCCTTTTCATATATTCTAAAAATACTGCTTTTTGTTCTTTATTAAGAACAGATTCTTCAATTGGAAAACTAAGCTTGAGAAATTTTTCTTCTGTTGTTTCCTTTTTTAAAAGCTCTTTTCCGCTTTCTGTTATGCTTACAATAAGCTCTTTATCTTTTTTTACATCAATAGCATTTTGTCGTCTCAAAAGACCCATAGAAATACTTAGTTCATTCTGGTTGAGAGATGCTTTTTTGCCAATCTCAGCTAGTATGAGAGATTTATCTTTTATAGCATTAAGAAATTTTTTCTCAGGCAGGCCATTTTCTTTATAAGAAATTCCATTTTTGTCAAGAGAGATAAGTTCTTTTTCGCTTTTTTTAACACTAATTATCTCTTTATTTTCCATCCACTGAACAGCACGCATAACTTCGACATCTTTCATGCCTGTGCTTTCAACAAGTTCATCAAAAGAAATTGTTTTTTTCAGATGAGGAAGAACTTTTCTTTCCAATGGATGAAGTTTCTTTGATAATTCTAAAATATCCATGCAAATAGCTAAATCCCAGCTATTTTTATATTTTTGTATAAGCATTACAAAAAAAATCCTTATTTTTTATATCTAAATAATTTTTATTTCTTTCTATATTGAAACAAACTACTTTAGTCTCTATAAATCGAAAACTATTTATATCCTAAAGAATATGTTAGTATAGAAATTAGTATATTAGTTAGAGACATCAAGATAAAATGGCAATAAAACTACCTTTTCTAAAGAAGAAAAAAAAAGAAAAAACATCTGAAGAGCTTAGAGGTGAGATACATCATCTTAAAGGCGAATTAGATAAAACAACAGGGGTTTCTTCAGGCGGAGATCCTATTGCTTCTAGATTAAGAAAATATGGTTTTGTAAATTCAAAAAATAGTGATAAAAGTGCAGATATTAAATCTGGTGCATTAAAAGCAGATGATGCAGATCAAGAGGAATTTGAAAAATTCCAGCATAGAATAGTGCCGACAGAATTTCCTACACCTGCTAGAAGATTTAGATTAGTTCTTGAATATCCGGAATTTAATATTGAACAGTCGTATTACTGGTTCCTGCGTTATTTCAATGAATCATGGGGATTTGAAACAGTTGAGAAAGTTATTGATACACATGCGTCAAGCGTAGCATCTAGTAGCTTTGGGAATATGCAAACCAGATTAGGAGCACAACAGGGGCAGGCATCTCAGTACTTGAAAGGTGTAAGCGAGATGATAAAAGGATTGTTTCAGATTGTTAGGGAATTAAGAATAATCGATGAAAGACTTCAATATTACTATGATAGCGATGGCGATAAACAAGGAATGCACGAAACTGCATTAAGTTCCGAAATTGTGTTGAAAGGATTATGGGTTGACCAAGTTGAAGGCGGTTCAAAAAATCCCGGCTCAATCTACGGACTTTCACAGACAATGGGATTTACTATACTTCCTGATTTGTTTTTTAGAATAAAAATTAAGAATTTAAAAAATTTAGAAGAGGAAGTTAATAACCTAAAATTTAATGAAAAAGTAAAAGAAGTCCTTAAAAGAAAATTAAGACAATACTATGAATGGAAAAAAAGGACCAAAAAAGAGCTTGAAGTCAGAAGAGATTTTGAAATAAAATATTTTAAACAACATTATGATACAATAAGGTTATATATGTCATGGGTAACGCCTTACCTTAGAAATGTAAGACGTCTCCAGCTTTATGAAAAAAATATGGAAAGAGCTGAGATAATTAATGCTTTTGAATCACAGATAATAGAGCTTGAAACATTATTTGTAAGAGATGATTTTGGAGCAAATGGTGGGAAAGGACATTCAGCAGCAGTTGTTTCAATGCATTTATTCTTTAGGGTAAAACCAGAACTTTCTTTTCACAGCTATGAGTACCAACACAAAGGACCTATATATGCAGGCATGGCAGATATTACACTAAGGGCATATGCTTGGGACCATGACCAGATTAAACAATATAAAAAATACAGGCAAGAAGATGACATAGATTTAATGAGTGCAATTGATAAATCTGTTGAAGCAGCAATGAATGCATTAGGTGATGATTTGAAAAAATATCTTAAAGAAGCTGATCCTAGTTTATTCCCTGAAATAAAACAAGAAGAGCATAACGAGGGTTCAAAAATGCCTGATGTTTTAGATCCATTTATATCTATATTTAAAGGATTTGGAGAAATTGCTAAAGGTTTTACAGGAGGTTCTGTTAAAAAAGATAAAAAAGATGGCAAAGATGACCATAAAAAACCAGATGCTAAAGCAATTTTCAAAAACGATAAAGTTCATCACAGAGCTGAACATTTTGCAACAGAAGCTTGTTTTGAAGGATATATGAGGTATAAAATGGGTCCTGGCGGTAATCTATACTGGGTGGATCCTGGTAAGTGAGTAAAATGAACGAATACTCTGTTTTTAAAACCCTAAAAAATCAGAGATTTTTTGGGCACAAAAACTATTTTTGAGTTTTTAGTGAACAGAGGACAAAACACGTACGGCATCGCTCTTACAGAGCTTAACCATACATAAAAAAAACAAAATGAACGAATACTATAATTCCATGGACAGAGAAATGGCTCATAGCAATGAGATGAAACAAATAGATAGAGCAGGAGACATAGGTATAGGGGTTGAAGAAATTGGTACAACATCTAATCCGTTTCAGCATCAGACAGAAGCTCTTAAAGCAAGAATATTCCATGGTGCCAGCAGAGTAGAGATGGCTTTTTTTGGTGCTGGCAAAGGAAGAAAAGAACAACCTACTCCAGAAACATTTGGTAGAAGAGAGAGAATGGATATGAGAGAGCTTGCTGAATTTAACAAAGTGGAAACTACTACACACGCGACTGTAGGAATACAGGGACTTTCAGGACTTAATATGCAGCAGCAAGTGTTTTCAGATGACCAGAGAAAACAGGCAATTGATGAGATAAAAAGAGCAATACATTTTGCAGCAGAAGCAACAACAGGAGGCGCTATTGTTTTCCATACAGGAGAGGCTCCAAGATCATTTTATTCACAATTACCAGATAATAAGCAAAATGGTGATAAATTATTTGAGATGTATCCCGATGAAGGAGAAAGAGAACAGTTTTTCCTAGCAGACCCTCTTACAAAAAGAGTTGTAGGTGTAAAAAGAAATGACCTTATTCCTGTGCCTATAGTAAAAGAAGAAAAAGGAGAATTTATTTATCTTAAAGGTGAGGATGGAAAACCTATTGTTGATGAAACCTTAAAAAAATATGATAAAGTGCACGGAGGGAAAACGCCTATTTATCAACTAGAAAAAGACGGCACTATTAAAGTTAAACTTATGAGGTATAATGATTGGGTAGAACATAGAAAAGAAGAGTATGAAAAAGCAGGCCAGGAAAAACCACTTGATGAATCAGAGTATTTTAAAGATTTCTTTAGGACGCAGTCGCTTAATCAGGTTCAGTATTATATGAATTTTGGTAGATTTAGCAAAGGAGCATATGAAAAAATACTTGAGGCAAGGGAAAAAACTCAAAAAGCATTGAAATTCTATCAAGATTTAAAAAAGAATGTCCCTAAAGAGGATTGGTGGAAATACCAGCATGAGGGACCAAGAAACTATTTTATCCCCCCAAATGTTTTAGATCCTGTTGAGTATTTGGAAGAAACTCTTTCTCATATGGAAAGAGACATACAAAGGCAGACAGAATATGATATAATGGGTAAAAGACAATCTATGGAAACTCTTGAAATGGTTGAAAGGTTAAAACCTGCATCAGATTTTGCAGTTGAAGAAAGTTCAAAATCAATGGCGGATTTAGGAGTTTATACATGGCAGATGAGTGAGAGAGCAAAGAAAAAACAAGGGGATACGCAATTTAAACTTAAGAATGACCTTTATCTTGCGCCTGAAAATTTATTCCCTGAAATGTACGGCAGCCATCCTGATGAATTAAGAAAATTAGTTGTAGATGGCAGACAGGCAATGGCAAAAGAACTTGAATCTAAATATGGCAAGGACAAAAAAGAAGCAGAGAAACTGGCTGAAAAACATATAAAAGCAACTTTTGATATAGGGCACGTTAACATATGGAGAAAATATTTTAAGAGTAAACCTGAAGAATCTTTAGAAGATAGGGATAAGAGGTTTAATACATGGCTACTAGGCAAGACAGAGAAGCTTATAAAAGACGGAATTGTAGGGCACATTCATATAAGCGATAACTATGGATTTAATGATGAGCATCTTACAGCAGGCGATGGTAATGCGCCAATAAAAGAATTTGTAAAACAGGCAAAAGCAAAAGGATTTAGTGAGTTTATAGTGGAATCAGGCTCTTTTAATCCAATGACAAGCCTGCCTGATTCATGGATGCATTTTAATAGCCCGGTATATGGTGTGCATGTTGCGGGATTTACTCATGATAGTTGGACAGACCCTACTGTAAAAAATGCTTGGGGAGATGTATATAGAAGTTACTTCGGCAAAACAGAAGGGCCTAGATATTTAGTAGGGGATTTAGCACCAAGTGAAGAATTTAAAGGAGCACCATTTTACTCAGGTCTTGGCTTAGAATAAACAAAAGATTAATAAAGTTAGAAATCAAAAGTGAATTACCATGCAAGCAGAGATTAAAAAAAAGGATATTGATAGCAAGAATAAAAACCAGTATCCTGATGATGATTTGAAATATGCTTATAGATTCTCAGCAGAGCTTACCAAGGAGATGGGTAATTTTGTTAAAGGAATTATTTTATTTGGGAGTAAGGCAAGAAAAAACAAAGAAACTCATGACATTGATATTCTTGTTATTTTGGACGATGTAGAAGTATTTCTGAGCAGAGAGTTTGTTCAGACATATAGAATAATTGTTCAGAATCTAGTTGCTAAAATATCAAAAAAGATTCATATAACTACTTTTAAATATACTTCATTTTGGGAATTTGTAAGAAGTGGAGATCCTATAGCAATAAACATTCTTAGAGATGGTGTCCCTATTGCAGACAGGGAATTTTTTAGACCTCTCCAGCTTTTACTTTATCAGGGCAGAATAAGGCCATCACAGGAATCTGTATGGAATTATTATTATAAAAGTTCACAAACACTCCAGAATTCAAAATTCAAGATGATTTCAGCAGTAATGGATTTATATTGGGCAGTTATAGATGCCAGCCATTCAGCATTAATGAGGATAAATGAGATTCCGCCATCACCAAGTCACGTGGCAGAAATGGTAAATGATAAACTGGTTAAAACAGGACTTATTGAGAAAAAATATGCTCAAACTGCAAAGAGATTCTATGATTTAAGTAAACTAGTTGAATATAGAGAAATAAAAGAAATTTCAGGAAAAGAGTATGATATTTATTTTAAAGAAGCAGAAGAATACATAAATAGACTTAAGAAATTTATAGAAGAATATAAATAATCATTTCTTATTAATTATTTTTTTAAAAGCTATAAATAATACAAGCGATAATTCTAAAAGAATTACAAGGGATTTTACATATCTGTTTAATTCTCCAAAATTTTGGATTGTACCATAAAACATTATAATTATACCCGAATACATGAAACCAGAACCTAAAAATTCAGGCTTATAATATACACCAAAAAGTATCGCAAGAGCACCTAACGGAGCTAAAATTAGAAACAAATTATTCGAATAATTTTTGTTTATCTCATTGTATTGGGAGTAACAAAAATTACAGCTATCAAAAGTTCTGCATCCTGAATTGTCAGAACCATATTCAGGGTTTCCTCCTTGTTCATAGCATTTGTTTTCTTCTGCTCTCCAAGTTATATTACACTCTTCATCTGGCTTTATAGGGCTAAGATAAGGTTTTGTTCTTGGATTATTGCATAAATCGTCCATATTTGGTTTTGGATAAAAAGCATCTACTGTAACTATGACAAATGTAGTAAATAACACAGCAATAGCAAATGTAACTGCAATCTCTTTTGGAGTCATAATATCAGATTACATAGATTTGAATATAAACTTTTTGGAAATGCTTAATAAAGCGAGTAACTTACCTCTAAATATGATAAAAATAAATGGTTCTTATCTTGAAGGTGGCGGTCAAATAGTACGAACTGCTCTTGCATTGTCTACGCTAACAGGTAAGCCATTTACAGCCAATAATATAAGAAAAGGGCGTTCTCAGCCAGGATTAAAAAATCAGCATCTAACAGCAGTAAATACCCTTAGACAGATGTGTGATGCACAAACTAAAGGTGCAGAGTTAGCCAGCACTGAGTTAGAATATATTCCAGGGAAAGTTAATTTTAAGAATCTTAATATTGATATAGGCACGGCAGGCTCTATTACACTTCTTTTACAGGCAATTCTCCCTGTTGTTCTATTTAAAGATAAGAAGATGAAGATACAAGTAAAAGGTGGCACAGATACGAAATATAGCATGCCTGTTGACTATTTTACAAATGTATTTATTCCTCAGCTTAGGAGATATGCAGATTTTGATATTTCTTTAGAGAAAAGAGGATATTATCCTAAAGGAGCCGGACAATTAGTTATTAAATTAAACCCTAAATATTCTTTTAAAGAGGGGATTATGGAGAATTTATCCAAACTTAGGGAAAAACCAATCAAAATTTTGGAACAAAATAAATTGCAAGTTATATATGGTGCGAGCCATGCATCAAAAGATTTAATGAAATCAAATGTAGCAGAAAGGCAGGCAAAAACTGCTAAATATATACTTGGTAAATATGGTGTTGCATCTAAAATTAGCATTCAATATACTGATACATTATCTACGGGTTCGGGCATAACTCTATGGGCAATGTTTTCCAATAGCGATGAGATGGATTTTCAAAATCCAGTCATATTAGGAGCTGACTCATTAGGAGAAAAAAGTAAGCCAGCAGAAAAAGTTGGAACAGAAGCAGCAGAAAGGCTTGGTAATCAGATAGACAGCAGTGCTCCAATAGATAAATATCTGGCAGACCAGATATTGCCTTATTTGGCTCTTTCTGGTGGCGAAATAAATGTATCTGAAGTAACAGAGCACGCAAAAGCAAATATATATGTGATTGAGAAATTTCTTGATGTGAAATTTAAAATTAAAGGGAACAGGATTAGTTGTTAATTCCTACCAATATCAGCAAGATTAATTTCATCATAAAGTGTTCTTATTATGTTATGGACTTTTTCTTGCTCATCTCTGTTTAAGAATTTAGTATCGTAATACCTTTCTCTTAACTGATTGTAGTAAACTTTTGCTTCTCCAACTCTATTATTCTTTAGCATGTCTTCTGTTTTTTCAATTAACTGATAGATTGATTTGTCTCTATTATCAAGATCAGGAACTTTAAGGTTATTTACTAAAGCTACATCACTATAATTAACACCTGTACCGGGTTTGTTGACTTGGTCATGGACATATTGGTGATATTCCTCATCAATAAGCTTGCCTTTTTCTTCCTCAATAATATCTTTTGCATACTCAAAAGCTACAGTCTTCTTGTCAACGTTTCTTTGTTTTTTCTCTAATCTTTCTTCTTTTAGTTTAATCTCTTTTTCTTTTTTTTCAAGATTATTTCTTTTCTGTTCAAGATTTTTCAAAATTTCACTCTCATGATTCTCAAGAATATCTAATTTTTTCATATAATCAGTTTCTCTTTTTTCAAGATCATCTTCTTTTTCTTTTATGATGGCATTATGTTTATCTATCTCCTCCATCATCTTTTCAAATTTCTTTTCTTTTGTCTCAATTGTTATTTCTCTGTCTTCTAATTCATTAAGATCATTCTTAAGGTTTGTTTCCTTTTCCTTCATCTCTTTTTCATTTTCATCAAGTTTTTTAGATAATACTTCAAGCTCTGCTTTTTCTCTTGCTAAAGTCTGAGCTTTCTGGAAATATTCTTTTTCAAGTTGAATTAAATATTGCGTTCTTTCTCTAACATCATGGTCAAGGTTTCTTTTAAGATTATCAACATATTCCATATCACGCCTATAAGTATGATCCTGGGTTTGAAGCTCAATTTGTTTTGTTTCAAGATTTTTCTGCATATTAAGTAATTCTGTTTTTTTATCTCCAAGCTTTTCAAGAACTTCTATAACTTCTTTATGTCCTTCTAAATCAATAATTTTATCTTTTGAGCTTTTAGTTGCTTCACTAAGAGCTTTTTTCTCTTCTTCTAAGCTTTTTACAATATCAGATATTGAATCACTCTGTAAATATTTTTGTTTATTTGCAGATATTTTTTTTGCATAGCTAATAATTTTTTTAGCATGATTAACAGGAATATTTGCTTTTTCAGCTACATGATCATGATGGTGTTCAGCAAGGTGCTCAACAGTTTTTATCCCTGCTTTTTTGAGTTTCTTTTCAATAGCAGGCCCAATTCCTTTTATTTCTGTTAATGGGGTTTTTGTTTTTTGTTCAGAACTAGGTATTGGTAAAGGCATAGGCATTTCTGAATCAACAAATTCTTCTCCTTCTAGTTCCATTTCATTTTCTTTAAATGTTTCACCTTCAGTTACCCATTCTGGCATAGGAGGAGTATTGAAATCAGGAATATTAGCTTCTGTTGGCAACTCTTTAACAGGTTTTTCTTTAATATCTTTTTTCTTGAATATTTTTGAGAAAACATTAATAAAAGGTTTATTCTCTTTTTTAACAATAGGCTCCAGAGAGAGAGTATCAATGGTATTTTTAGTATCTTGATTTTCTTCAATTTTATTTTCAAATTGCTTTTTTAGATTTGCTTTAGGTTCTTCTTTCTTTTCTATTGTTTCTACTTTTGGTTTAGGAAGCTTAGATTTAGGCATATCTGAGAAATCTGGTGGAGGAGGAAGATCTTCTAAATCAAATTTTGGCGGAGCTGGAATACTATCTTCAAGTCCCTCTACTGCTAAATTATCCCCCATTCTAATACTAATTGTTACATTCTCCTTTATATATTTTACTCATATATGATATGAAAATATAAAAAAATCAATAGCTTTTAGCGAATAAGACTTCATATTCTGCATCTTTCCCGCAAAGCACACATTTGCCTAATTTTTTTGGCTGATCAAAGGGTATGCAGTTTGTTTTAAGACCATTGCTTTTTTCTTTTATTGAAGCTTCACATTCAGCATTACCGCAATGATTAGCCTTAATCCATTTTTTATCTTCAGCTGCTTTCATAAATTCATTCCAGTTTTTTACAGATTTTGTGTTTTCTTTTAGATGGGTATTTGCTCTGTTGTAAAGATTTTCGTGTATGTCCTGAAGTAATTTATCAACGCCTTTTTTAAGGTCTTTCCATTTTACAGCAGTTTTTTCTCCTGTATCACGTCTTGCAATCATGACCTGTTCATTTTCGAGATCTTTGGGTCCAAGTTCAATTCTTAATGGAACTCCTTTTAGTTCCCATTCATTAAATTTCCAGCCAGGAGTGTAGTCAGCTCTGCTGTCCAGCTTAATATTATAATCTGAGAGAACCATTTTTAGTTCTTCTGCTTTTTTCAGTATTTTATCTTTTGTTTTATCAAATAAAATAGGGATTATCACTGCGGTTATAGGAGCGACTTTAGGGGGCAGCACAAGACCTTTATCATCCCCGTGCATTAGAATCATGATCCCAATTGACCTTGTTGAAAGCCCCCATGAATTTTGCCATACTAATTTTGTTTCTCCATCATTATCCACAAAATTGATGTCGAATGCTTTTGCGAAATTCTGTCCAAGGCAATGCGAAGTTGCTCCTTGTATAGCTTTTTTTACTGGTAGAAATGTTTCAACAGTTGTTGAATATAACGCACCTGCAAATTTTTCAGAATCTGTTTTTTTTCCTTTTATTACAGGGATAGCTAGTAGATCTTCAAAAACCTGGGCATAATAATCAAGTATCTCAAGAACCTCATCCGCTGCTTCTTTTTTTGTTGCAAATACTGTATGGCCTTCCTGCCATAAGAATTCTCTTGTTCTAAGGAAAGGAATAGCGTGTTTGAACTCCCATCTTACAACAGAATTCCACTGGTTTATTCTTAGAGGAAGGTCATTGTATGAACGTATCCATTTACTGTATGAATCATACATAATAGTTTCTGAAGTAGGTCTCACAGCCAGTCTTTCACTTAGTTTTGTATTTCCTGCGTGTGTAACCCAGGCGACTTCAGGTGTAAATCCCTTAACATGTTCCTGCTCTTTCATAAGCAGTGATTCAGGAATGAACATTGGGAAGTATGCATTATCTACTCCTGATTTTCTTATTTTTGCATCAAAGAAATTTTTTATATTATCCCAAATTTGATATGAATAAGGCCTGAATACAATGCAGCCTGATACAACTGAGTAATCAGCAAGCTCTGCTTTTTGTATAATCTGAGTATACCATTCGCTGGAATTTTCATCTTTTTTGACATTCAAACCAAGTGTTACCTGTTTTTTCTCTATTTTTTCCTCCATTTTTACTACCGTTGGTTTCACGTATTTAATATAATCCTCTGTTTTTATCTCAATAGTTTCATTATGTGAGCCTGGGCTAAAATAAATAAGTTTATTTTTTAATAATGCTTCATCAATATAGGTCTGGATTTTCATAAGATTGCCGAAAGGATAGACTCCTCCCGGATCACAATCTGCTATTCTTCTGACATCTTCAGGAGATGCAAGCTCTAAGTCTTTTTTTAGAAATGCTCCTAGAAATTTTCTTGACATGCTTTTATTCCCGGGACCCACCCCCAGGATAAATTCTTTTTCAGCCTTAAATATTAGTGATTTTGCAATTGTTTTTTCAGAAATACCTGCTTTTTCAGCCTGTTCTTTGCATGTGTTTACTTTATCATGCTCTATTATTTTATACTGTATGCTATTTTTTTTTAGGAAATTAGCTATTTCATTTTTCAAATAATCACCCTGTTTTTGGTAAACCGTTAGTTATATTTAAATTATCCTCTTATCTGACCGTCTCCTCTTATAATATATTTAGTGGTTG
>ERZ1292633.4885-Hain-H41-02um-R1-4885-length-12276-cov-5_pt1 | contig 12276 bp, 12 predicted proteins | sample MGYA00564406_ERZ1292633 | MGnify/ENA primary metagenome ERZ1292633 (study PRJEB36523, sample SAMEA6512639) | groundwater metagenome | collected 2019-01-08 | study: AquaDiva: Metagenomics assemblies of 32 groundwater samples
ACATTCTTGGCAAAGTCGGCAATTTTCCCGTCTTGCGTTAGAATTCGGACGTAATTATCAGGTGTTCCGCCAAGTTCGGCGTAGTCGCTGTCTTCGCAAATAAAAAGCAGTTTATTTTTCGGGTGCAGACAAATGTTATCGGGCATATCGAGAATTTGTCGGCTTGGAGATTCAAAAAGCAAAGTTAATTTGCCTTCATTTTTACTTGTTGGCTCATAAAGCCAAATTTGTCCGGCTTTGGCATCTCCGCCGCTGGTTGCATCAAAATACATCCGACCTTTCTCATCAGCCCAAATTCCTTCCAGCCGGGCAAAAGTTGCCGCACCTTTCGATAATCCTTCTTTGTAAACCGCCAATGGATCGAGGTCTGCCTCAATCGGATCAGGATTTTCAATCGTCACCCAATTTGCCGTAAAACTCATCCCCGTTTTTTGCCCGATACGCGTATCGCAAGCCTCTTGGTTTTTTATTTTCAGTATTTGCAAAACGCCGCCTTCGCTCAAACGCTTATTTCTTTTTGGCAAAAAACGATAGAACCCTGCTGAATTGGCATCTTCGGTTAGATAAACTACACCTGTTTTGCGGTCAACGGCGATAGCTTCGTGAACGAACCTTCCCATGGCTTTGAGCGGAACGGGCGAAACAGGATTATTAGCAGAAGCGAAAACCTCAAAACAATAGCCGTGAGGTTGATTAAATCCGCCTGTTTCAACTCCTTTACTATTGATGCGGATTGATTTTCCGAGCGTTGTTTCCTCACAAGAAATCCAACTTCCCCAGGGCGTAGGACCTCCGGCGCAATTAACCAAAGTTCCGCTTAAACTGACAAAATCGCGGACTAATTCATTTGTTTTAGGATTGATAACGAGCGTTGTTGTGCCGCCGCCTGCCATTTCGTCGTAAGGATTTGCGCCAATCGGTGATCCTGCAATCGGTTTGCTGCCATTAGTTACTTCGTGATTGCGAATTAGGCGAAGTTCACGCCCGACCTGAAAAGTTGCCATTCCATCATGACGCGCAGGAGTTTTGTTGCCGTCTGTCATTGGCGTTCCGATTTTGCCGATGACGTTATACTCAAAACCTTTCGGCAAAGCGAGAAAGGTTTCGCCGGTGTTTTTTGAAGCTGTTGGGATTAATTCGCCATAGCCGATTGCTTTTAATTTGGCAAAATTTCCTGTTTCGTTAAAAGTCTCAACTCTTTTGGAAAAACCTCCGCTGGCAAAAGCCAAACTGGTTGAAGTTAAACCTACATTCCACAAAAAACTACGTCTGTTCATATTTTTATTGACTGCAAAGATTATCCGAATCCATCAGAAAAAGGTCAAAATTTAAGCTCGAATTTGTTACATTTTATTAAGACTATTCACTTTGAATTCTTTCGGCTAATTTATTCAAGTCTTTATTTTCACCAATCAAAATCAGCATATCATTCGGCTGCAAAATTTCGCTATCCAAAGGAGTCAGCATCATTACCTTATCCCTTTGAATTGCCACGACTTGCACGCTTTTCGACTCCATTATATTAACTGTTTGATGAGCGAAACACACAGGCGTTTTGAGCAAAACTACTGAATAATTTGGTAGTATGGGTAGAAAATCAGAAACGCCGAAAAGTGAAAGTCGGGTTGCCAGACTTTGGGCGGCAAATTCTTCGGGATGAATCACTTCATCAACTCCAATCGCCCGCAAAATCTTTTCGTGATCGGCAGAAATCGCTTTCACAATCAGATAGGAAACCCCGATTTCTTTCAGATGAAGTGCTGCCAAAGTAATTACGTCCATCCGCTCGCCAAGGCTGACAATCGCTGCATCAACATCATTCAATTGAAGATTTTCCAACGTCTTTTTATCAGTTGCATCAACACAAATCGCTTGTTCGGAATACTCGGCGGCATCTTGCACCCGCTCTTTATCCGAATCAACGGCGATTACTTCACGCCCTTCTTCATAAAGTTTTTTGGCAACACTCGAACCGAAATGTCCAAGCCCGATAATCGCAAATCTTTTCATATAATTAACATAAATCGGTATATAGTATTAAAAATGCAGAAACACGCACGCAGTAAGTGTGAAATGTTTTGCGCCCTTACTGCGTGTGGGCTTCTGCAATCATTTTCACTTCAATTTGACCGAAACTAAACCTACTCGCTACTGCTCTTTATACTGACTTTTAACCTATCATAATATTTTCTTCAGAATATGAAAATGTCGTTTTCTTTTCTCGCAGACTAATTGCAATCGCCACGCTGATTGCTCCAATGCGTCCAATGAACATCACCAAAACCAGAATTAATTTCCCAAAATCGCTTAGTTTATCGGTAAAATTCAAAGAAAGACCGACTGTTCCGAATGCGGAAATAGTCTCAAAAAGAATCGGAACAAATCTATTTTGACTTTCCGTTGCGCTCAATCCATTTGTTTCGGTGAACATCAAAATCGCTGTTGCCAATAAAATCACCGTAGCCGAGGCAACAACAACCGCCGTAGCTTTATCAATTGTTTGCTGGGGAATCGTCCGATTCCAAATATTTAACTTCGTTTCTCCGCGAAAACGCGCCAAAGTATAAGCTAAAAGCAGACCAAATGTTCCGACTTTGATGCCGCCAGCCGCTGAACCAGAACTCCCGCCGATAAACATCAAAATCATCAAGAGAAAAACACTTGATCCGCTGAAATCTGTCATTTGAATTGTATTAAAACCTGATGTTCGCGGGACAATTGAGAAAAAATACGAGTTCATCAAGCCTTCAAACGAACTGAAATTGGCAAACGCTAAATTTCTTTCACTGATAAAAATAAGTAATGTTCCGAAAACAATAATTCCCAAAGTTGTCAAAACAGTCAGACGAGTTTGAACACTCAAACGAAACCGTTTTCCGCCAATTTTCAACTGAAACCAATTTTTCAATTCATAAACAACTAAAAAACCGAGTCCGCCTGTAATGATTAAACTCGTGATGACAAATTGGACGAAAAAATCTTTCTGAAAACGAATCAAACTATCGGAAAAGAGTGCGAAACTCCCGTGTGTAAAAGCTGAAACCGCGTGGAAAATCGAAAACCAGAGCGTTTGCCAAATTGATTCAAATTGCCCTTTAATTGTCCAATAAATAAAAAGCAAAATCGCGCCAATTGCTTCGATTGAAAAGGTAAAGCCAAGAATATAAAGAATTAATTGTTTTATTTGTTTCGGTGTGGTTTGAAGAGTCTCTTGAATCGCCAATCTTTCGGTGATTGGCAATCTTTGTCCAAACCAAAAATAGAGCGTGCTGGTAAAAGTCATCAAACCAAGTCCGCCAAGCTGCATCAAAATTAGAACAACAAACTGTCCGAAAAAATTGAATTTGAGGCTGATGTCAATGGGCGAAAGCCCCGTTACGCAAACTGCCGAAGTAGCGATAAAAAGTGCATCAATTAAATTTAATCGCTCGCCGTTTGCCGAAAATGGTAACGCCAGTAAAAATGTGCCAAGCACAATCAGCAATGCAAAACTTGTTGCAATCATCCGCGTTGGCGTAAAAATTTGGCGAAATATTTTCTTAAACATTTTGAGAGTCAAATAATTCTAAATCTTTTATTCGCAATAAAACAATTCATCTGGATAAATTTGTTTATAAGCAAATATTTTCACTAAAATCAAAATTTTCCTTGCACTTTTTTCAATCTTTATCAACAATTTCAAAATGGTTGAAAATAGTGAAGAAGTTTTGGCACAATTCGGCAAGCGGATTCAGCGTTGTTACGGGTGCTTTATTGCTTACCACCTCAAAGATATGTATCTTGGCGATGATGTCACATTTTTTTGTGATTACTGTAAAGATGAATCAATGTTTCACTTCGAGGATTTCTCAAAACTACTGGATTTATCAAAACTAAAAGAAGTAACCGAAGACGATCATCATCACTAAATGAAAAAAGTTATTCTACACATTGATAGCGCGGGCGAACATCAAGAAGTTACGCTGAAAGACGAAATTTCTCTGGGACGCACCGATTCGGCACGAATTGTCCTCTCTGATTCGGGGCTTTCGCGCGTCAATACTACCTTTTTTCGTGATGGAGACGAGATTTTTGTCGTTGATGAAAACTCAACCAACGGAACTTTCCTTAATGGTGAACAAGTCTTTACCAGTCCGAAGAGAATTAAAGACCGTGATGAAATTACGGCAGGCAATGAAACGCTGATTTATGTCGAAATTTCTGCGGAAAAGCCCGTTGCTGTTTCAAATTCTCCGCAAGACGATAAAAAGACGACAACTACTAAAAAAGCTAAAAAAACTGAAAAGTCTAAACCAGCAAAGCAAGAAAATAAACTTCCGATGATTCCGATTATCGCCGGACTATCAGTTTTTCTGCTTGCCTTTTTTATTTTGGCGGGAATTTTAGTTTACAGTCTAATTTCAGAGCCAACCGCAGGACCGGGTAATCCTACGCCGTCAACGATAAATTCGGCGATGCTGATTCCAATGCGGGTAATAGATCCATTAGGCGGGCAAGACCCTGATGATATAGATGATTTAATTGCAGCCTTAAATAGTGATGTTGCCGACGAAGTTTCTAATACTTCGGATGTAGATGATTTGCAAACTAATATGAAGACTTCCGGCAAAGAGACGGGAAGTGATTCTGAATTGATTGTCGAACCCGGTCTTTTTGAGAGAATGATAAATTTGGCTAAAGGACCTCGTAATGGATCTGTCGGCGAGAGACCGGCGGGAATGAATGTTCTCCCCGAATTATGCTGCGGTGTGCCTAAGCAGGTGGCTAAACTTGCAGAAATGGTTAATGGAGGATATACACAGCCACTTGATTTTGCCGATCTTGCCGAGCGGAGATTAGACGGACGGCTTATCGAACTTCCGGTTGCTACTCAATATTACGTTTTAGACGTGGGTGGAAACGCAAACACCAGCGAATTTAATGAATTTTCATGGCAAACCGAACCAAGAGCCATTCCAATGTCCCCAAGTTCGCCCAAATACAAGTTTTTGAAACAATTAGCTGATAAATTGGGCTATGATTTGACTAATCCGAAACATCGCCAACAGATGAAAATTAGATTACTTAGAATGTTTACTCCGGCGGCAAAACCGGTTTTGGAGGCTTTTGCCAAGGCGTATCAACAAAAGTTTAATCGTCCATTGCGGATTACTTCACTTACGCGTTCAATGGAATATCAAATCTCTCTAAACAGCAATAATGCGAATTCATTTAAGGTGCGTGGAGATAATTCACGTCCTCCACATACGAGCGGATGCGCTTTTGACCTTGCCCGAAAGCAGATGACGACAGAAGAACAAAATTTCTTGATTCAAGAATTCGCCAGACTTGAAAAAGAAGGTGTTTTAGACGCATTAATTGAATACAATGTTAATGCTTGCTTTCATATCTTTATTTATCCTGACGGTAAAAAGCCAAAAGGATTCTAAATTACTAACAATCAGTAGGTAAAGAAAATTTTATGAATCTACCTAGATTTACCAAATCGTTTTGCTTAATTGTTTTATTAATAATTTTGCCTTTAGTGAATTCTACTTACGCCAATATAAATAACACTAAGAAAAAGTATAAATTGGTTTGGTCGGATGAATTCAATTATAAAGGCAAACCCAACCCGAAAAAATGGGGATATGAAAAAGGTTATATCCGTAATAATGAAATGCAGTATTACACGGATAGAAAAGAAAATGTCCGCGTTGAAAATGGAAATTTAGTTATTGAAGCTCGCAAAGAATCTGTTAAAAATAATGAGTTTAAGGCAGTCGTCGATAAAAATTGGAGATATAATCAGGAATTTTCAAACTACACTTCAGCGAGCGTTACCACTAAAGATTTGGCTGAGTGGAAATATGCAAAAATTGAGGTTCGGGCAAAACTTCCTGAAGGTCGCGGGGCTTGGTCGGCAATTTGGATGCTTGGAGCGAATTGGGAACAGGTCGGTTGGGCAAAATGCGGTGAGATAGACATTATGGAAAATGTCGGCTACGACCCGAATGTGATTCACGGAACGGTTCACACATACGCCTATAATCACACCAGAGGAACTCAACGCGGAAAACAAATTACCGTTGAAGATGTCTATAACAAATACCATATTTATTCAATCGAATGGACTCCCGAAAAGATTGATTTTATGGTTGACGGCGTAATTTACAATACCTTCCAAAATGAACATAAAACTACTGATGAATGGGCTTTTGACCAAGATTTTCATCTTAAGATAAATAATGCAATCGGTGGCGGGTGGGGCGGACAAAAAGGAATTGATGATGCGAGCTTTCCGCAAAAAATGTATGTGGATTGGGTTCGAGTTTACCAACTGAAATAGTTCAAAAATCAAAATTTATGAATATCCGAAAGTTTTCTAAAGCGATTTGTTTTTTATTAGTTCTGCAAATTTTTGCCTTTTCGCAAGATTTAATTATCAACACGGCAAATCGAAAAACGACCAGCCTTAACGGGGCTTGGAATTACATCATTGATCCTTACGAAATGGGCTATTTCGATTTTCGGATGAATGCTTACGACAAGCAGAAAAATCCCTCAAACTCGGCTTATTTCAAAAATTATCACGCCAAAAATAAACAAGAATTGGTTGAATACGATTTCGACAAATCGCCGAAAATGATGATTCCAAATGATTGGAATTCGCAGGACGAAAAATTGCTCTATTACGAAGGAACTGTTTGGTTTAAGAAATCTTTTGATTATAATTTGCCAAGTAAAAAACGCCTATTTGCCTATTTTGGAGCGGTAAACTACAAAGCTGAAGTCTATCTAAACGGCACAAAACTCGGTGTTCACGAAGGCGGATTTACTCCGTTCAATTTTGAAATTACAAGTTTGGTTAAACCGAAAGATAATTTTTTGGTGGTTAAGGTTGATAATAAAAGACGTGTGGATGGAGTCCCGACCTTGAACACGGATTGGTGGAATTACGGCGGAATCACCCGCGAAGTTTTGCTTATTGAAGAACCCGAAACTTTCATTCAGGATTACGCAATCCAACTAAAAAAAGGCGATAAGAATAAACTGAAAGGTTACGTTAAACTCAATAATTCCAACGCTTCTGAAAATATAACGATTAGTATTCCCGAATTAAAAATCAACCAAGAAGTTGCTTCAAGTTCAGACTTTGAAATCAATGCCGAAAACATCAAATATTGGTCACTTTCAACGCCGAAACTCTACGATGTTTTTATCAAAACAAAATCTCAAACTATCAAAGACCAAATCGGTTTTCGGACAATTGAAACAAGTGGGGCAGACATTTTGCTCAATGGGAAAAAGGTATTTTTGAAAGGAATTTCAATTCACGAAGAAAATGCGTCGGGCGGACGCGGTTCGAGCGAGGCGGATGCGTTGCGTCTCTTAAGTTGGGCGAAGGAAATGGGTTGTAATTTTGTCCGCTTGGCTCATTATCCGCACAACGAAAATATGGTTCGCCTCGCGGATAAAATGGGAATATTGGTTTGGGAAGAAGTTCCGGTTTATTGGACGGTTGATTTTACCAAGGAAACGGTTTTGGCGAATGCGAAAAACCAATTGAGTGAAGTAATTACCAGAGATAATAATCGTGCGTCCGTCGTTATTTGGTCGGTAGCTAATGAGACTCCGATTTCTGATGTCCGCAATAATTTTCTACTTAATTTGGTAAATCACGCCAAATCGCTTGATTCGACGCGATTATTGAGTGCAGCTCTATTGCACCGCGACATTAACGGTGTCAGCACGATTGACGACAAGATTGGAGAGCATCTGGACATAGTTTCGGTCAATCAATATTTAGGCTGGTATGGCGGAAAACTCGAAGATGCAGAAAAGATAAAATGGTCAGTTCCATATAACAAACCCGTTATAGTTTCCGAATTTGGCGGGGATGCGAAACAAGGTTTGCACGGTCAAAAGAACGAGCGTTGGACAGAGGAATATCAGGAATATCTCTATCAGCAGAATTTGAAAATGATTGAAAAAATTCCGAATATAAGCGGATTAAGCCCTTGGATTTTGGTAGATTTTCGCTCTCCGCGTCGGGTTCTTCCCGGAATTCAAGATGGCTACAACCGCAAAGGTTTGATTTCTGATAAAGGCTTAAAAAAGAAGGCTTTTTTCGTTTTAAGAGATTTTTATAAAAGGAAATAAATTATGAAGAAAATAATCGTTTGTCTGGTTTTATTATTGTTTGCTGCTCAATTTTCAACCGCTCAAAATTTGAAAGTAATGACCTACAATATCCGGCTTGATATTGCTTCAGACGGCGAAAATGCTTGGGGCAAACGCAGAGATTTTTTCAATTCGCAAATTCGTTTTTACGAACCTGATATTTGGGGCGTGCAGGAAGCAACGCCAAATCAAATGGATGATTTAAGCAAACTTTTGCCTGAGTATTCTCACATCGGAATTGGCAGGGACGGAATCGGAAAAGGTGAGGCTTCAGCAATTTTTTTCAAAAAAGACCGATTCAAAGTTTCCAATGAACAAACTTTTTGGCTCTCCGAAACGCCCGATAAAATCTCGAAAGGTTGGGATGCCGCTTATCCTCGAATCTGCACTTTCGGACTTTTTAAGGATTTGAAAACAAAGAAAACTTTTTGGGTTTTCAACACGCATTTAGACCATATTGGCGAGGTAGCGAGAACCAAAGGAGTCGAAATGATTTTAGCAAAAATGAAGGAAGTCAATAAAAAGAATTATCCAGTAATTTTCACAGGCGATTTCAATTCCGAACCGAACACCGAGCGAATAATTAATCTCAAAAAAGCAATGACCGATACCCGCGATGTTTCCGAACAAAAACCTTTCGGACCAAACGGAAGTTTTAGCGGATTCAAGTTTAATGAACCTGTTACAAGGTTGATCGATTATATTTTCGTTGATAATTCCAAACGATTTCGGGTTAAAAAATATGCTGTTCTGAGCGATTCAAAAGACTTGCGGTATCCATCGGATCACTTACCAATTTTTGTTGAAATGGAATTCACAAAAAAATAAACTTAGCATTGCATCGAATTCGATTTCTTCAATCAGAGCGATATTTTGATTTTGAGAAGCGAAAGCATAATTCGATTTTAGATTTTAGAATGGCGATTGTAAATTTCAAATCAAATCTAAATAAAGCGAATTTGCAGATTGAACTTTATAAAAAACTCACCGTTTTCTTGAAATATATTTCCGAAAAGATGTCGGGTTGGGTCGGGTGTTTCAAATCTCGTATTATTGAAAAGATAGTTTTCAAATTGATTTCGGTCGTAAATATGATAGCAAACAACTTCGCCATCTTTTTTTACAATCAGATACCCGCCGGTTGCTTCGTATTCTCCACGCCAAATATTTGCAGGTTTTAATCCCAGAGTGCATTCTGTCAAAAGTCTTTTGACCTTATGCTCATAAAAATCTTGATTGTCCGAATAATCAAACTTTAGAGGGTTTTCATTCTTTATTGTCTCGGTTATTTCTTTGACATTTTGCATTGACGAATAGTAATGCAAAACAAGTTGGCTTACGATTTCGGGCAGACAGCAATCAACATACATCAAATTATTGCGAAATCTATTACGGCGAGTATTTGTTTTTTTATCCAACCCTCCAACAATTTTAATAAACTCTATGTCTGCACCAAATTCTTTGAGCTTATCGAATTTATTCTTGAAATTATAAATTTGATTTACTTCTTCGGCTTGTAAAGCATTGATTCCCGTAATCTGATAAAGAAAATTTGTGTTGTCCTTGCTTGCATTCAGAATTGTCGAAGCCGCTCCAATCTCTGATTTGATGCCGCAATCAAAAAATTGAGAGTTTTCATTGAGTTAATTCGATAAAACATCTTCTAAAACCGAAACGATTCTTTTTTGCAACGATTTTTCCGCGTCTTGAAAATCAATTTTATAACCTTCTTCTCGCTTTCTTTCAGCAAACCCTGAATTCAATTTTTTGTCATTGAAATAACCAACGCCAATTTCATCTAATAGGTCGTTTGCAAAACCAAGTTCTGATGCAGACAATTCAATTTCGTAGATTTCTGACAGTAATTCAAGGACTTTCATTAGAACCATTAACTTAGTTGTCTCACTAATCTCACCAACACTATCGGTTTCGTTATTCAAATAACCAAAAGAAACATTAATGACTGAATTGTTTTCAATAACTTTCAACTTATCAGCAATTGTGTTAAGCAAATCTGCTTGAGGGATATTTGACATAACTCGATTGGCAGCAATACTATGGATGACTTGAAATGCTTTTGTATCTTTCATTTTGCTTTTTGGGTTAATAGTTAAAGAAAATTATTCAAACGTATTTATCCTCGAAATAATAACCTCTTACTCCGTAATCAATTTCACGCTCTTTATAAACGAGTTCGCTATATTTTTCTGCATATTTGCCCAATTCTCGAATATTGTCCAGAACATTCATTGATTCTGCTGACCACATTTGCAGTGTTTGTTCATCAATTTCCCAAACAAGGTCTTTTGTCCGAAAATCGCCTTCTTCTTTTAAGAACTCAACGAATGAATCTCTTGCATTTGCGGACTCTTCCAAAAAGAAAATTGCTCGTTCATAAGCCTTTTCGCCTGCGAAAATTTTGAATTCACAATTCGACGGCATATTCTCTTGATAAAAATTTTCCCTTACAACGTATATTCTTGAGTTTTTTATCAGATGAGCGATTTCATCCGCGCGCTCGTTCGCAATGAAGTGATTTTTGTTCCAACCGTCGCCGTCTTCAAAACCTTGTAAGTATGCTTGTTTTTCTTTTTCGGTTTCAAACTCCTTAACAATAATATTTCCGTCTTCTGAAATCGTATAATTGTTCAGGACAAACTGAATTTTATTGTCCGACTGTTCATATTCTTTAACTAAATCTTCGCCTTGAATGACAATTACTGATTTCATTTCTTAAAAACCACCTCATAGTGATATTCCAAAAATTCTTTCTTCGGTAAAAATTTTTCGGGAAGAGTAATCACAAAGCCTTCGTATTTTGTGAAAAATTCTTTATTAACCTGTGAATTGAATTCGTCAAAATATTTAGAAGTTTTTACTTTGTAATCGGTCGTTACGGTTATGAACCCTCTATCAAAAGCCTTATCGTGAAGTGAATTCAAGCATAAACCATTTTGCGGATTCGTTCTGTTTTCCGAATCGTCTTTCCAAGGCTTGATATGGCTTGCCACTAAAAGCTCTGGAATATTCAACCCCGTAATACAGCATTTTGAAGCGTATGAGGTTAGAATTGTGCTTCGGAAAAAACTTTGATTGACACGAACTTTAACTAATCTTTCGCGTTCTTTTCCAATCGGCAAATTTGTTAAATCAATTTCCACTGTTTCTTCGATTGGTTTATTTTCTAATTCGGCAATCAGCAATTCGCTTTGAAATGAGAGTTCTTCCCAATCGCTGTTGAATTCGTCCCAAACCAATTTATCTAGTTTGCTTGTGTTTGGAAGTCCACTAATTCCACGTTTTTTCAACTCTTCGTCGAAACTTCCAAAATTGCCGAGTTTGAAAGCAACGGCTGAGGGAGTTCGACCAATTAACTTTGCGGTTTTGATGACTTCGGGATAAGTTTTGACAGTTTTGCTGAACGGAATTTTGCAGTAAAGATTGAAAACTATAATTAACTGTTTGCGTGTCCAATTATTTGCCATAGTAAATAATTTGTAACACAGATTTTTTTAGCTGTCCGGTCTAAATTTCCAATTTAAATCTTTTTATGTATCTTTACTTTCTCAAACTCTTCAACCATTTCCCATCCTTATAAATCGCATCAGGTGGAAAGTTTTTCTCTAAATCTTCGGCTTTCCAGTCAATATCTTTTACTTTGTCTTTGCGGTAGAAAAGGAAATGGACAGGTGTGCCGATACGGACGAGATTTGATTTGGCGATGAGGTAATAATCTTTTACATCATACATTTCCAGAGCTTTATAGATTGATAAATCGCCAACTTCGCGGACGAACATCGGAGCGGTTTCTTCGGCACGGCGGCGGTCGGCGTTGACGGCGATGTCGGATTTGAAAGGCTCGACCGATTGCGACGGATTGATAATATTGGCGTTGCGGAAAATTGCGTTGTAGAGTCCATCATTGTTGATGATAAACCATATTTTCTATGCAATGTCAATGATGAATTGAAACTAGCTGAGAAAATTAAAGATGATGAAGTTGTTTATCGTCCACTCGTAGCTGATGAATGCGGATATTTTCCATACAAATTTGACAAAACAGTACTAAAACTACTAAAAGACAATCCTCCAACTAAAGAGGAGATACTAGAT
>ERZ1292633.4886-Hain-H41-02um-R1-4886-length-12272-cov-7_pt1 | contig 12272 bp, 14 predicted proteins | sample MGYA00564406_ERZ1292633 | MGnify/ENA primary metagenome ERZ1292633 (study PRJEB36523, sample SAMEA6512639) | groundwater metagenome | collected 2019-01-08 | study: AquaDiva: Metagenomics assemblies of 32 groundwater samples
AACCGCGAAAATCCCAAGCATGATCAGAACTATCAAGCCGCCAGCTGAAACATCCAGATAAAAAGAGGCGATGATGCCGACAAAAACCGATCCAAGAGAAATCAACTCTGCGAATAGCAGTGTTGTTTTAAAATTTCTTCTGAACTGAAGCGCCGTAACAACCGGCAAGACCAGCAGAGCCGAGATCAATAGGATGCCAATAACCGGGATCGACAACGCGATGGTAATGGCGGCGAGAATAATAAACAAAAGATTGAACTTCGTGACCGGCAGGCCGCTCACTACCGCCGCCTCCTCGTCGAAGGAAATATAAACCAATTCCTTGTAAAAAATAATCATCAAAACAAAAATAATAATTGAAAGAGCAGAAATAATATAAACATCCGTCTGACGAACAGTCAAGATGCTTCCAAAAAGATAACTAAACAAATCAACGCTAAATCCATGCGCGAGGCCGATCAGAACTACCGCGAACGCCAGAGAGCCGGAGAGAAAAATTGATAGAGCAGTCTCGCCATAAATTTTCTTGCTCAGCCGAAGCCTCTCGATCGCGACCGAGGAAATCACCGAGGCGCCCACGGCCGTAAGTAATGGATTAATACCCAGCAGCAGACCAACCGCCACACCGGCCAGGGAAACGTGCGCTAGAGTATCCGCGATCAGCGAATAGCGCCGCAACACCAAGAAAATACCGATCAGCGGAGCAATGGCGCCGATCAGGAGGCCCGCCTCAAGGCCGCGAACGATGAAACTGTAATTAAATATTTCGAACATACTATTTTATTTGTCATTGTCACGATTCCCCGCTTGGGCGGGGTCGGCCTCAAGGCCGGGGGTGGGTTATCCAAAGTTGGCCAACCCACCCCTACCCCGCCCAAGCGGGGACTACAGGGAATGACGCCACTTAGTGCCCATGCAAAATACGGTGGAGACTTTTGCCGTTAAGTTTCTCCAGATATTCACCCTTCACGAATTCCTCCGGCTCGCCGTGATAAACCAATGTTTGATTGACGCACGCCAGCTCGGTGGCTTCATTGGCAATCACATCGATGTCGTGAGAAACCAGGACCAGTGTAATACCGAAGCCGTGATTTAATTTCCGAAGCAAATTATAGAAATCTTCCTGGGTCTTCGCATCAACTCCGACCGTCGGTTCATCGAGAAATATTATCGCCGGCTCTCCCGCCAGCGCCCGCGCGATGAAGACGCGCTGTTGCTGACCACCGGACAAATCACCAATCAACCTATCGGCAAAGTCCAACATCCCGACGTCGATCAGAGCTCGATTGATGATCAGCTGGTCGGCTTTATTCAGCGGGTGAAGCAAACCCTTCCTGCCATATCGCCCCATAGCCACCACCTCGCCCACCGTCACCGGGAAAAGCGGATCAAAATTCGTGGCCTTCTGCGGGACGTAGCCGATCTTCGACCAATCTGAAAATTTCGCCAGCGGCTCGCCAAAAACTTTGATCTCGCCCGCGGCCGGACTTACCAACCCGAGCATCACCCGGAGAAGCGTCGTTTTCCCGCTACCGTTGGGCCCGACGATGCCGAGATAGTCGCCTTCATGAATATTAAAACTGATGTTTTTCAAAACCGCCTCCTTGCCAAAGGCGAACGAGACATTTTTTATTTCAATTATATTTTTGGCGTGATTTACGGACATTCGAGCGCAATTCTTAAATTAGCTAAATTTTTCTCCATCTCAGTAAAATAATTTTTACCATTCCGAGCGTCGGCGTCGCTGATGCCTTCCAACGGATTCAGCTGCAGAGTTTCCGCACCAACTTCATGGGCGATCGTCTCGGCCAGCTTCGGACTTACTAGGGTTTCGAAAAATATGTACTTAATATTATTTTTCCTGACAAACTCCGCGATCTCGACCAGGCGACCCGACGACGGCTCCTCATCCGGAGACAGCCCCGAAATGCCGATCTGATTGAGCCCATACTCATCGGCCAGATAACCAAAAGCGGCGTGCGTAGTAATTATATCCTTCTTTTCACAATTAGTCAGCGTCGCGCGATATTCACGGTCAAGGGCATCCATTTTCCCCTCGAGTAAATTAAAATTGTTTTGAAAAAGTTCCTCCGCCGTCGGATCGACCGCGACCAATGCCTCCAAAATACTTCTTGCTTGAATTTTTGCCAGCCTCGGATCAAGCCAAACGTGTGGGTCCGCGCCGTTGCCACCGACAGCCACTACTCTGGTCCTGGAGCCAGTCAGCGCCGTTCGCACCCGATCGCCCCACGGCTCCAGCTTCCCGCCATTCAAAATCAGAAGTTCGCTGTCCTCGATCCTCGCCCGATCGCCGGCTGTCAGCTCGTAATCGTGTGGCTCCGCGCCGGCCGGAGTCAGATTGTAGACATCAGCTTTATCGCCGGTGATTTCTTTGGCGAAGAAGTATAGAGGATAGAAGGAAGCAGTAACCTGTAAACGGCCTGAATCTGCTTTCTTCGTAACGAAAAAATCCCTTCCCGCCACAGCGGGACCCCGCCTCATGGCGGTGGCCCAAAAAAATAAAATGGAGCCGCCTGCCGCCGCGATAATCAAAATGACTAGAATCCTTTTCATCAAAGCGCTATTAATGTTTGGATTATATGGTGTTTATAAGGAAAAGTCAACCATGCCAATCCTACAACGCATCAATATCAGCCTGATATTTTTCGGCAGTGGCCATAACGTTGTCGGCGTAAAAGCGAAATGTATAATTCACGGATCCTGCAAAATATTTAAGCGTTGCTTTCCATTCGTTGTCATACGTACCATCAGCGCCATCATTTTTTAATTTTATGGCCGACGCTAGGAAGGCGTCCCTGATATCCCACGGATTCGCCGAACCTTTACCATTTAGCTTGCCGACCTTATTTTTGTAACCCATCCAAGTTGAAGGGATAAATTGCGCCGGGCCCATCGCTCCTCCCCAGCCGACCCGATTCCCATTTTTGTCACGCATCGGACACGAGACCGGCGTGGTATCGATGTCGAGCTTGAGCTCATTTGTAATCTGGACAAACGGCTCTTGATCACGAGTTGGCTTCATTATCATCTTCCAACTTTTCTCCGGGGGATCTCCGGCACGATTACAGGTGCCGACATTTTTCCCAAGATTTGATTCCTGAGTAAGGATGGCCAGTATCAAGGCCGGCCTGACTCCACTCAATCCTGATGCCCACTTGGCGATTTCTACCGCCGCTCCAAAATCAATTTGCTTACCGGTGTTGAAGAGCTCATAAATACGATTCCGAATTTCCGCGGCGCGCTTTTTCTTGTCGCTAATAGCGGCTTGGTAATTGCTTTCCAATCCTTTGGTCTGAGTTAAAAGTGAATTCTGTTCGCCCAATGTCTCACCAAGGCTCTCCTTCTGAATTGAACTAATTTTCAGCAAATTGGAATTTACGGACTTCTGATCCTCCAGCTTGGTCTGCTTGAACGCAAGTTCATCTACCAAAGTTTTATGCTGTTCGAGAATGTCACTGAGCCCGATCGCGACCGTACTATATTCCTGAATTGAATTATAGAAGTCCGCTATACCATTGGCGCTAAATAATTGCACGAGCAACTGCCGGTCCGTCGCGTTCATTCTCCGTAAAATACCAACCATCTCACTTTTGAGAAAATCCTGTTTTTTTAGATTTGCCTTGATACTATTTTCTGTCGTTGTAAGTTCACCACTAATTTTTTTTAACTTTAGGGATGTTTGCTGAATTTGCAGGTTCAGAGCCTTCTGACGAGTTTGCAATTGTTTAATTTTGTTGGACAAAGTTACTTTTTTGCCCTGAGTTATCGTAAGCTCTTTTGTAAATTGATCAATCTGCTGTTGAATATCAATGAGCTCCCGCTCAAGTTGACTTTGAGTCTCACCTTCGGCCGCCACAAACCCAGCCGGCATCATCAATAAGGCAACTAATATATACAGGATAATTTTATCACGCCTTGATTTCATCATGACTGCATTATACGAGGTTGACGGTTTACTTTCAACTGTCAACGACCGAAGGCTGGTGTGGAAGAAGTTCGTAACTGAATTGATTCAGCCGTTATCGATCCATCACTGTTGGCGGCGCCAAGGACAGAAATAGATTTTCCAACCTGTAATTGTTCAGGATCAACATCCGACGTCGTTACTTCACGAACCGGAGTCGAGCTCGAAAATATTACCAACTTTGAACTGCCATCACGTAGCTTTAAGGTGATGATAGAATTGCTCATCGATACGATCTCGCCAGACGCTCCGCCGCCATTGGCGCCTACTCGAGTGCCTCTGACGCCGCCGTTCCCGCCCTGAAAATTACTTCGATTTAAGGTTGACATGACGGCAACTGAACTTTTTCCATAATTCATGCCTCCATAAAAACTACCTCCAATTAAAAGTACTGCCACAATTCCCAAAATTACTTTATTCATATTTATATAATTATTAAATTATTCAAATCTTAAGGCATCGATCGGATTTAGTCTAGCCGCTCTCTGTGCCGGATAATAACCGAAAACGATCCCAATGCCGGCCGAAACACCAAAAGCCAGCAGTATAGATTGCAGAGTAATCTGTCCATTGATGCTGGTGAAGCGTGACAATACTAACGAAGCTAGAAATCCGAGCACTATCCCAAACGCGCCGCCGATGAAAGTCAGCGCCACCGCCTCAAACAAAAACTGCGCCCTGATGTCGCTTTTCTCCGCGCCAATTGCCTGCCTCAATCCAATTTCCTTGGTGCGCTCAGTCACAGTCGTCAGCATCATGTTCATAATTCCGATACCACCGACGAGGAGCGAGATCCCGGCGATCCCGGCGAGCAGAGTGGTGAACGTGCCGGTGATGCTGGAGGCAGTAGCCACGATGTCGGCCTGATTGACGACGTTGAAATCGGCCGCCAAAGGATCGCTAATATGATGTTGAACAAGCAAAAGAGAAGTGATTGAATTCTGCACGTCAGCCATCGATGACGCATCCACTGCCGAGACGCTGATCGATGAAATATAACTCTGGCCGGAGAGATAATGTTGGGCGGTGGTGATCGGCACATAGATGGCGTCATCCGGATTGCTGAAACCGGTTCCGCCTTTGGCTCTCGTGAGGCCGATAATATTGAAAGGTAAATTGTTGATAGTGACAGTCCTACCGACCGGATCAATATCGACGCCGAATAAATCATCACGAGTAGTCGGACCAATCACCGCCACACGCTGACCGTCGCTAACCTGCGAGGCAGTAATAAAACTTCCTGAATCAATCTGTAAATTGCGGACATCAGTATACGCCGGCACTGTCCCTATCACCTGAGTGTTGGTATTTTGTCCGGCCGCCTTGGCCTGATAACGGCGCGAAAGTTCCGGGGCAACTCCTTTGATTCCGGAAACCGAAGCTAGGATTGCATTGGCATCCGCCAGAGTGAGAGTTTGCGCCGAACCGCGCCCGGCATTTACCGAGATGCCGACGCCGCGTTGCGCGCCCGGCAAGACATAAAGTAAATTTGAGCCAGCCGACTGGATGCTAGCCTGAATACTTCCTTGAGCGCCGGCTCCGATTGCTTGCAGCGCGATCACCGAACCGATACCTATCACAATGCCGAGAATCGTCAAAAAAGACCGCACCTTGTTCGCGGACAGGCCCCAATAAATTTCCTCGAATAAGTCCTGAGCTTTTAACATACAAATTAATAGCTATGCGCCGTGACTTGATGAAGATTTTTCTCGTCTTTCAATATCAGGCCGTCTCGAATGTTTATAATTCGCTTGGCGTGTTCTGCCACATCGTGCTCGTGAGTGATGAGCACAATCGTATGCCCCGCTTCATTTAATTTTTCAAATGTTCGCAGGACTACCTCTCCTGTCTTGGTATCGAGATTGCCGGTCGGCTCATCGGCCAAAATTAATGATGGATTATTAACCAAGGCCCGCGCGATTGCCACGCGCTGAATTTGCCCACCGGAAAGTTGATTAGATTTATTTTCGAAGTGAGTCTCGTCGAAACCAACCGACTTCAATGCCGTTTTTGCCCGCTCGTTTCTTTCTGCTTTCGGCACGCCGGCATAAACAAGCGGCAACATCACATTTCGCATTACCGTCGTGCGTGGCAATAAATTAAATGACTGAAACACGAAACCAATTTTTTCTTTCCTAATTCTGGCCAATTCCTGCTCGCTCATAGTTGAGACATCTTTGCCGTCGAGAAAATATTTGCCGGATGAAGCCGTGTCGAGCGCTCCGAGCAGGTGCATCAGAGTGGATTTGCCGGAGCCGGATGGACCCATGATTGCCACAAATTCGCCATCCGCAATTTTTAGAGAGATACCCTTCAGAGCCTGAAACTCTTCACCACCGGTTTTATACGATTTGGTAATATTTTGAAGTTCGATCATACGTTAATTACCTCGTGCACCGCCAAATCCACCACCGCCTATGCCTGGAATGCGAATAGCTGATGAGCCGCCGGTTGTTTGAGTGGATGCGGCTTTACTGATAGTTCTAACTACTACCACCGCACCCTCCTGCAGACCGTTGGTAATTTCCGTCAATGTGTCATTCGACATGCCTGTTTCGACATTAACGTTTGTGGGATTATTTTTCAGGGTGACGGTGTTATTGGTTTGAGTGGCGATATTATTTTGATCGACCACCTGAACATAAGACTGGCCGCCGGTCACCGCCACATCGGGATCCCGCCTCGAGGCGGTGAAAGTTTTTACCGCGGAGCTTTGGACTGCCAATATATCCGACTTCATATTGGTGATAACGGCGGCCGCCGCGCTCATGCCCGAGCGAACTCTCTCGTCCTGAGTATCAAATGATATTTGCACATTATAATTCACCACGCCCTGGGAAGCTGAACCCAATAAATCGATCTGTGAAACTTTACCGGCAATGGACAGATCGGGCAGAGCATCAAACGTCAGCGTGACGGGATTGCCGACCGCCACCTTGGCCGCGTCAATTTCATTTAAACTTACCGTGGCAATTTTTTGTTCGGTAATCAGGGTTGCTATTATGGTAGACCCGGAAACTTGATCGCCTTTTTGAGAATTAACGACTGCAATCTGGCCGGCGAACGGAGCGATAATTCTTGTATTGGTATAATTATATTGCGCGGCGCGTAAATTAGACTGCGCGTTAATAAGCTGGGCCTTCGCGCTAGCGACACTACTATCATCCGCCGGCTGTTCCTTCAGAGCCAGATCATCCTCGGCTTTTTGTAGAGTTGTTTCAGCAGTTACAACCGAGTTTTGAGCGTTGTTCAGCGCTTGCTTCTGGGCGAGCAGGGCCGATTGATAGGCTGTGAGATTTGAGACATAACTTGTGCCCTGCGGATTCGGTAATTGAATATCCCACTCAGCGGAGATCGAATCATTTGGAAATTGGATGTAAAGTCCCGTTGATCCGATTGCTAGAGGAATACGAGTATCAAATTTCAAAAGAGACGCCGTGACAATGCCGCTAACGGAAAAATATGCTCCTTGCTGGAAAATATGAAGGGTGCCGGAAGCGGTAAGCGCATAGGAACCGGTGATAGTCGGCAGATCGCTCTTCGTAACACCCTGCGAAGTGTAGGGCCAATCCGCCTGCGCCGCGGCGATACCACTGGTGAGAAGTGTTCGATAAGCATTTACTACGGCAGTATTCTGTTGTTGCGTCACGGTATCGAGATTAGTCTTGGCATTTTGCAAGGCGGACGATGCGGAAACAACACTTTGCTTGGCGTTTTTTAAATCTGTCGCCGTAGTACCGGCAATAATTTTATCATAATTTGCCTCCGCGCTTAGGAGCGACGCCTGAGCCTGCGCCAGGGAAACCAAAGCACTCGAATCATCCAACACCGCAATTACTTCTCCTGAGGAAACTTTTTGTCCGGGAACAACATTCATTTTGATCAGCGTCCCTTGATTAGTAGTCCCGCTCGTCTGAGGTTTTAAATCTAACCTTTTTAAAGTGCTTACCTGCCCCGTACCTTTTACAGAAGAAATGATAGTTTCCTTTTTAACTGTGGCGACGACATATTGGACTGGCGTCTGCACCGTCCGATGCGAGTACCAATACCAGCCACCGCCGACCGCCAAAATGACAATTAATCCGGAATAAAAAGGGTGCGTAAAAATTCTTGCTTTAATAGACATAATTATGGATGAAAAATTCTCATGAATTTAACTTCGATCTGACCGGTTGAGCTTGGAGTTCCCAAAGCAACAATGCGATCATTTTCTTTTAGTGCCCCTACTTGAACATTGGCATTACCGCTTCGAATCACGGTCTCAGCACTGATTAACAAAGATTTTTCAGTATTATCAGTAGCTTTGACGGTAATTGTCGAACTAGAAATTTTAATAATCGATCCCACTACATTATGACCAGAAATATAATCATCCTTGTCGAACTGCCCCATCATCCCCCGTCCACCATCAAACCAACCGCGCGCCGGACCGCCGAACAAACGATGATAATTTTGACCCCAACGAAAACTGTAGTTGGCTTTGCTGAACCCGACCACCATGCCGACACGAAACGCACATAAAATAATTGCTATTTCAAAGAGACCGACAGCGGTCCAAATAAAAAATTTGGACTTAATAAGTTTATTTAGATCCATACAGGTTTAAATTATGATTTTCATTATCAATAATTTCGCGCAATGCGATCATCCCAAGCGCAACCGTAAACAACCCCTCGATCAAAGGAGCCACGGGCGCCGATTCAGCCAGTGAATAAATAAAATCCGAACTATAGGTGGCGAGCAAACCTGAATCACTAAAGATGGTCGAGAGTAATTCGCCTATGCCGGAAGCAGAAAATTGCGTGACCAACGAAGTCAAGCTCGCAATAAATCCCGAGGCGGCAAATGCCAGCACCACGCTCCAAATTAAAACTCCAGCCAGGCGACGGGCTCGTTGCTTCTTCGCAATCACAAGGAACATTTTGTTTTCCAAGCTTCCGAGGTCAGCCTGCTTGGTCCGGTAGTATTTCTGAAGTAAATTCTGCATAGACATATAACTATAATACGTACAAAAACGTCATTTTGGTGCATCCATCAGCTGACGAAGCCGCTTCAAACCCCGCAAATGCCGGCTTTTTACTGTATTTAATGATAAACCCAGTGAATCAGAAATCTCTTGAAACGTCATCTGGTCATCATAATGCATTTCGAAAATTAGTTGTGATTGAGCCGGTAGCTGACCCAAAAAACCACCCAACTCCCGCCTCAAATCATCTGCGGACAATTTTTCGAAGGCAGTTGGGCTGAGATCCTCGATCGCCTCTTCTGGCAGTGGCTGATCATCCTCTTTTTGTAATTCAGAAAATAATAGTGACTTCTTTTTTCGAAGATAATCCAGACAGGTGTTGCGCGCAATTCTAAAAATCCAAACCTTAAAATTTTTGTCGGCATCGAAGCTGCGCAGTTTTCTCCAAACCTTGATAAAAACTTCCTGCGCCAGATCATTAGCTTCCTCATTTTTTACAAAATGAAGACAAAAAAAATAAATCGGCCTTAAATAACGCCGAATCAAAATTGCAAGCGACTCTTCATCGCCCGCGCGATATTTTATAACTAGTTCATTGTCTGAGAAATCGGACATAAGCTTTTCAATCTCTCACCTTCCCTCTCCACCACCTCACCGTCATATTCCCCCGCATGGGCCGTCACTCCTTCATAGACAGTCGCTCGTTGGTCGAGATGCAGATTTATCTGCCACTGCTCGCCGCGTTCCTCAATATAGGCGTGGAAGCGGGGATAGAGATCGCGATGAATCCTCTTAACATAACTTTTCACCCCACCGCGTTGTCGGTCAACGATGATGCCATAGCCGGCGCGGCGCATGAAGTGAAGCGGGTCGGGTACGGCAGTTTTTGAGATGAAGATTTGCATAGATGAAACGAAACGCAAGACCTCATCCTAACCTTCTCCTTGAAGGAGAAGGACGCGTCGCTTCCCCTCTCCTTCAAGGAGAGGCGGGGTGAGGTCTAGTCGTCAAAAGTAATTTTTATGCCCTCGCCGAATAGAGTCCGGTCTCAGTATTTACCAGAATATCTTCGCCTTCTTTGATGAAGATCGGCACTTGGACGTGGAGGCCGTTATCACAGATAACTTCCTTGGTAACATTGCCGCCGGCGCTATCGCCCTTCACGGCCGGAGGAGCCTCGACAACTTTATAAGTAATTTTTTTCGGCAATTGGATGCTCACTGGCATTCCTTCATACATACCGATCACGACATCGATGCCTTCCTTCAGGTATTTCGCATCGTCGCCAATGAGATCGGCGTTCATCTCAATCTGCTCATAATTAGACTTATTCATGAAAGCGAAATTCTCGCCGGCCTTATACAGATATTGCATGGTCTGAAATTCAACACTCACGATATCGATCGCTTCGCCGGATTTATTGGTAACTTCAATAAGCTTCCCCATGCCGAGATGCTTCATGCGGGTACGGGTGAAAGCCGCGCCTTTGCCCGGATTCACGTGCTGAAACTCGACCACCGCGTACAACTCATTGTTGAGACGAATGACTGCTCCCTTTCTGATGTCGGATGTGTTTAACATATTTGATCGCTAATACTATTAAAAATAACCTCATTTATATCCTTCGCGCCGGTACACAATACTACCATGCGATCAAGGCCCAGGGCAATACCTCCCGCCTTCGCTAAAGCTTCGGCGGGCAAGGCCCGCTTCAAAGATAATTCTTCTAAAGCAGAGATAAAATCGGGGTCTACCGGCCAGGTTTCTTTGCCCAATTTTGAACGCAAAGCCTGATCGGCTTCCAAACGCCGCTTCTGCTCGTCCGGATCCAGTAATTCGCCAAAGGCATTCGCGACTTCCAACCCGCCGACATAGAGCTCAAAGCGTTCCGCATATTTCGGGTCATTAGTCGGTCTCGAGAGTGAGCACATTCGCGCCGGATAATCATACACAAAAGTCGGCCTTTCAAGTCCGAGATTCGGTTCGATTTCGTTCAAAAAGATCCTGAAAAAAACGTCTTCGTATTCGTCAGTATCTGAAACTTTCTGACCAACTTTCTCTGCCAACTTTTTCAGCGATTCTATCTCCAAATATTTATCCAAATCAACCTTCAAATATTTTCGAAATAGTTTCTTCAGGCTCACCCGCTGCCATTTCTGCAGCGCCGGAATTTCACGACCATTATATTGCAGAGAGTCTTTTCCTAATTTTCTCAGAATTTTTTTAAATAATTTTTCCGTATCGTCCATAATATCGGTGAGTTCTCCCGGGCAACGATACCACTCGATCATCGTGAACTCCAGGCTATGCGTGCCGCGAATATCCTCACCGCCTCGAAAACATTTACCGATTTCAAAAATTTTCTCATAACCGGCTGCCAATAATTTTTTCAGGGCGAATTCCGGCGAAGTCCGAAGATGCCAATCGTAAATATTTTTTCCGGCGTCCAGAAGCCGCACCGGCACCGGATTCAGATACGGCTCCTGCCCTGGAAACCGGAGCGCAAGCGGCGTTTCCACTTCCTGAAATCCTGCAGACCAAAAAAATTCACGAATAGCTTTCAGAATTTGAATGCGTTCATCGTGAATTTTTTTTAGTCTTGGATTTTCTGACAGTTCTTTCCAGGTGGACATAAAGGACGGCAAACCCCCTCTAACTCCCCCTTGGAAAGGGGGAGAAACTAAATTTATCGAGAAACGTACGCCATCAAACTGGCCTGGCGAGCTTTCTTGATCTCGCGGGCGACCTGGCGCTGATGCTTGGCGCAGAGGCCGGAGCGACGTCGCGGAGCGATCTTCATATACGAAGATACGAAACGGCGAAGAGTGCCAATATCCTTGTAATCAACAACTAATTTGTTGTTTACGCAATAGTGGCAGGCTTTTGATTTTGAGTTGTCTTTGTGTTGTGTTGGTAATGCCATAAAATTTAAAAAGGAATATCTTCTACTTTAATTTCTTCTTCGATTACTTCTTGCGGCTTGTCCTCCGAAGCATTGCTGTGTCCGTCCGTAGCTTTATGCGAAGGAGGAGCGAAGGAGGAGGCTGGAGAGAAAGTGGAAGCAGCTGAACCAAACGATTCGCCGCCAGCCGGCTTTGTCCCAAGCATAATAAGGTTGTCACAAACGATCTCGGTGCGATTTTTCTTGGTGCCGTCCTGCGCGGTCCATTCGCGTGTTTGGAGGTGCCCCTCGACATAGATCTGCGAGCCTTTCTTCAGATATTGGCTGGCGATCTCGGCAGTGCGCGCCCAGGCGACAATATTGTGATATTCAACTTGCTTCTGCTTCTGACCACTGGCATCCGTCCACTGGCGGTTGGT
>ERZ1292633.4887-Hain-H41-02um-R1-4887-length-12272-cov-5_pt1 | contig 12272 bp, 8 predicted proteins | sample MGYA00564406_ERZ1292633 | MGnify/ENA primary metagenome ERZ1292633 (study PRJEB36523, sample SAMEA6512639) | groundwater metagenome | collected 2019-01-08 | study: AquaDiva: Metagenomics assemblies of 32 groundwater samples
TTATATAAATATCAATGTATATAATTCTATAATATGATAAAAGAAAAAATACATATTTTATTACAATTTTTGATTATCAATTTATTAAGAGAACCTAATATACAAATTAACAAAAGTATATTATTTTAAATATCGTGTTTTGTTTCGAGAGAGATTTGATAAAACCTCTCTTTATTAAAAGCAATTATTTTATTTTTATAAGCTCTACTTCAAATACAAGAGTAGAATTAGCTGTTATATCAGCACCAGCTTGTTTATCTCCATAAGCTAATTCAGGTTTTATATAAAACTCAAATTTAGCACCTTCATTCATAAGTTGAACACCTTCTTGCCATCCTTTGATTACATTTTTTAAAGGGAAAGTAGTTGGTTCTTTTCTTTTGTAAGAACTATCAAATTCTTTACCAGAAATCAGAGTTCCTTTATAATGAACAGTTACTTCATCTGAAAGCTTTGCTTGTTTTCCTGTTCCTTCTTTTAATACTTTATATAAAAGACCTGAGCTTGTTTCTTTAACGCCATCTTCTTTTTTCTTTTTATCTAAAAATTCTTTACCTTCTTTTACATTTTTTTCACCAGCTTCTTTGGCATCTTTTTGTTGTTTTTCCATTATTTTTTTAGAAGCTGTTTCAAATGTTTTCTTTATTTCATCTTCTGTCATAAGAGCTTCTTCACCCTTAAAAGAATTTTTAATCCCCTCTTTTATCGCATCTAAATTTAAATTAACACCTTGTTTTTTTAAATTTCTACCCATATCAAAACCAATAGCATAAGACATTTTATCATCTTCTGAACTTAATGAGGCTTTATCCATTTTTTTCTCCTTATTACATCCTGTTAAAGAAATTATACTTATTATTGAACAAACTAAAAAACTTTTTTTTATCATTTTAATACCTTAAAATATTATCTTTGATTCATTTTACAATATACTTAGTTAAAAGTAAAAAGTTAAAAGTAAAGAGAGTGTCCTTAAATTTTTATAGATAAGCTAATTTTCAATAAAAAAATGCTTTGGTTTGTAATAATAAATGACCTATTATCAAGAAAATTTAGAGCAAAAAACAAGGTAATAAAGGCAACTTGTTCAGGAAAAGAGGTATGTACTTATTGAACAAGTGGCTTAAATTCTTCGTCTACCGACTACCCTTGCAAAATAATCGCTCTAGTAAATTTATAGTATTTATAAAAAAAATTTATTCTTAGATAATTTATTTTGTTGTTCTTGCAATTTATTTATAAAACTTTTCAAATCATTTTCTATATTTTTTAATTCATAGTCAATAGAATTAAGTCTTACAGATATTTTATCTGATTTTTCTGGTAAATTATCAAATATTTCTCTATTATATTTTAAATCTAATGTCTTATTTTTTAAAATTGTGTTATAAGTTTCTTTTTTATTTTCTAAATCATTAAAAAAAACTTCAACTTCAGTATAAATCTTTTTTAATTTTTGATTTTCAAAAGAAATTTCTTTTAAAATAATATCTTTTGATTTATAGAGTTTATCATAATTATTTTTTATAAAAACAATAGAATTTTCTATTTTATCTGTAAAATTATTTATATTTATTTCTTTTTTCAATTCATAAGATTCTAAATTTTTACTAATATTTTCTATTTCAATTATCTCTTTTTCAAAAACTTCTTTTTTTTCCAAAAGAAAATCTTTTTTATCTTTTATTAAATTTACTTCTTTTTCAAGTTTGAATATCTCTTTTTCCAATAATTCAAAATTGAATTTTTTGTACTCTTTATATTTATTTTCTAAATCTATTTTTCCATCTAATAAAATTTTTAATTTTTCATGTTTTTCTTCAATTTCTTCTAGTTCTTTAGTATCAATATCTGAATGACTTAATAACGATAGTATTTTTGAAATATTTTGTTTATTTTTAAAAATTTCAGAATTTATATCATTCAAAAATTCATTTTTAGGATTATCAGATATATCTAATATAATATTTTGTGTTTTCAAAAAGATTTCTTTAAGAAAAATCATATTATTCAATTTTTCAGACTTATTTCCATCTAATGTACTTTTATGTATCAAATCTAAGTAATTCAATAAATTATTTTTGGATTTACTAGACAATAAACTTTTATCTTTTGAAAAATCTATTTCTTTAAATATATTTGTAACTATTTTTATTTTTTCATCCATATTTTAAATTAAAATTATTTTTTTATTTTAGCACAAGAGTATTGAGAACCTAATGAACACGCTTTTTTGTATGCTTCATTTGATTCTTTTATTTTCTCGAGTTTTTTATAAATATCACCCAATCCATCATAAGGAAATGAATCTTTTGGATCAAGTTTAGATGTTTCTTTATATTCTTCAATAGCTTCTTTATATTTATTTTGTTTTTCATATAAATATCCTAATTGATAATGGTATAAGGATATATTATTTTCTAATTCAATTGACTTTTTATAATGTTTCTCAGACTCTTCATACTTACCTAAAGTAAAATATGTAAGCCCCATATCATAATAAACAGAAGAATAATTAGGTGTTATTTCCAAAGCTTTTTCATAAGATTTTAGAGCTTTATCATATTCTTTTTTATCATGTAGTGCAATTCCTAATTTATAAAAAAACAAAGAACGATTAGGTTCAAATTCAATAGCTTTTGTATAAAAATTTATAGCATCATCTAGTTTATTTAATTTATAATAAGATAGCCCCATATCATAATAAGCTGCAGAATAAGTAGGATTTAATTCAATTGATTTTTTGTATTTTTGAATAGCTTCTACATATTTACCAAAATCGTGATAAGAAAGACCGCAACTATAGTAAAATTGATAATAATTGGGAACAATTGATATTGCTTGTTCAAAGTTTTTTATTGATTCTGGATAATTATGAATATTATAGTAAACTAAACCCAGATTATATAAAACGATATGATCTTTAGAATTAAATTTTAGTTCATTATTATATAATTCTGCGGCTTTAAGATAATTAAATTTTGATTCATCATATTTTTCTATTTTTGCATAAGATTTTCCTATTTCAAAATAAGCATTTGAATATAAAGGATTAATCTCCATTACTTTTTTATACTCATTTATAGAATCGCTATAATTACCCATATCAAAATAATTAATTCCTAAACTATAATGTTTGGTTAAAGAATCTGAATCAAGTTCAATAGATTTTTTAAATGATATTAAAGCTTTTTTATAATCACCTTCATCATAATAGGATAAAGCTAAGTTATAGTGTGTTTCTGGGTTTTCAGGGTCTAAATTGGTAGCTTTTATTAATATATCAATAGATAGTTTTATTTTACCATTATTTCTTAAAGAAATACCTTCATTTATATAATCATTAATTGTAACTAATTCTATATTTTTTTCATAAGAATAAGCTTTTTTAGTTGGAAAAATTGTTAAAGTAGCCAAAATTAAGATAAAAAGAAATTTTTTATTTATATTTAAATATTTCATTTTTTTTCCCAAAAAAACATACTAAATATATAATATCATTTTTGAAGAAAAACAGATCTTTTATTGTTGATTATATAACACAATTTAAAAAATAATATAGTATAATTCTGAAGAATTTAGCTTGTAAAAATAAGGATATTTAAAATGTTAAAACTTGCAAACAAAAAAATTACGACTTTACTATCTGCTTTAGTTTTGTCTTATTCTTTAGCATCTTGTAGTACTAATAATGCTACTCAAGAATTGCTTCCTCAAGATACTAATATTAGTTCTATAAAAAGAGATATTAAAACCCCTCAAGATGCAATAAAACAATTTAGTGATGCTTATACTCAACTTAAAGATTTTACTGGTGTTGTTACAATAGCTGATTCTAAATCAGGAGATCCTGCTGATGCTGTAACAGGTGATTCTAAATTTTTCTTTAAAAAAGATAGAAATGAAAGAGTAGAAATAACAAAAAGTACTGATGCTCAAAAACAAGGAACTTTATTAGCATATAAAGGTGGAGATAAAGTTCAAATTATCTTAGCAAAAGCTATACCTATTTTAGGCAAAAAATTTACTTTAGCTGTTACTGATAAAAAAATTGGTACATCAAGAGGTGTTTCATTTGATCAATTAGATCTTACATCAATGCTTAATAGATTCAATAAAGCTGGTGTAACTTTAAGTTTAGTATCATCAGATGCAAACTCTATAAAAATATCTGGAGCAGGTACATTTAAAGGTATTGATTCTGAAGTTACAAATGAAATATTAACACTCGATGCAAAAACAATGCTTCCATTAGAAGATGAAGTGTTTGTAAAAAATAAAACTGTTTTAAAAATATCTGTAGCTGATTTAAAATTAAATGTTGGTTTAAAAGATGATCTTTTCACTATTTTTTAATAATTAAAAAATTAAAAAGCCCTAATATAAAATTATATTAGGGCTTTTTTTAATGTATGTAGTTAAAACTATCCCACTTTAACTTTTTTCTCGGTATCAATTTTAACTGTTTCTTTTTTTACTTTTTTCTTTCCAAAAAATAACCTACCCATAAATAATCTGAAGTCATCGATTATTGTATAAGCAGCAGGAACTACAACTAAAGTTAAAACAGTTGATGTAAGTAAACCACCCATAACGGCTACAGCCAAAGGACTTTGTGTTTCAGTTCCAACTCCCCAACTCATAGCAATAGGAAACATACCTGAAGCCATCGCAAAAGTAGTCATTATAATTGGTCTTAATCTTGCTACTCCAGCGGATATAATTGCATCATGTCTATTAAGCCCCATTTCATTTTGTGCCATTATTGCATATTCTACAAGTAAAATAGCATTTTTTGTAACAATACCCATAAGCATAATCATTCCAATTAAAGCCATTAAACCTAAAGGTTTTCCTGTTATTAACAATGCTATCATTGCACCACTTATAGAAAGAAGTAATGAAAACATAATAGTAATTGGGTGTAAAAAACTTCCAAAAAGTAAAACAAGTACAACATAAACAAACATAATTGCAACAGTTATTGCTTTTGCAAATTCTCCAAAAACATCTGCCATAACCTTAGACTCGCCCACATTTCCAATTATTACAGAAGAAGGATGATTTATAGCAGAAGGTAATTTATAGATTTTTTCCATTGTTTGTCCTAATGCAGCTCCATTATTTAGATTTGCAGCTATTGTTATTTGTCTTGCTCTGTCATATCTTTTTATTTCTACTGGACCACTCTCTTGATTTATATCTGCAACAGATTTTAATGTTATTAAGCCTGATTTAGCTTGAATGAGTAAATCTCCGATAGAAGAAATATCATTTCTTACAGAATCTTCTAATTTAACTCTTATATTTATTTGTTTATCACCAGCTTTAAATTTTGATAGATTAACATCAATATCTCCTTGAGTTGCTATTCTTGCCGTTCTTGCAATAGATAAAACCGAAACCCCTTGTTCAGCTGCTTTTATAAAATCAGGTCTTACAATAATTTCAGGTCTTAGCTCTGCTGCACTAGAAGTAACATCTCTTACATCGGGTAGTTTTCTCATTTCACTAAGAAGACCATCAGCTGTTTTAATAAGAGCATTAACATCATTACCACTAAGAATTACATTAACTGGTTTACTACTTCCTCCTGGTCCGAAGTGATCAAAAGCAATTCTTGCACCTGGAATTTCTGATATTTCTGGACTTAATAGTTTTTCAAAATCTAATGTTGATATAGTTCTTTCTTTTGGTTGAACTAAAGCAATATTTATAGAACCTTTTTCTACCGAGCCACCACTTGATGAAACGCCAACTGTTGCTCCAGCACCAATACTAGAATAAATAGTTTTTACTTCTTTATGTTTTTTCAAAATAGTTGAAACTTGATCAATAACTTTTTCAGTATCTGACATAGTTGACCCTTTTGGTAAAAGTATGGTTAAACTAGCCTCTGATGTATCTCCATTATCAAAAAAGGTTTTAGGTAATTTTGGAACAATAACAACAACAGAACCAATTGATAAAACAAAAGCAAGAATAGTTGTGATAAATCTATGTCTTACGGCTTGAATTATTATTCTTCTATAAAGTTTTTGAAAAATATTTTCTTTTTCTAAATGAGCTTTTTTAGCTGGAAGCATATATGCACCCATCATAGGAGTAAGAGTTCTTGCTACTACCAAAGAAAAAAGAACTGATACTGCAACGGTTAAGCCAAATGATTTAAAAAATTGCCCAGGAATTCCACCCATGAATGCTAAAGGAACAAAAACGGCAACAATTGTAAAAGTTGTTGCAACAACAGCTAATCCAATTTCATCTGTAGCATCTTCAGCAGCTTTAATTGGATCTTTTCCCATTGAAATATGACGTTCAATATTTTCTAAATCAACAATAGCATCATCAACTAAAATACCAACAGCTAAAATTAAACCAAGCATAGTTAAGAAATTAAGCGTATAATCAAGGTAAATCATAATAATAAAAGTACCTAAGAGAGAAAGAGGTATTGCTAATGAACCTATTATGGTGGCTTGAATATTTCCTAAAAATATAAAAATTATTACTATAGATAAAACTGTACCTAAAATAAGAGCATCCATAGAAGAAGTAAATCTATCTCTGGTAAAACGTGTTTTTGATCTTATCAAATCTATTTTTATATCTTCAGGCAATGATTTTCTTATTTTATTAAGTTCTTTTATTGCCCCATCTTCTACAGCAACAATACTTGCTCCTTCAGCTCTTAATAAAGAAAATGAAACAACTGGTTTTTCATTAAATTTTGCCATCTGTCTTACTTCTGAATTAGAATCACTTATTTTACCTAAAGTATCTAATCTTGCTCTTTGTCCATTGGGCAAAGAAATTTCAAGCGATCTCAAATTTTCTATATCAAGAGAAGCTCCTAATGTTCTTATTGTTTGCTCTTGTCCGCCTATTGTAGATTTACCACCAGGTAAATCAATGTTTATTTGTTTTATCTGAGTATTTATTTGATCTGAAGTAACTCCTAATGCCTTCATTCTTTCAGGATTAAGTTCAATTCTTATTTCTCTATCTAATCCACCAGATCTTCTTATTTGACCAACACCAGGAACAGATAAAAGTTTACGTCCAATATTATCATCTATTAAACGACTAAGTTCTTCTACTGTTTTTTTGTTACTTGATACTGAATACGTTGCAAAAGGTTCACCAGAAAAACTTGGATGACTAACAATTGGTTCATTTATATCTTGTGGTAAACTTTGTCTTATTTTAGATATTGCATCTCTAACATCATTTAAAGCTCTATCTATTGGAAAACCAACTTTATATTCTATAGCTGTTACTGATGATCCATCACTAATAGTAGAAGTAACATGCTCAATCCCTGTTAAAGAAATTAATGAATCTTCTACTTTTTTGGTTATATCTGTTTCTAACTCTGTTGGAGAAGCTCCAATTTGAGCAATTACAACAGTTACTAAAGGAAAATCTACTTTTGGATTTTCATCTATTTGTAGTTTTGTATAGCTAAATATTCCTAAAATACTTATTATTATGAAAAAAAGTATTATAGGAACTGGTTTTTTTATTGCCCATGCTGAAATATTCATTTAAAATAAAACTCCTACAATTTATTAGATATAACTTTAACAAAATCGCCATCTTTTAAAAAACCAGCACCTTCTGTTATTATTTGTTCTTTATCATTTATACCTGAAAGTATTTGAACAAAATCTTTTGTTCTTTCACCAGTCATAACACTTTTTGAACTTACAATAGATTTCTCATCAACAATAAAAACCTTATTCATACCATCAATATTTACAATAGATTTGTTTGGTACAGTTATACTTTTGGTTTTACCTATGTTAACTTCACCTGTTACAAATTGCCCTGTTTGAAGACCTTTTACATAATCAACATCTATTTTAACTATTGTTTGTCGGCTAGATTGCTCTACTCCAGGGCCTATTTGTCTAATTGCACCTTTTGTTTTTAATAATTTATTAGCATCACTTGTTACATTTACAACATCGCCTACCTTTAAATTTTTAATATCTATTTCAGGTACTTTTGCTTGAAATTCAAAACGATTTTTCCTAACAATAGTAAATAAATTAACTGCACTTGAAGAAACATCGCCCAATTTTACAAATCTTTCCATTATTAAACCATCATCTGGAGCATATATTCTTGTTTGAGATAATTGAACATTAAGTTGTTCAATTTGTCCTTTTACATCACTAACAGACGATTCTGCAATTTTTATATCTTCGTTTCTTGATCCTTCAACCATAAGACTTAATCTCTCTTTAGCTTGTCTTAATTGAGCTTCAGTTGTATCATAGGTAGTTTTTCTTAAATCAAAATCAGCCTTACTTACAGCACCCTGTTTATATAATTGCTCAAACCTATCCATATTCGATTTTGCATTATCAAGATTTGCTTTTATTTGATCTATAGAAGCTTTTTGAGCCTCTAAGTCTTGATTTCTGTTAGGATTTTTTATTTTACTAAGTTGAGCTTCAGCATTTACTAATCTTGCATTAGATGATTTTAGTTGAGCTAAAAGCATCGAGTCATCAAATTTTACTAATATTTGTCCTTTTTTTACATAATCACCAGACTCTGCGTATATATCTAATATTTTTAATCCATTTGAAGTTGATTTTAGATTAATCATATCCCAAGCGGCTATAGAACCTGTAACATTTAATTTTTTTTCAATTTCTTTAAAAGAAACTTTTTGTGTTGCAACTGTTAATGAAGGTGCAATAGAATTTATTTTTGTTTCCTTTTGCTCTTTTTTGTCATCTTTTTTATCGTCTTTACTACAAGAAGATAGATTAAAAATTGAAACTACTATTAAAGGTAAAAAAATAATATGTTTAACATATTTAGAAAGCATCAAATTCTCATCCTCAATTTTTTTTGATATTTAAATATTAATGATAACACAATAATTCATCTTTTAAAATATACAAATTACAAATATTTCGATTTCCAAATTAATTTTAGATAAAGAAGTGTTAAATTTTTTATAAATAATATTTATGATTTAGATAAAAAAATAATAGTAAGTAAACGTATTTTTATTATAAATATTAATAAAATAGCTTTAATTTATTTAGATTAGATGGTATTTTTTGTGAAGTGTGTTTAAATAAAAATTAACCTTGATTTTAGTTATACAATTGTAATATAATTCCTATTTGTACTTATTCAAAAAATTAAAATTATTAATTTTAGGAGCATTTGGTGGAAAAAAAATTCAAGAAACTTTCTATGTTACTTGTTGTTACTACTTTTTTATTTTTAGGAATAAAAAATTCTTATGCAGAAGATGAAAAAAAGCAATTAAATAAATGGAATTATAATCTTTTTAATCCTACACCAAAAGAATTTATGAGAGAGATGGCTACAGATAGACCATATAGAACTGAAGGAATTAATACAATTGATGCAGGGCATTTTCAAATTGAAACTGATTTAGTATCACTTTCAACTGATGATAAAGGGCTTAAGCAAAAATATAATTTTAATAACATGAATTTAAAACTGGGTTTAACAAATGGAATAGATTTTCAACTTATAGTTCCTACATACAATATGTCTATTATAAATGAAGGATCTAAATCTTCAACCGCAATGGGTTTTGGTAATATTATAACAAGATTAAAATTTAATATTTTTGGTAATGAAAACCATTCTTCTAATGGAATGTCAATTATGCCTTATGTAAAATATCCAACTGGTCAAGAACAATTTACCAATAAAATGGTTGAAGGTGGTTTAATTGTACCTTTTGCTTTTGCCTTACCTTGGGATATTGATGGTGGGGTTATGGCAAAGCTTGATTTTAAAAAAAATGAAACAGATAATAATTACCATGTTGAATATATAAACTCATTTGCATTCTCAAGAGAAATGATAAAAAACTTTAAGATTTATTTTGGGGTTTATTCTCTTTCTAGTATGGAAGAAAACTCAAAATGGAAAGCAACATTTGATTCAGGAATTGTTTATCAATTTACAGATAATTTTAAACTTGATTTAGGTCTTAACACAGGTATCACACCAACATCAGATAAATTTAATCCATTTTTAGGTCTGAGTTGGAGAATATAATAATTAATTTTTATAGGAACAGATTATGAAATTAAACATTTTTTACAAGATTTTGTCAGTGTTTATAGCACTTACTATACCATTATTTGCCCTTCTTTATATTAACTTTTCAGAAAAAAATGTACAAATACGTTTTGCAGAAGATGAATTTGATGGAAATAAATATTTGGTTCATCTTTATTCTGCTGCAAATAATATTGCATTGCATAAATCTAGACAACATAGAATAAGAGCAGGAAAAATTAATCCTAAAGATATTGTAGATATTCAAACAAAAATTGATAGATCTTTAAATGATTTAGTTGATTTGGAAAAAGAATTAAAAGGTAAATTTGTTCAATCAGATAAAGCTTCTTTAGAATTAAAAAATATGTGGAAAGATCTTAAAGCAAAACAAGGAGCCATAACAGATATAGAAGAATCTCAAAAAGCAAATGATGCTGTTTTAGATAAAATAATTTCAACAATTAGAGAAATCGGAGCAGAGTCAAACTTAGTATTGGATCCAGACTTAGATACTTATTATCTTATGAGTAATACAATTATACAAGGTTCTTCTTTTGCTGTTAATTTGGGTAAATTACAAAATACGTTAGAAGAAATTTCACTAGAAAAAGAAATTGCTCTTAATCAAAGAACAGCTGCCGTTGTTTATACTGGTTCGGTTACTTCTATTTTAGATGATATTAAATATGGATATCAAAGAGTTTTTGTTGGTACTGCTAACAAAAGTATTAAATCTTCTTTAGTTCCATTAATAACAATATTAGATATCACAACAAAATCTTTAAGTGATTTTGCAATCAAAGTTGGTTTATCTCAAGAAGATAAAGTAAACATAAATTTAAACCAAGTTGTAAATATCTCTACAAAATCAATTGAAGCAGCTAATAATTTATTTTCCAGTTCATTAAAATTTGAAAATGGATTATTAACAGAACGTATTTCAAGATTCAATAAAGAAAAATATAATACCTTATTTTATGCTTTATTTTTTGTTATTTTATTTATTGCATTAGGTTTGTATGTTGTTTTAGCTATTGTAAGAAATATAAGAACACTTGAAAAATCTGCGGAAGATTTTGCAAGTGGAAATTTTGCAGCTAAGGCTAATATATCTACAAAAGATGAGCTTGGTAATTTAGGTAATTCATTTAATAAAATGACTGAGCAAATTTCTGAATTATTACAAGAAACTGAAGTAGCTAGAGAAGAAGCTCTTGGAAATAACTTAAATCTTGAATCTTTAATTAAGGAAACAACTATTTCAGTTTCTAAAATTAAAGAATCTTCTGAGATCGTTTCTGATAACGCAAAAATAGTTGCTGAAGCCGCTACTCTTTCTTTAGATGTTGCTTCAGAGGGTGAAGTTGCTGTATCTGAATCAATTGAAGGGGTTGAAAAAATTAAAGCTCAAATTGAATTCGTTGCAAATAAAATTCTTGAATTAAGTACCAGAACACAAGAGATTAGTAAAATTATTTCATCTGTAAATGATATTGCTGTACAATCAAAATTCTTGGCATTCAATGCTTCAATTGAAGCTTCTAAAGCTGGAGAATATGGAAAAGGTTTCTCTTTAGTTGCAAATGAAATTAAAAATCTTTCTGAAGAATCTAAAAATGCTACTAAAAGAATTGCTGGTATTCTTAATGAAATTCAGAACATGACAAACGACTCGGTTATTCTTACAGAAGAAGCTACAAAGTTAGCAGACTCTGGTTTAACTCTTTCTAAATTTGCTGGTGAAACATTTGAAAAATTATCAGATTCTATTCAAAACTCTTCAGAAGCTGCATATCAAATTTCTAGTTCAGCTATTGAACAAAAATCTAGTATGGAAACTCTTGAAAATTCTATGAAAAGTTTCACTTTTTAGATTTTAAAAATTAATCCTCTAAATAATTATTTTTAGGGGATTTTTTTATGCTATTTTTTCTATTGCTTGAATTAGATTTATCTTTAAGATATAATATTAAAATGTTTGCTAAAATGGATATAAAAAAAATAAGTAATACATTAGTTAAGTCTTCACTTCTAATGTCTTTTTTTGTTTTAAATTTTATTTTGCCAATGTTTTCTATTGTAATGCTAAGTAATCATGAATTAATTACTAGTAACGAAAATGGAGCAAAAAAACTTATTTTTCATCATGGTAAAGATAGTACAGAGCATAAAAAAAATTATGTAGTAACATTAAACTTTGA
>ERZ1292633.4888-Hain-H41-02um-R1-4888-length-12271-cov-5_pt1 | contig 12271 bp, 6 predicted proteins | sample MGYA00564406_ERZ1292633 | MGnify/ENA primary metagenome ERZ1292633 (study PRJEB36523, sample SAMEA6512639) | groundwater metagenome | collected 2019-01-08 | study: AquaDiva: Metagenomics assemblies of 32 groundwater samples
GGTGGCCGTGACAGACGGAATGGTCGACCACTCCCAGTCCCGCGTGGATTCAATCCCAACCGCCGCCAGTTTCTCCGCCAGCTGCCGGGCGACGTCCATCCGCAGTCCGTCGGCAAACAATACGAGCCGTCCCGTAGCCACTTCGACTGGCTTGGCGCGCTTGGAAATCGACTGCCCATGGTCGTGAATAAGCTGCTGCAGGTGGCGGGCGGTTTTTTCGAGCCACGGCAGATAAACGGCTCGTACGGTTCCTAGCACCGCACCGTGCTGCTCCGGTGACCCGCATGCCGCCATGGTGGCGAGGGCGGCTGCATCCACGCGCCATCCGGCGCTGGCATAAAACGCAGCATATTCATCCGGAGTCGGAGCGCCGGGAGCGGTCTTACACAAACTAGCCAGTTGCGCTAGCGGTTCGAGAGCCGTCGCTAGCGGACTGAGCCCCAGCTTCCGCCAGGGGTAATCGCGTCGCCCTGCGTGTTGCTTTTCCAGTTCAGCGACTCGACGAACCACCTCGTCCTGCGGACGATCCATCAACGCCTCGAGCTCCTGCTGCAACGTCCGCTCTTCTCGTTCGTTGATATTCGGCCATACCTCGGCCGAATCATACATCGACGGATTATTGGGAGCCGCCCGTTTCAGCCATTCCACAATCCCTGGATGACTCGTCGGAGCCTCGGCAAAACGCTGCCAGACCTTGCTCCAAGAGTTGGCGCGTTCGGCCAGCAGCTTGGCCGCCTTGAGCTGACCATCTTTGACCGGATCGAAGCGGAAGTCCGCTCTGCATTGCTCACAGAAGGCCTTCCATTCAGCATCCGAGTGGCGCAGTTTGAACGCCTCCTGATCACCCAACCAGCGCAACAGCAAGCCCGTAGCATCCGGTGCCACCAGCCCGTTGAAAAACTCTGAATCCAGACGCCGGCCCTGCAACTGGGAAAGAGGTTCGGCCATCAGCGACGGGAGCGCACCGGCCAGCGCGTCAAGCGTCACCTGGTCTTTGGCCACATCGAGCCCAAGACCACTGTGTTTGGAAACCAGGAAAGCGTAGGGCGTCCACTCCTTGCCGTTCACATGCATCCACATCACACCTCGATACTGCAGCTCAACCAACGCCGCGAGTTCCTGAGGACAATCCTCAGCGGCCCGGAGCTTCTCCCTACTGATGCCAGGCAGGTAAAGAATCGGGGTGGTTCCCACCGGCGGCACCCCGGCAACGACTCGCGCTTCGATGCAACGCAGCCACAACGCCGGCCCCGTGCGCTTTTCCGGTGCATAATTGCCCAGCAGGAACAGCTCCGGCAGCATCAATTGTAGCTCTGGCATAACGCATTCCCACAACCGCTCGGGATCAGTCCAGAGGACCGCACAGGGTGCAACTTGGTCACCGGCGGCATACGCCTGGGCAGCAGTCCTCAGGGTCGCGGCTATACGTTGTCCGAGGGTCTCACTCATGCAAATCGATTCCCATCGAGAACAGAATCATCGCTTCATCTACCAGCTTGTTTGTCCGCGATTGGATATCCTGCACAGCCCAGGAATCCTTGTCCCGGAGTTCGACATTCAAGTGCAGTCCGTTCTTATATCCCACTAGCTTCCCGTCGGCGTCTTTGCGGTCGCGTTTCTCCGCAAAGGATTTATTGCCCAACTTGCTGTTGTAACCAGTGATAGTGAGGTTCCCGAGCTTGTGAACATGCAGTTCGCGATACTCTTTTGCTTTAGCCAGATCACCGCCAGCGATCATCTTCACCCAGCTTTCTGGAATGTTCGGGCCCTGGGGAAAGATATGCTCCACCGTCCATATGAAGTCACCACGGCTGTCGCGCTTCCATAAATCGGTGAACTTCTCCCTTGTCTGGTGCGACTCCTCGATCTTGCAAAGAATAAATCTCGTCGCATCCACATTTTCTTCGTAAAGATTACCCTCGAGCTTCGCTCGGAAGATGTCATCAGGAGCAATCCACCCCTTCTTGAGGAACTCATCACGGATGATTTTCAGAGCATCCTCCGACGGCTTACTGTGCAGTACTTCAATCAGAGAGATGAAGTTGCGAGGCAGGTCTCGCGTCGGCGGCTGGTCTGTAAGGCTGCGCCGCACAAAAAACTTGACCAGAAACTCGGAGATGGCCGCGAGATCGGCGCTTGAACGATCCGCGAGCAGATAGAGGAGCAGCACATACGCCGGTGCGCCACCGATACGCTCCAGGTCACGGAACTGCTTTACAACCTTGAGAACCACAGTCTCTTCATCAGGCGCAATAATCCGGTTGTAAAGCTTTGCCTTCTCGAACAGGTCTCCAAATGTCTTCGTAGCATCGATGTCAATTAGCTTCTCGTAGATCTGGATGATGTTTGAGCGTGTGGCTAGCGGGAAGCCCTTAACGCCAATCTCATCTTTGAATTTGAAAGCGTTGTAATACTGGCGAAGAAACCGTTCCTGCACTGAATAATCATCAGTCAGATTCTCCAGCAGCTTGGTCCATCTTTTAAAATTCTCGTCAATGCTGTCCGCCTGCTGCTTCTCCAGGACAGCCAACAACTTATTCTTGATCAAGTCCAGTGCAGACAGAGGCTCACCGCGGTTGTTCAATGACTCGAAGAGGATGAATGCATCCGAATGCGAGTTCACCTCAATCTTCACTATGGACGCGGCATTTACCTTCTCCAGTAGCAACCGTAGCGACGCAACAGGGAACAGTCGCTCCCCCTTTTCGTCCACTTGGGCTAGTCGCTCTTCGAAATACCGGTAGGCCTTCAGGATCCTTCGATTACCCATGTTGGGCGATTGTTCCACGTCATGAAGAATTCCTGCCTTTTCCAACACCGCCCTATAGTCTTGAGAGTTCTTGTTCTGATACGACGGCTCAACCCGTAAAGCCTTACCTCCGCCTTTCACCAGCAGGCGGCATTTTAGGTTGTATAGCTCGTGCTTCGTCTCGTCATCCAAGTCACCAAGCTTCGCGAATTGAGCATAGATGGCCGTATACAGCAGTGACAGGGTCGTCAAGCGCTGTTGTCCGTCCACCACTTCCAGCTCCTGCGTCTGCATGACGTCATCGCTTCGGTTGATGCAGATGATGGACCCCAGAAAATGTCCTGTCGGGTTGGTTTGAATGTCGTCGAACAAATCCTCCCAGTGAGCCTTCTTCCACACATATTCGCGCTGATACTTGGGCACGACATACCGCACCTTGACCTCGGTGTCCAGGATGCTCGAGATAGGATAGTTTTGGGCTGATTTGATCATGCTTACCTTTTACTCTGCTTGAACTCATTGGTGTAATGGCAATCGTTCCAGCGGTTGCCGTCAGGCTCTTTGCCGATTCCGGCGAAGTCTTGCTTCACCTCATCCCAGCCCCAGAACCAGGGGAACTCTTTCTTCTCCCGCACTGGCTCTTTGCCGCGGTCTTTTTCCCACTTGATCTTGACCCGTTTGCGAAGGATCTCCCCAGTCGCAAAGGGACGAATGTTCATCCGCACACCGTCGTTCATGTCAGGATGCCAGCCGATGGCTTGCTTGGAGAGCGGCTTCCAACGGACGAAGATATCGTAGGGTGGTTCGCCTTCGAGGATGAGTTTGAGGCGGGCCTGTAATTGTTTGGCCGCCTCAAGGCGAGCATCACTGCCGGACTCGCCGACGTTCACGGCGGCTTGCTGGCGGCGTATCCAGTCGCCGAGGTAGGCGTAGGTGAGATTTTCCAGCTTGGCGTGGGTGAGCTTGTGATAATTCACCAGCGCACTGAAGCCGCTCTTGTGACCGTCCCAGACGTGCCAGATGAAGGGGCGATGATGGAAGAGGGCGCAATGCTGCTCGAAGAATCCGTTGCGCAGCCAGTCCTCCAGCGAAGCGCCGGCGTAATCCACCTGGGCGAGCAATGCTTCCTGCCGGGTGGCGTTCCAATCCTTGCCGTAGGCGCGGGCGAGGAGTTCGCGCAGACGTTCGGCGGCCGGGCCTTCGCCTTTGGCGGGACTGATGGGCACGATGCCATCATCATCCGCCAACTTCTCCAGTCCATCCTGGCCGAGAGCCGGGCAATCGGAAAAACTTGAACCGGTCTGGCGCGGCCACTGGTAGCCGAGCAACCGTGCTACGGCCACGTGCAACGGCTGGGCTGAATCCTTGGGATGCCCGTTGAACAGCCATTGCGTCGGGTCGCTGGAAAACGGCTTCGGTAATCCGTGAGGATATTTCTCCGCCGCCACCTTCTGCCATTGCGCCAGGTCGAAGGGGACTTTTCGGAGCGTTTGGTTTGTCACCTTAATGGTCTGGTCAAGCGTTCTGACAGCAATCGCAAATTCTTTGGACGTGCAGAATGTAAGTATCGGAAGAAGAAATTCCGGCGCTTTGGGAATGAGAACAGCGACGTTGTTATCAAACTTCTCTCCAAGAAACATAGTGGAGTTAAGTTCGCGCATCCGGTTAATTGCGACGCCGCGCTTTCCCCAAGCTCTTTGTCCGCTTTCGTGCATGTCATGGAGTTGGTCTCGCGTTAACCGGGCATATTCCGCAAGCTGACCGACACCTTTCTCCCAACGAATAGCGCAACTCAATCCATTGTCGCTGGTGGGTGAATCGATTGCAGTGCGAAACCGCTCCCAGACATTCCAAGAGGAAGAGACTTCCCAGAAGCAACCAACGAATCGCTGAAGGTCTCCAGTAACCGCGCCTTGGTAACTCTCCGCATATTCCTCAAGCCGAGTTTTGATTCCGCCTGAATCGATGAACATGATTCGACTGTCCGGATTTTCGAATTGTGCCGCTTGATTCAGCAACCGCATGTCAAACGATTCTAGCGCAGTCGCCTTTTTCGGGGGATTACTCTCCTCAGCAACGTCAATGCCGACAAATGAATGGTTGGCAGATAATTTTCTGTTGGTCAGGCAGATAAGTGCGGTGAAAGCCCCTGCCGCTTGAGGACTCTCAAAACCGTTCTCGCCCAGCCGGGCTACGCTGTCCCATTGAAGTTCCTTTAGCACGCGCTCACGTAAATCTTGGTAACCACCGAGGAACAACCAATTTTGCGGCGTAACAAGTGAGGTGCTCGCGCCTGACGCGCAAAAGTCCAAGCAGCGTTCGACAAAACACGTTGCGAGGTCAGCTTTGGCTTCGGGGTGGACACGTTCGCAGTAGTCCAAAAGCACGTCATCCTGTTTGCCACGCCCGAGGTAAGGCACATTGGTCGCGACGAGGGTGAACTGGCCGGCGAGAATTTCCGCTGCCTTAGCCAGCCCACGCGCGGTCACGGCCATTTCATGCGCGCTGTCGTCCTTGGTCTCCTGCGCCAGGGCCTTTTCCAGCAGCGGCTGGAGTTCATGGAACGCGGCCACCAGCAAATCGCCCTCGCCGGCGCGCGGGTTGATGAGGCTGCCCAGCACGGGAGCATCCTTGAACAACCGGTAAAGTCGCTCCATGCCGTTCTTGAGCTTCTCGTTGTCGCCGGCCAGCTTCAGCCAGTCATCTTTCTTCGCGTTCGGCGCGAGGCCAGAGCATGCGAGGTTCATAGGCGGCAGGGTGCAATGGCCCACGCGACGCCACGCGGCCAGCGCGAGATTGAACGCGCCAATCTGCGTGCAGCGCGGATCAATTTCCAGACCGAACAAGTTGTCGTGGATGACCGCCGCGACGGCTTCCGGCTCGTCGAGCGTTTCCTCGGCCATGCGCAAAGCCACCAGCCGCTCAAACATCGCCACCACGAAATGCCCGCTGCCCATGCACGGGTCGAGCGCCCGGAGAGCGGCCGCCGATTTGGGCCAGCCGTCGAACGTGCCGGCGGCGGGCGTCCACTTGCCGTCCTTGCCTTTGATGAAGCGGAGATATTTCCACGGGCAGCCCGGCAACGCGACGGCCTGGCGGAGCTCGTCTTCGCTCTGGGCGTTTTCGGACTGCTTGGGATTCGCGGCGAGGACTTTGCCGGCGTGCCACGCGCCGAGGGTGTTATCGAGCAGGAAGTCCACCATGTAGTCTTCGGTGAACAGTTGCGTGACCGCCGGTAGTTCGTCCGCGCCGATCTTGTTCCCGGCGGCGTTGACCTCGTCCTTCTTATCCACCTGCCAAAATTGATAGCACCAGCCGAGGCTGTCGCTGGCTGTGAACACGTCCACCGGCAAGCCGGTGACGAGCTGGATGAGCGGCTTGCGGTCTTCCACGGGCATGTCCACCGCACCTGCAGGATCGTCGGCACGGAAAATCTCTGGCAGTTCCTTCGCAGCGAAGCGGGCCGCCACAGCCCAGGCGTTCTTGAGCCCGAGCGACGGGGCAAGTTCCTCACAATCGTCCAGTGTCACAGACACCCCATGTTCCGGAGAGATGAGGAGATTGGTCTCTAGGAGAAAGCGAGCGAAGAGCAGCCGATGCCACTGGTCGTAGGCGAGCTTCTCGACGAGGTGTTTGATCTCGTATGCGCCGCGCTTAGTCTGGCTTTCGCCATCGCCAAGCTGCTTAGCCTGCGCGCGCAGCTTCTTGAGGAGCCCGCGCTGCGCCTCCTCCATGTCCCGGTAGGGATCCGGCTCATGTACGGCGAGCGCTTCAAGCGCCTTGCGCGCGCCGCCCTCCGCGATTGTGCGGGCCTGCTTGATCGCGTTTTCCAACTGGCGGCGGAGATTCGTGGGAAGGGTGCTCATAGAATGACAGGGCCGTCCTTGAGTTTTTCCTCAACCTGCTTGCGAGCGCTTGCGAGCCACTGGTCCAGTTCGGTCACGTTGTGGATGGTCGCACCGGGCAACACCACGCGCTGGGCTTTAGGTTCCAAGAGGCGGCTGGCCTCGTCCAAGGCGCGGGAGAACCGCTGGGGCACGGCATCGAGCAGATTACGCCGGTCGGCCAAAGTGCTAGTGCGCAGGGCTGCAAGGATTTCGTCATCCGTGCCAATGGCCTCTTTCGCTGGCGGTGTGAGCTGGCACGCAGTGACGAGCGAGGCGCACTGTCCGTCGGTCAGACGGCTCCACACTTGCGAGGCGGCGAGTTTGTCATCGCCGGCTTTACTCAGAGGTCAGCAATTTGTACGACAGTAGATCAAGCATCCACGCGGGTTACAGGGCTGTTTGTGTTGTCTAAGTTGCTGACTTCTGAGTAAATGCGGCGGCGAGGTCGCCCTGCAGTTTCCCGAGAGCGGTGCGCAGGGCAGTGGTGAGCTGTTTGGTTAACTCAGGTACGTGATCCGGGTCGGTCAGCAGCGTGCGGCCATCGGTCATGGCGGTGATGGATTTGGCGTAAGCCTCTGCTTCCGGCAGGCTATTGGCAAAGCTGTGACAATCCAGCAATCGTTCCCAAAAGGGCCAGCGTTTAGCGATGGCGTCGGCGTTCTTCTTCCACGCGGCGTGTTTGGCGGTGAGGTCGTCCTTCTGCTCGTGGATCTTGAGCAGTTGGGCATTGCCGCTGAGCATTTGCAGTGCACGCACGGCCTGCGTATCGGGAGACTCCGGCCTGGGCGCGCTCCCACCGGCAGATTCCGCCAGTTCGAGCAACTTTTTTAGGAATTCGGCGGCAGCTTCAGATTCCTTGCCGTTCTGGGTGGTGATACCAATTTTCTGGAAGAGCGCCTTGAGGTCGAGCCTCTGCTGTACATTGAGCGGCGGCACATCCACATAGAAGCGGGTCACACCCACCTGATTCTGTGGGAGCGTCTGGGCCTGTGCTGGCTGGCCATTGTCAGTGGTCGCGCGAAGGTTACCAGCCACAAGCATGACAAAGAGCGCCCCATCGATAGCATCTTGCGGCCAGCCGAACGGCGTAGATCGGAAGTGTTCACGGATGTCTTTGCCCTTCTTGCCGGCCCCGATGAAATCGAGCACACGCCGGCACACGGGATGCTTGGTGACATCGCCGGGGTAGGCTACCTGCGAGAGGGCGCCCACATCGCCAGTGCGGGCGCGGATGACGACCTGACCCCAGTTGGAGTGATCCGCTTCGGTGAACTGAGGAAATAGCCGCTCCAGGGCGCTACCTGCCGAATCCTGAACCTTGTCGGCCAGCTCAATGCCATAGGCCTCCTGCCCGCCACCAAGAAAGACCTTCGCGCCGCCGATGATCTGGCCGAGCAGCTCTTGAATCTTGTGCCTCGCGACTTCCAAATGGGTCTCGATTGCCTTGCGGGCCTCAATGGCCTCCGGCGTGGCGGCTGGGCCGTGGGCGTCCAGCGTTTCCTGAGCGGCAACGTGAGAAGCAATAGCCTGCTTCAAGTCCTCGTGGTGGAGCCGCGGTAGGTAGCCGAAGAGTAGCGGGCTCTCGACACCGGCCGCACGGGCATCGTTCACGACCGATTTTTCGTCGTCACTCCACCCGTCTCGCACCCAGAGAGTGACCTCATCGCTGCTGGTAGTGGGACGGCTGGAGGAAAGCTCGACGGCGAGCTTTCGCGGCTGGCGAGAGGTGCCCTGCTGCAACGATACGGGTTTGAGCGCCTGCTTGGCTCCGTCGCGGAGCAGTTCCGCACGTTTGGAATTGATACGCTGGTCGTCATTGAATGCGGCAGTGCGTCGGCGGTTGAAATCGTGCGTCCAGAGCACGCCCTCCCGAGTCTGGAGGCGGTATTCGGATTCCACCGCCATGAGATGGGCGGCATCCACGAGCTGCTTGAGCGCTTTAGGGACTTGCTGCTCCAGCTTTGGACGGTCGTTTTTCAGATCGCTGACGAGCAGGTCCACCAGCGTTTCGGCGTTTGCCCGGATACCGTCATCAACACCCGGAGTGCGGGGCAGTTTACCAATGAGGAAGATGAGAGCGCACAGGCTGGAACGAAGATCGCCCTCCCTGGTGTCGTCCCGCTGTTTGCGGATGATCTCGTCGTATTCGCGCTCCAGTTGGCCGGTGGTGAGGAGGTCAGTGGAAATCTGGTCATAGATGAAGTCTGCCGGCACCACCGTGCCCACGGAAGCCGTTGCGGTTTGTCGCGTTGCTTCGAAAACAATCTGCAATTGGGAGCGCAACTGAGCTTTGGTGCCGGAATGATCGGTATTGCGCAGCACTTTCTCCCAGAACCGCCGGCGGGTGGGCAGCAGCGGGTAATCGGCCACGAAGAACTTATCGTCGTCAAGGGTTGCAGCAAAGCGGGTGTTCTGGAGGTGGCGGGCCAGTTCGCCCTGATTACTTTCCATACATTTCGAGATATCTGCCTCGTGTTCCGGCTTTTTACGGAGGACGGTTTTGCGGATGACACTCTCAACATCGGCATCCGAAAGCTGCACGCGCACGGCAAAGCGAGCCTGAAGCCGTTGCAGACTGGGTGTCGTGCTCAACGCGGACTGGCCGGTGCCGACGAGAAGAAGGCGCTGGTTTAGCTTGGTGCAGCAATGCTCCGCGATTTCTTGTAGATCCATCGCTCGCTGGATTCTCTCGCCGATGAACTGTTGAATTTCGTCCACAACAAGCAACGTGCAGGGGAGGTGACCTTTTTCACCAAAGACTTGTTGGAGGAAGTCGAGCGCCTGCGCCATGGTGGGCGAGGTAATATCAGGAAAGCCGGCTCGAATCGCCTCCTGCACATTGGCCACAGTTCCGTATTTCGAGTCGGCAGACAGGAGTGCCTCGGCAAGGGGGACTGAGTAATTTAGATTCACTACTTCTTCGAGCAAATCGCAGTTGTTCCTCTTGAGTGACTTCGCGACGGGGGCTTCTAGGCCAGAGGAACGTAGCCAGAGGATGAATTTCGCGTGAGCGAGATCTTCTGGGAGGCCAGCAGAACGCAGGACCAATTGCACGAAGGCGAGCCGGACATTGTCCATGGAACCTGCACCGAGGGTACCAGCGGCCGCGCGCAACCCACCAAGTGGCTTACTGCGGGTGCTCAATTCCTTGAGCTGATCAGCAATTTCAGTTGGCAACTTCACGAGCGAACGGGCGGTGGCACCGTCGGCAAAGTGATAATCCTCCCAGAGATAGCGCAGCACTTTGACGAGGTGAGACTTACCACTACCAAAGAAGCCGCTAACCCAAACCGCCTTCTGCTCCTCTCGCCCCAGGCCATCCAGGTAGGCCTTGAGAATCCGCTCTAAGCCACGGGCGTATTCGCCATCGCACACAAAAGTCTCCAGCTCGAAGCGAAGCGTCTTAATCTGGCGATCGTCATGGCCGATTTCCGAGACCTTCGAGACACCGTTGTTGAGCAATTCAAGGGTTGTGGGATCGCGGAAGTACAAGTCACGGTTCGTCATTGGCTTACTCATGGGTTGATGAAACTTTCGGTTGAGGTGATGGGAACGGCCATATAGTTAAAGCCGTCGCGCGCATCCATGAAACGATAGACATTGTCCGCATATTCGCCCGGGAAAAAGATGAGCAATCGCCCAGGCACAGAGTCTTCGACTCGTTCAATCAGGCTGGAAACCCGCATGAAGTCGAACATCGAAGCAAGCCCCGTGACGGCCACGACACTGTCGGCATCGGCTTCTGCGCGGGAACAAGCATCCTTCACCAGTGCAGCCGCACGAGCTTCAAGTTCACTTCCCACACGCAAATGCTGTGGCTGCTGAAAGATTGACTCACGGTACTTGTGTGCCGCCAGAAATTCCGGGAGCAGGCGTGTGAGGTCCACGGTGATCCATCCGTGTTTAGCCTCAAGCGTAAAGGTTTCAAATTGTGGAAGGCGTGCCCGCACTCGCCGTTCTTCGGCTGGTGGATACACCGCAAACCAAACTCGTTGTTTGCCCGACATATTGGCCGACCAAGGCAGGCGCACTTGGCGGGAGTAGTTAGAAAGAAGCCGGTCAATCACGCTCATGAAGGTTGTCCCTGGAATTCAGCGAACAGCGGGAAACTCAATTCAACCACCTCACCCACCGCACGCAGATTGAGCAATCCGGCCCGATGGGCCTCGAAGCCCAAGACCTTGGCGCGGTCAGGGTTCAGATCAAGGAGGCGGCACCAGGGATTAGAAAAGACCGCTGCACCGTGATAGCCGGCGATGTCCCCGAGGAATAATGCCATGGTGACAGCTACGACGGTTGGCTTGATCCGCTGGCGGGTCTTTCGCGCACGACCGGCGAGGTGTCCAGATTGAGTCCACGATGACGCGGCATTCCGTGCGATCTTGTTCCGGTTCAATTCCGAATATTGATTCGGAAACGCGGCTTCCAACGCCTCCGCCAAGCTGGCCGTTTCAACGCGTTCGCCCTCTGATGCGTCCATTATGGGCGAGGTCGTGGCTCGTAAAAGTGGATCGCGCGCCCAGGCCACCTGCATTGCCAGCAGCGGCAGACTCGCGACGTCCGTAGTATGGAGTTTGCGCAGGAGTCCGAAAATGGGTGTGGCTTCATCAAGCGCATACAGCTCACGCAAGTGGCGTAGCGATTTCTGCCTCGTGCTCTCAGTGCCTTTGCCCAGGACATTTAGCGTCTGAATTGCCGAGCGATATGTATCTGGTGGTGAGCCTGAGGGTACCGCATCAAGAACCTGATTCAACTCAGCCAACATGATGGTTCGGCTGCTATGAGACCCACCGAGGGTGAACTTAGATCCAGCCTGAACTAAAGCCTCGATCTGTTCGTTAGTCCAGAGATTGTCCATCAGGTTCCGTTTAGTAGACAAATCAGCTTCGGTTAGTCAAAAAGCTTGAAGAGAATACCCCTTTCCCCTTGCAAAATCACCACGGTTTAGATGGTTCGTGACCAGCTGGGAAGCCCGATGAGAGGGTGGTCTTCGCTGACAGGTGGCGAGACGAAACTAGATCCATTCGGCCCAGGGTCAAAAGATTCTTGCCCTCTCACCACAAACGTCCTGTTCATTAGTGTCGCTTCTTTCAAGCTCATCCTCATTCGTGTGGTCCAAGTCGTAAATACATCCAATTCATGAGCCATCCATCCTTGCGCCTAGAGCTGCGTTTCTGATTACTACTCACTCGTCATCCGAACACTCATGACGAAGGATCCATCATGATTCACCAAACCAGCACCAGCTCACCCTCAGAACTCCTGACTCCTCCTGACCACTCCTGATCACTCAAGAGCAGAACAGGCATATTTCCACCGGCATGAGCACCCGAGTAGGGTCCGCTCCTGCCACAGCGTCATGAAAGGAAGGGCATGAAGAGCACCTGGTTGACCGTTCCTGAACTCGCCGCCGTCTTGAAACTGAGTGTGATCTCCGTCCGTCGCGCCTATTGGAAAGGATACTTTCCGGTGATCCGCATCGGGCGCATGGTCCGCTTTGACCTCGACCAAGTGCGAGCCGCGATCCAGCGGAATGGGGACAGACCACTCCCGACTGTCGACCGTGCCGAGGGACGGACTCGCCGCGCGCCCGGCGGCGCCAGCCGACGGCGCGAGGCAACCCCAAGCCCCCGAC
>ERZ1292633.4889-Hain-H41-02um-R1-4889-length-12270-cov-11_pt1 | contig 12270 bp, 12 predicted proteins | sample MGYA00564406_ERZ1292633 | MGnify/ENA primary metagenome ERZ1292633 (study PRJEB36523, sample SAMEA6512639) | groundwater metagenome | collected 2019-01-08 | study: AquaDiva: Metagenomics assemblies of 32 groundwater samples
GGAGCCCGAACTGCCGCCGGAAGCGTGATTTGACCCGGCGGTACCCCAGGGAGCGATATTCATACGGGAGTGGGGTGCCCCCGGAAGCGTGATTTGTCCCGGGGGTACCCCAGGGAGCGCAATTTATACGGGAGTGGGGCGCCCCTCCCCTGCGTTCGTCGTACTCCGGGTCAGACGGGGCGGTTGTCGAAGATCCGCTTCGTCTTGCGCTCGGAGCGCGGGAGGGTCCCGTACGGGATCATGTCGACCGCGCAGGAGACCATCAGGTTCCGCTTGACCTCCGACGCGACGATGCGGGAGACCGACGCGGTGTCTGCCTCGGCGGCGTCCGCGGCGCGCTCGACCTTGACCGTCATGTGATCCTTCCCGTCGGCCTTCCGATCGAGGAGAACCTGGTACTCGCTCCCGATCCCCCCGATCCGCGAGAGGACCTCGTCGACCTGGCCGGGGTAGACGTTCACGCCGCGGAAGACGACCATGTCGTCGGAACGCCCGAGGATCCGGTCGTGGCGCGGGAGGATGCATCCGCAGGGACACGGCCCCTCGATCATCCGGGTCAGGTCGCGCGAGCGGTACCGGAGGAGCGGCGCCGCCTCCTTGCGCAGCGTCGTGTAGACCATCTCGCCGATCTCCCCGGGGGCGACGGGGACGAGCGACTCCGGGTCGAGGATCTCCAGGATGTAGTAGTCGGACCAGTAGTGGATCCCGACGTTGTGGCGGCAGGAAAGGCCGGTGCCGGGGCCGTACAGTTCCGTCAGCCCGGGGATGTCGTACACCTCCTCGACGCCCAGCAGGTCCCGGATCGTCTGGAGCATCGCCTGGCTCGTCCGCTCGGCGCCCAGGATCACTTTTTTCAGCCGGAGGCGCCCCCGCAGGCCGCGCGCGTGGACCTCCTCCGCCACGAGGAGCCCCATCGACGCGGTGCAGCAGAGCACGGTCGTCTGGAGGTCGATCAGGAAATTGCACTGCAGCTCGAGGTTCCCGGGCCCGGATGGGATCGCCATCGCCCCGAACCGCTCGGCCCCCAGCTGGAATCCGGCCCCCGCCGACCACAGCCCGTAACCGACGCAGATCTGCACGCGGTCCTCGCGCGAAAGACCGGCCATTTCGTAGCACCGGCCGAACATGTCCTGCCAGTCGTCGATGTCTTTCCGCGTATAGCAGAGGATCTTCCGCTTCCCCGTGGTCCCCGAGGAGGAGTGGATCCGGAGGATCTCCCGCGTCGGGACCGCCAGGAGCGGAAGCGGGTATCCGTCCCGCAAATCGTCCGCCGTCGTGAACGGAATCCTCCCGAGGTCTTCGAGTGTCCGGATGGAACGGGGCGACACGCCGGATTCATCGAGGCGCTTCCGGTAGAAGGGGGAGTTGTTCCACGCGTGCTCGACGGTCCAGCGCAGACCCGCGAGCTGGAGGTCTCGCAGCTCCCGGTCCGTTCGGTAGTTCGGGGGGAACCGTTTCAGCATAGGGAGCACTTCTTATCACGTCCCATGTGCGATTCCAAGGTCGAGGGCGGAGAGCGAGGCGGCGAGCCGTGACCCGCCCGCTCCCTGCCGCCGCGAGAGCGCTTCCCGGACTTCCCCTGCCGCGCAGAAAAAACCGCCCTCGGTCCCGCCGCCGATCCGCGCGAGGGCGAATCCGAGCAGGACCAGGTTGGCCGCATGCGGGGATCCGGCCGATAGGGCGAGCGCGTCGGCATCGACCGCGTGCACCCGCACGCGGGGCCCGGCATCGGTCGGGACCGGCGCGTTGACGACCAGGGTGCCGCCGTCGGCCAGGAACTCCCGATGAAGGGCGACGTTCTCCTCCTTGAGGACGAGGAGCAGGTCGGCCCGGCCCCTCCGGACCAGGGGGCTGTCGAATCCGCCCACCTTCAGGTGGGAGACGACCACCCCGCCCCGCTGGGCCATCCCGTGCGTTTCCGAGGTGAGCACGGGGAATCCGGCGGCGATCGCCGCCTCGGCCAGAAGTCGGGAGAGGAACAGGACCCCCTGCCCTCCGACGCCGGACAGGACGACCTGCCGGCGCATGACGGGCGGCTTCCCGACGTCAGAGCTCACGAACGCTTCTCCCCGGCCGACTCCGGCCGGATCGCGCCCACCGGACAGGCGTGAACGCACACGCCGCAGCCGGTGCAGGTCATCTCGTCGATCCGGACCCGGTTCGCCCCCTCGTCGAAGAGCAGGGCCGGGCATTCGAACCGGTCCACGCAATGCCGGCACCCGGTGCACTCCCCGGTGATCACGATCGCGCCCGGCTCCTTCCCGCCGGCGGCGCGGGCGACCATCGCGCACGGCTGGCGGGCGATCACCACGGCGACGCCCCCCTCGCGGGCATGGACGAGCGCCTCCTTGAGCAGCGCGACGAATTCCGGGAGACGGTCGGGGTTCGCCGCGCGGCAGAATCGGACGCCGCAGGCGCGGACGAGCCCCTCCATGTCGACCGCCGCGGTGGTCTCCCCGCCCGCCCCGATCCCGGTTCCCGGCGTCGGCTGGTTCCCCGTCATCGCGGTCGTCCCGTTGTCGAGGATCACGAGGACGAACCGCGCCCCCTGGACGACGGCGTCGATCAAGGGCGGGATCCCGGCGTGGTAGAAGGTCGAGTCGCCGATCGTGGCGACGATGTCGACCTGTTTCCCGGAGAGACGGTGTGCGTAATCGAAGCCGGCCGCCTGACTGACCGCGGCCCCCATGCACAGGACCGTGTCGACGGCCCCGAGGTTGATGCCCAGCGTGTAGCAGCCGATGTCGCTCGGGTAGATGCCGGCGGGGGCCGCCTTCCGGATGGCGTAGAAGCTCGACCGGTGCGCGCAGCCCGGGCAAAGCGTCGGCCGTCGTCCGCCCCCCTGCGCGGAAAGCGCTTCGCCCGGGACAGGAAGCCCGGCGAACCGGGAGAGGAGCCGCTCGATGATCTCGGGCAGCAGTTCCCCCGTCCCGGGGACCGCGCCGGTCATCCGCCCGCGGACGCGGCGCCGGTCCGCGACCTGCATCTCGATCACCGGCGCCGACTCCTCGAGGACGAGGATCTCCGCGTACGTTTCCAGGAGGTGGTCGATGAAGGCGGCGTGCAGCGGGTAAGGTTGGATCACCTGATACAGCGCGATCCGGCCCGAAATCCCCAGCTCGCCGAACAGTTCCCTGGCGTGCGCGAACGCGACGCCCGAAGCCACCACGGCCTTCGCCGGGGAAACCTCGGGGTTCACCCGGATCGGGGCGGTCGCGGGCCACGCGGCGATCGCCGCGATCTTTTCGGCAAGACGGTCGTGCAGCCATCTACGGTAGACGGGGGTCGCCGCCCAGCGGGCCGGATCCTTCACGAACCGGGCCTCCCGCACCGGGGGTTGGAACAAAGGCGCGTCGACGTCCTGGCTCGCGTGGCAGACGCGCGTCGTCGGTCGCAGCATCACGGGAACGCCGAACGCTTCCGAGAGGTCGAACCCGGTCCCCGCGAGCGCCATCGCCTGCGCGGGAGAGGCCGGGTCGAGGACCGGCACCTTCGCCATCATCGCCAGCAGCCGGCTGTCCTGCTCCGTCTGCGAGGAGTGGGGACCCGGGTCGTCCGCGCTGACGACCAGGAACCCGCCCGTCACCCCGAGGTAGGCGGCGCTCAGCAGCGGGTCGGAGGCGACGTTCAACCCCACCTGTTTCATGCTGACCGCGGCGCGCAAGCCCGTGATGGAGGCAGTGTAGGCGATCTCGAGCGCGACCTTCTCGTTCACCGCCCATTCTACGTGCATCGTCGCGCCGCATTTTTTCCGCCAGCGATCGATCGAGGAGAGGATCTCGGAGGCGGGCGTCCCCGGATAGGAAGCGGCGACCGCGCAGCCGGCCGCGACCAGCCCGCGCGCGATGGCGTCGTTCCCCTGCATCAGGATGCGGTCGCTCACGAGGGTAGCTCCCGCCGGTCTATTTCACGAGGTCCGACAGGACGAGGACGGTCCAGTACGGAGAGATCATGAGGATGATGATCGAAACGATGTAGGACGGCATGTAGTAGAAGCTGCCGCGGAAGACGGTCCCCAGCGGGATGCCCGACATGGCGGACACGACGTAGCAGCAGATGCCGATGGGCGGCATGATGGAGCCCATCGTCGTCACGATGGTGATCACCTGTCCGAACCAGATCGGGTCGTAGCCGAGCTGGATGACCAGGGGGTAGAAGATGGGAAGCGAGACGAGCAGGAACGCGAGGGCGTCCATGATGCAGCCGCCGAGGATGTAGCAGAGCAGGATCACCCAGAGCACCATCCACTTCGGCAGCGCGAGCGCCTGGATCCACTCCGCGGTCGCGAAGGGAAGGCGGGTGAGCGTCAGGAACCGGGCGAAGATCACCGCCCCCGCGACGATCATGAAGACCATGCAGGAGATGCGAAGCGTGTCGGTCATCGAGTCGATGAATTTCTTCCACGTGAGCTTGCGGCGCGCGAGGCAGATCGCGTACCCCAGGAAACAGCTGACGGCGGCGGCCTCCGTGGCGGTCACGACCCCCGTGAACAGCGCGTACATGATGATGCCGAAGAGCACGAGGATGTCGATCGCCTCGGGGAGCGCCTTCATCCGCTCCTTCCAGCCGAACCTCGGCCCGGCGGGACCCCAGTCGGGGTGCATGCGGCAGATCCAGACCACCGTGCCCAGGATGGCGACGGTCAGGATGGCGCTGGGGATGATGTTGCCGAAAAACAGCTTGCCGATGGACTGGCCGGTGTAAAGACCGTACACCACGAGCACGATGGAGGGCGGGATGAGGACGCCGAGCGTCGCGCCGGCGGCGACCGACCCGGCGTTCAGCATCGGGTGATAGTTGTATTCCTTCATGGCGGGGATGGCGACGGCGCTCATCGTGGCCGCCGTGGCCGTGTTGGAGCCGGAGATGGCCGAGAAGGCCGCCGACGCCATGATCGTCGTCATCGCGAGCCCGCCGCGGAAATGCCCGAACCATTTGTAGGTGGCGTCGTAGAGGCTGAAATTGTACCCGGCGTAATGGACGATCTCGCCGACCAGGATGAACAGCGGGATCACCGTCAGCCCGTAGCTGGAGAAGATGTTCCACATCTCGGTGCCGACGATCGAGAAGGCCGCGTCGAAGGAGATCACCTGGGCGATACCGACGAACCCGACCAGGGCCATGGTGAAGGCGGCGGGGACCCGCAGGACGAACAGGATGAAAAACATGACGACGATCCCGTACACGCCGACGATGGGCCCGCTCATTTCTTTTCTTCGCGGGTCCAGACGGTTTCGATCAGGTCGAGGAGAATCGTCAGCGCGAGAACGGCGAACCCGAGGCCGACGAGGAACACGAAGGGGTAATAGGCGATCTTCAGCGTTTCGGACAGCTCGCCCGTCAGCAGCAGCCTCTTCCCGTACACGAAGGTCTGCCAGGAGACGATGGAGAAGAAGACGAGGATGAGGGCGTAGCTCACCCGGTCGAGAGCCCGCTTGAGCTTCGCCGGGAACTTTTCCGAGAGGATGTCCACGACGATGTGGTCCTTCCGTTTCTGGGTATAGCCGAGGGCGCCGGCGGTGACGATCGCGCCGAGGAAGGAGACGACCTCATACGTCCCGCTCACCGGGACCCGGAAGATCCTCAGGGCGACGTTCGTCGTCGCCAGGAGGGTGAGCGCCAGGAGCGAGACGCCCCCGGCGATCATCAGGACCCTCCGAAGCAGTTCGGAAAACCGTTCCAGTCCCAATCGATGTTTCCGGCTACCGGTACTTCTGCTCGTACTTTTTCTTCAAGGCGAGGGTGTCGGCGACGATCTGGGTGGCCGGCAGGCCGAGCGCGGCGGTCCGTTTCACGTACTCCTCGGTCATCGGCTTCAGGAGGGAGGCGATCTTGTCGTGGTCCGCCGCGGAGAGCTCGAAGAGCTGGTGCTGGTAGTCCGCTTTCGACCAGGCGAGGGCCTCGGTCACGTGGTCGTCCACGTACTTTCCGGTCCACTCCGCCTGCTCGCGCCGCATCTGCTCGAGGACGTCCTTCACGTCCGCCGGGAGGGAATCCCACTTCGCCTTGTTCATCACGACGGCGAAGGAGACGACGGGAAGGTTCGCGACCGTGGCGTACGGCGTGTAGGCGGCGAACTTGAAGTCCTTGAGGATCTCCATCGACGAGACCATCCCCTTCACGACCCCCTTCTGGATCGCCTCGGGCGTCTCGGACTGCGGCATCGCGACGGGGATCCCGCCCAGCCGCTTCACGACCTCGGCGTTCGTGCCGGCGACCCGCAGCTCCATCCCCTTGAGGTCGGCCAGCGACTTGACCGGCGTCTTCGTCATGAAGTTGGTCGGAGGGCAGGTGAAGAGCGTGAGCACCTTGACCGACTCGAACTCCTTCGGCTTGTACTTCTCGATGAGGTCGAACAGGGTGAGGCTCGCGGCGCGGGCGCTCGTGAACCCCATCGGAAGGTCCACGGCCTCGGAGACGGGGAAGCGGCCCGGCTGATAGCTCATCGCGAAGTTGCCGATGTCGGCCATCCCCGAGATGACGCCGTCGAAGATGTTCTTGGCCGCGAGGAGCGTCCCCCCCGGGAACGTCTGGACCTTCACTTTCCCGTGGGTCCGGCTCTCCACCTCCTTCGCCCAGCGCTCCATCTGGACGCAGGGGAAGGTGGCCGACGGCGGGAAGTTGGCGTACCGGAGCGTGATCGTCTCGGCGGACCGCGGCGTTCCGGGCGCGACCAACAGGACAAGGAAAAGGACCGACAGGAGAACAGGCAACACCGATTTCGTTTTCACGAGCGCCTCCCTGGGAAATGGATTAGGAATCCGTCTGCATCGTCCGGGGGAAAATTGCCCCATGATACCTGAATCCGCCCTCTTGCGGCAACCCGGTTTTTCCTGTTTGCGGAAACGATGTTTCCCATCGCGTGATGACGAAAAATGTGGAATCGGATTGACCGTGGGTGAAAATTCTGAAATGATGTTTTAAATTCGCAAGCAAGGAAAAGGAGTCCTCCCGATGAAGCCTCACACCCACGTTTCCCGCTGGCTCGCGCTCACGGCCGCCGCGTTCCTCCTGTCCGCCTGCATGTCCGCCCCGCAGATTCAGCCCGGATCCGCACCCGTGACGCCCGCAGCACAGGCCGTTTCGGCTCCTCCCGCCCAAAGCGGCGCGAGCGCCCTCTCCTACGGCGCCGTCACGTCGGCCGTCGTCAAGGGAAAAACGACCCAGATGGACCTCATCCAGTGGTTCGGCGGTCCCAGCATCTCTACCGTTGACAGCGACGGGGTGGAAACCTGGCTCTATGAGCGTTCGGTCAGCCAGACGGACGTCGCCAGCAAAAGCCAGAACTGGCAGGCGGCTGCCAACCTCGGGGTTTCCTTCGGCCACGTGCAGGGCGGCGCCTCCGCCGGCGGCGGCCAGAGCGGATCGGCCTCCTCGACCGCGTCCTCGTTCCGCTCCCTGACCGTGATCGTTAAGTTCAACGCGGACAAGACGGTGAAGGACTACTCCGTCCGATCCAGCCAGTTTTAAGGGGTGTCTCCCATGAAGACGCGGGTGGGATGGATCGTCGCGGCGGCGGCCGCGATCGCCTCGGGCTGCTCCGGCGGGGGGATGTTCGGCACGACGCCGAACCCGAGCGGAGCGCTGATGGCGCAGCAGAACGCGGGCAACGACATGGTGAGCGGCATGATGGCCAAGCAGCAGTTCCAGCAGGAGATGATGAAGAATCCGGATCTCCCGGCCTGGCACGCGCAGCGCGAGAAGATGGCGATGGCGGTCGGCGACCGGGTGTTCGACAAGGGGTTCGACCGCGTGTTCGATTCGATGATCACCACCCTCGCCTCCCTCGGCTGCCGCGTCAACAACATGGAGCGGGCCTCGGGATACATCACGTCTTCCCTCCCGCAGCTGCCGCCCGAGCAGCAGGAGGGGCTGCGCAAGGAAGCCCTCGCCCAGTACGCGCAGGCGAAGGGATACCCCCCTTCGGTGCTCCAGAAGGGACAGTTCGACTTCGATATGGGCGCCATGATGGAGCGCCAAGGCGGCGCGGGGCTGACGCTTGCCATGGTGAAGCAGGGCGCGCGGCAGACCAAGGTGAAGCTGCGCTTCGACGGCGCCTACTACCCGCGACAGGTCGAGGAGCTCTACAGGAAGGTATGGGCGGAGGTCGACAGGCAGATGTTCCTCGACAAGGCGCTGGACTGATCGCTCACCGGGAGCAGGCGACGATTTCCATCAGCTCGTCCGCGGCTTCGCGCAGCATCTCCTCGTACCGCCCGACGTCCGTGGTCTCGGTCCCGTCGAGGAACCCCATGGCGCGGCCGCTCCGGTCCGCCAGGAGATAGCGGATCTTCGATCCGGGCCGCAGGTCCACGCCGCGGCCGCACAGCTCCCGGGTCGCCGCGGCGGCGGCCGTGTTGGCGACGTACCGTTCCGGGGCCTTCGACAGGCGCCGCGCGATCGCCAACCCCTCGATCGGGATCCGCCCGCCGCGAAGTCCCGACACGGCGGCGTCCACGACCTCGCGCAGCTCAGGCAGCATCGCCCGCAGCTCCGAAAGGCCGCCGGCCTTCGCCATCCGCTCGAGGAGCTCCCGCGCCTCCGGCTCCGTTGCCGCCTTCTGCCGCTCCTTCAGGAGCCGGCGCTTGACGAGGATGGGGGCGATCGTATCGGGGACGAGTCCCCTGCGTCGGAGGCAGGTGTGGGCGCCGATCTCGGGGACGGGGAGGCCGGGACGGCAGCAGGCGCAGTTGACCGTCTCGGGAGAGATGTTGTACCGGTCCATGAGCGACGGATACATCGACGCGAAGTCGAGCTCCCCCACGTTCTCGTGCGCCCCGGGGCGCGGAAGATACGTGCGGCCGTACGAAACATACGACCGTTCCCGACCACTTCGAACGAGGCCCGGATCGGCGGGCCCGATACCCGTGCCACGGTTCCGCGACGCGCCGAAAACCTCGTCGGGGGTTCGGGGAGTCCGCCCCAGGGGAAGCGGCGAGCGAAGCTGGCCGGCCAGCGCGAGAAGCCGCGGCAGCAGCCAGTCGTCGCCGTCGCAATCGACCGCGGCGCGCGACAGGGGGTAAAGTCCGCTCGCGAACGAAAACAGCTGTTCGGGGGAGATGTCGGCGTTGCACAGCGCCTCCGGCCCGAACGCCTTTTCCGCCTTGCGGACCGAAGGTCCGAGGAGGGCGGTTCCCCGCGAGGATGAACGAGGGACGAAACGGCGCGAAGAGCGCGATCGTCTCCCCGGTCGCGGCGCGGAACCAGACCGTCATCCCGTCCAGCGAACCGGCGATGTCGAACACCCATCCGTTCAGCTCCCGCCGCGGCATGCTTCCCGGGACTACCGGCCGCCGTACCGTTTTCGGAGATGGTCCCTGAAGATGAAGCGGACATCGCTGTTTTCCCGGCACGTCGATCGCACGCCGGGATTCTTGTCGGAGAAAAACCCGAGCCCCTGCTCCCTGCCGGACAGCAGGAAATCGTTGGTCGCCACCCGGTAGGCGCGGACGTCCGAAAGCGGTTCGCCGTTCACCCGCCAGCCGGCCTCGTCCCGCGTCACGCCGGCGCCCTGCAGAAAACCGCCTTGCCCGCGGTTCGCCCGCCCCTGCTCGAGCACCTTGCGAAGCAGCCCCCCGTCGATGACCGCCTCGCAGATCCCCCCTCCGAACGGCAGGATGCGGATCACGTCGTACTGGGTGAGGGGACCGGGCGGGAGGACGTCGTCGATCCGGATCGAACCGCTGTTGTAAAGCGAGAGCTCCGCGCCAGGCACCGCTTCCAGCATCGACTCGGCGATAAGACGGGTCAGGGCGGTCGATCCGTTCCGAACACTGGCCTCGAGGCCGTCCAGGGGTTCCGGCACGGTGGCCACCACCTGCTCCGGCTGGAACCCCTCGGCGCGGAAGGCCGCGAATCCGAGCTCCTGCCAGTGCCGGACCACGGCCGAGGTGGCGGGATCCGGAGGGATCTCCCCGGTTACGCGCCGCAGAACCGAACGGATCGTCGTCTTCCCGGTCGCCGTGTCGTACCGGAGCCGATGGACGTACACCGTGCGCGCGTTGGCGTCCGCCTTGAAGATCGGCACGTGGCCCGCCCCCCGCCAGAGCTGCATGTTTTCGTGCTCGTGTCCGCCCAGGATCAGGTCGATGCCGGGCACGGTCTGCGCCAGGGCCACATCCTGGTCCATCGAAAGATGCGTGAGCGCCACCAGGATGTCCACCCGGTCGCGCAAGGCCGCCACCTGGGAACGGGCCGCGTCGAGAACCTCTTTGTAGGTCACGTACCCGGCCTTGTTGCTGTCGACGGTCAGCCCGAACATCCCGAGACGGACCGTTTCTCCCCCGGCGCCGCGCATCTCCACCACCTTGTTCGCGAGGACGCCCGGAAAGCTCCTGTTCCGCGCATCGAAGACATTGCTCGCGATCCACGTGAAGCGGGATTCCCCCAGCCGGTCGAGAAAACTTTTCTCCCCGATGTCGAACTCGTGGTTTCCGAAGGTGATGTAATCGAGCCCGAGGGCGTTCATCGTCGCGACGATCTGCTTCCCCGCCAGCCGCTCGCCGTCGACCTTGGCGGTGCCCAGGGCGGAGGGGCTGAACAGATCGCCGGCCAGCACGGTCAGCGTGTTGGGGTTTTCCCGAAGGAGTTCCTTGCGGAGCGTGGCCACCCGGGCCAGCCCCCCTTCCCTGCCGCCGCTCACCGGGGTCAGCTCGTAGATGTCGTTCATCTGAAGGAGGGTGATCGCCACGACCCCGCGATCGGAGGACGCGGGTTGCCCCCCCTCGCGGACGGGCGGAGGCCCGCTCGCGCAGGCAAAGAGGAGGATGGAGAGGAGGAAAACAGGGTTCCGCGGAAAACGGGTCTTCTTCATGATGGTATCGCCTCCGTTCATTGGCATCCGGTCAGCTCCGGTCGGGCCGTTCTTGCCGCACCGAAGCCAGCCGCCGTTCGAGATCCTCGAGCCGTCTCGACAGCTCGCGCGCCGACCGGCGCTCCTCGATGAGGATGCTCATCAGGATCGCGTCGAAGGGAACGACCCTTCCCGCGCAGGTGCACGCCGCGGTGTGGTAGCGGGCCGCCGCGAACAGCGCGTCGAACCGGGAGAGCGCCTCGGGCAGTCGGCGGGACAGGAGCGCTTCCATCTGGTGGCAGGTGAACGCCCGGGAGACGCGGATCCTGGACAGGGCCGCCCTGCCGTCCCCTCCCCTCGCCCGGGCCGCTTTGGAGATCTCGTACGGGTCGAACCGGTTCGCGCCGTCGACGGCCACCACCGCCTCGGCGCGAAGAAGCGGGACGGCCAGCGCCCGGAGCGCGAGCCCGCACGCGCCGTCCCCGAAGATCCCGGCCATCTTCCCCGGAGACGGGGAGAGGCAGAGGGAGGAGGCGCGCTCCATGTCGAGCGAGGGCACGGGAGGCTCCTACAATTTCCGGTAGACGCCGACGACTTTTCCGGCGATGCGGAACGAGGCGGCGCCGACGGGGACGACGATGGGCGGATAGGCCGGGTTGGCGGCCTCGAGTCGCACCTTCCCCTTCCATCGGCGGAATCGTTTGACGGTGGCCTCGCCGTCGATCACGGCGACGACGATCTCCCCCTCCTCCGCGCGGGCCTGCGACCGGACGAGGACGTGATCCCCGTCGCAGATGTGGGCCCCCGTCATGCTGTCCCCCTTGACGCGCAGGGAGAAGACCTCGCCCTCCCCCGCCAGGTCGGGATCGAGGAGAAGCTCGCCCTCGACCTCCTCGATCGCCTCGCGCGGCCCCCCGGCGGGAACCCGGCCCAGGACCGGGATGCGCACGGCGGACCGGGAGAGGTTCTCGCCCACGAACTCGATCCGGCGCGGATGGTGGCGTTTGCGGCGGATGTACCCCTTGCGCTCCAGAAGCTCCAGGTAGTAGAAGCCGTTCTTCACGGCGATCCCGAAACGGCTCGCGATTTCCGCGGCCGTCGGGGCGAACCGGTGGCGCTCCACGAACTCCCGGAGGAAGTCGAGGACCCGCCGCTGCGTCGGTGTCAGGGGAGCGGCCATGGATGTATACTACTATACATATACGGAAGAAGGGAAGGACTTGTGGGATGTGGGCGAGGGACACTCCTCCAACCGCAGTGGGAGGACACTCCTTCCCTTCCTCCCGGGTCAGAACCAGGAATGTCCCCCCCTGGCCAGGAATGTCCCTCGAAAGCGCTTGCACCTTAAAGGAGCCTTCTCTTGCCGTACCCTCCACAGCAAACACCCCCCTGTGGCTGGTGGGGGGGGTGACGAACAGGCATTTAGTCGAGGTCGATGTCCCGGATGGGACGGGGCGCCGGTTCGTCCTTCGATTTCT
>ERZ1292633.4891-Hain-H41-02um-R1-4891-length-12268-cov-6_pt1 | contig 12268 bp, 9 predicted proteins | sample MGYA00564406_ERZ1292633 | MGnify/ENA primary metagenome ERZ1292633 (study PRJEB36523, sample SAMEA6512639) | groundwater metagenome | collected 2019-01-08 | study: AquaDiva: Metagenomics assemblies of 32 groundwater samples
TCGCTCGACTCAAAACGCCTCCCGTACCCGCCGGCTTCCGCCCGCGCGGGGCTGGATCCGATGCAGCGCCACGTCCCGTGGTCGATCGCCACCGCACGGTTTCGACTGGGCCGCGCGCTCGCCCGCGCGCTGTCGCAGTGCCCGTGTTGCGGCAAACCCTACGGACAAGGTCCTAAACATTACTAACACAGTACAATTAGGCGACTGCCTAGGCGCCGACCGCGGCGGAGCTTGATTGCGAGCCACTACTTCTTCTGCGCAGATGGAGCGGACGGGGGGGCGTTTGAGTTGGCCATGCTGTAGTAGAGCTTCCACTCAGTGCCGACCTTGTGCCAGACGTGGAGGTACTTCGACACGACATCCACCGGCCCACCGGTTGTCGATAGTTGTGATTCGAGGCGACCGACGTCGGTGGCGATGTCGCCAGCCGCCGCGATTTCCACGCGTTCTGGCACGACAGATAGCTTGCGCCCGGGAGTCTTCATCACGGCGGCCCAAGTGGTGCGAATCGCATCCGTGCCCTTCGCTGCGGGCGCATCCTGCCAAAGCAGCGTCGCATCGGGCGTATACAGTGCAACCGCAGCCTCCACGTCGCTCATCGCCACGGCCGGCGCCCATCGCTCGTCGAGGGCACGAATCGATCGCTCCTCAGCAGCCATGTCGATCTTCGGAGTGCCGGCACAGCTCGCGCCAAGCGCGCTTATGGCGATAAAGACCACGGCTCGATATGCGAGGCGCATCTTCCCTCCTGGGTGAGTGAATGCCGTCCATCCGGCTAGTCGTCTAACGACCGTGGTTCAGCTGCGCCGCATTCCAACAGAGCCGCCGTGGGCGTAGCCCATGGCGGCCTTCCCTCAGAGTATGCGGCGTCTGCTGCAACCACTTGTTAGCCGTCAGGGCGCGAGCAGATATTGGTCGACGAATCTTCGGGGAGTCAAGACCGTAATGCCCCGCCATCCTGACACATCGAGCAGGTGCTTGTCTCCAGAGATGATGGTCCTCGTGTCTCCCGTCACGGCCGCTGCCAGGAACATATCGTCCGCCTCGTCCTCGCTCACCTGCACACCGAGCGCGACGGCATTCACCATCGTGCCGTGCGTCGCGAGCAAGGTGAGCATTGGCAGCAACGCGACTGCGCGTTCAGGATATCGTGTGGCGAGATCGGAACCGACACGCCGGTATTCGTCAAGGATCTCTGGAGACAGCACAATGTCCAACCGCCCCGTTGCCCACGCCTCAACGATTCGCCCCGGAACTCCACCGAAGAAGATGCCGGACATCAAGACGTTCGTGTCCACGACGACTCTCACCGCGACCGACGCACCTTCTTCACCGAGTTCGCGATATCGGCACGGGTCAGACCGGTTTGCTTGGCCACCTCGCGAGCCCGACCGACGAGCTTCGCGAAGTCCTTGAGCGCTGGTGGCGCCAGCAATTTGAAGATCACCACATCACGATCGGCGATAACGACGAACTGGGCGCCCGGCTCTAGGCCGAGCTGCATCCGAATCGCTTCCGGAACGACGACTTGTCCTTTGGAGGACAGCGTGGTGGTTGCGGCACTACTCATGCGATCTCCTAGTGAGGCCTTACCAGTAAGATCGTACGCAGATGTGCCCGGTGTCAAGGTGAACATGGTGCCTGGACGGCTAACAACGATTATGCGACTGGTTACTCGCCGGCGAGAGCAGTTACCTTGCGAAGTTCCGCCCACATAGCACCAACGCTCCGACCAATATTCAGCGTCGCAAGTCGCTGCGCCAGCCAGCGTTGTGCGGAACACCCTCCACAAGGCGTATCGATGTTATCTGGGCGGAGCCGGTCGGCATAGGTCGAGTGGCGAGCCGAGCGTCGTGAAGAGAACCTCCAACCGTCGCAGCGATGGGCGTCACAAGCGAACCAAGCGCCGCCCGGCCGTCGAGCGGACTCCGCACCCCGCGCCCGCCCTTGTTCAGGAAGTGAGTATAGATCATCGGGCTGTGACCCGTCTGGTGCATCTGCCCGGCGCGACCGATCTTCAGGGCATGCGAATTGGACTGGTAGGCTTCGCGGGCTCGGGGAAGACGACGGTGTTCAACACCGTCACCGGTCTCAACGTGCCCCTCGGATTCGGCGGTGAGGTGCATCTCGGCACGGTGAAGGTGCCGGACGCGCGGATCGACAAGTTGAGCGCCCTCTTCAAGCCGAAGAAGACCACGTACGCCGAGATCGTCTTCAGCGACATTCCCGGCGAGCATGGCGCCGAGCGCCGGGGGCTCTCGAAGAAGGCACTGCGGCAGATCGCGGAACAGGACGCCCTCTGCCTGGTGTTGCGCGACTTCCCGAATCCGGCGGTCGAGACTGCGCCAGACCCGGTCGCCGAGCTCGAGGCCTTCGCCACCGAATGCGTGATCGCCGACCTCGAGGCGGTGGAACGGCGCCTCGACCGGGCCAAGAAGGACAAGCCCGACGCGCTGGAGCTCGGGGCCTTCCACCTGATGAAGGAGACGCTGGAGCGCGAGTTACCGCTCCGCGCCCTGTCCGAGTCGGAGTTGCACCGCGACCAGCTGCGCGGCTACGCGTTCCTCACGGACCTGCCGCTCCTCGTCGCCCTGAACCGCAGTGAGGCTGACGTGTCGCAACCGATGCCACCGGCCATCTCCGACTGGCTCGGCACCCATCACGCGGCGGGTCTGGTGCTCTCGGCGAGCGTGGAGGCCGAGATTGCGGCCATGGACGCAACCGATCAGGCGGCGTTCCTGCAGGACCTCGGCCTCACCGAATCGGTGCTGACGCGGTTCATCCGGTCCGCCTATGGCCTGCTCGACCTCATCTCGTTCTTCACGGTGGGAACGGATGAAGTGCGCGCCTGGCCCATCCGCCGCGGCACGCGGGCGAAGCAGGCGGCAGGGAAGATCCACTCCGACCTCGAGCGCGGCTTCATCCGCGCCGAAGTGATGCCCTACGAGCACTTCATGGCGAGCGGCTCTGAGCAGGCAATGCGCGACACCGGCCACTTGAAGGTCGAAGGCAAGGACTACGTCGTGGCCGACGGCGACATCCTGAACATCCGGTTCAACGTCTAGCGTTCGTGGCGTGACCGGGAGACGTGGCCGGTCGGGTCACGCCAGTTCGTCGTAGGCCGCTGTCAGCACGCGGGGAATGAGCGGACCGTGATCGGGAAAGCCCTTGAGCGGGTCGGTGATCTTGATGACCTCATCCCTGGACTTCCCGGCCTTCATCTCGCCGCGCACGAAATCGAGCAGTGCCGTGAGGTAGTCGCGCATGACCATCAGGTCGGCACTGCCGCCCGTCGCCTGAAAAGTCGGCCCCGCGTGGCCGAAGATGTAGATCGTGTTGCCGTCGTGGTCGGCCACGATGCCGTCGAGAATCTTGCTCCAGTTGGCAATGGACGCGCCGGCGGGGCGATCGATGACCGGGTGACGGCGGTTGAAGACCAGGTCGCCCACGTGGGCGACGTTCGCCTTCTCGAAGGTCACGACGGCGTCGCCGCTGGTATGGGCCGCGCCGTAGTACTTGAGCGCCATGACCTCGTCACCCACAGGCTCGCGCCACGTCTTCTCGAATGTCGTGTCCGCAACCACGGGCTCGGGCACCGGCGGCTGGCCCGGCTGCGCGGCCTGTGCGGCGCGCGCGGCGGCTTCGCGCTGCAGCCTCGGGACGTTGGTGTGGGCGAGGATCTTCCTGGCGGCCGGGCGGAAGACGCCGTTGCCCCCGGTGTGGTCGCCGTGGTGATGGGTGTTGACCAGATAGTCGAGCAGGCGACCATCCGTGCGAGCGTTGACGGCGTCGAGGCAGGTCTTCGCAGACGCCGGGAACTGCGAGTCGACCACGACGACGCTCTTCGTGTCGATATACCAGCCGATCGTGCCGCCCGTGCCGGTGAAGGTCCCGACCGACCCACGGAGCAGGGTCAATGTTCCTTGCTGCTGTGCCGCTGCACCCTGCGCGACCTGCGCGAGCAGCGCCCGCAGGTTCAGCGCCGAGGTGGCGACGGCGACGGTCGACGAGGCGAGAAACTGGCGTCGGTTGAGTGACATCTGTAACACTCCTTTGAATGCACGACTGGCGTGGTCCCGGAACCGAGCGGCCACCAATGCTATTGCACGCGAATCCTCACGGTCGCCGCCGAGAGTCCGTCGGCCTGCGCGCGGAGCGTGATCGTGCCGCCCACTCGCGGTGCGCGAATCACGATCATTGCCAGGCCGTTGAACGCCCGGTGTTGTGCTGCGCCCGGCGTCGGCCCCGCGAACGGTTCGTGATTCGTCGGATCGCCGTTGTCCACGCCGGCGATCGAGCCACTCCCCGTCAGGTTGAAGCGCACCAGGTGATTGCCATCCGCGCGGCTCAGGCGGCCGCGCCCGTCGACGACGCGCACGGTGACGAACGCAAGGTCCTGCCCATCGGCACGAATCGTCGGGCGGTCGACAACGAGCTCGAGGCGAGCGGGTGCGCTCGTCGTTTCCACGCGATCCTCGGCCACCACACGAGCGCCCTTTCTGGCCACGGCGCGCAGGATTCCGGGTTCGTACGGCACGTCCCAGGCAAGGTGCGTTCCCTTCACGCCCGTCCAGTTGCGCGTGCCGACCGACCGGCCGTTGAGGAAGAGCTCCACGGAATCCGCGTTGGTGTAGGTCCACACCGGAATCGCCTTTCCACGATACTCGGCGGGCCAGTTCCAGTGCGGGAGAAGGTGCACCATCGGCTCGGGACGCCAGAAGCTCTGGTACAGGTAGAAACGGTCCTTCCTGAAGCCGACAATGTCGACAATGCCGAACGACGAACTACGATTGGGCCAGTCGAAGGGCGTCGGCTCGCCAAGGTAGTCGAACCCGGTCCACACGAACTCGCCTGCTATCCACGGGGACTCGCGCATGGCCAGGAACTGCGTCTCCGCGGTATTTCCCCAGTACGGGAATTCGAGGTCGTACGACGTCGTGTGGTTCTTCAACTGCTTGAGGATCTGCGGTTGGCCATCCTTCAGCACGAGGTTGTACTGGTCACGCGAGCTGAAGTTCGATGACGTCTCCGAGCCATACGCCTTCAGGCCGCGGACGCGCGGGTAGATCGACAGGTGATAGTTCACGCCGAACAGGTCGAGCGGCCTGGCAAAGCCGGTCTCGAGCGCCGGTGCAGGGTCGTCCATCCCCGCGGTCACGAACCGCGTGGGGTCCTCGTCGCGCACGAAGAGCGCGAGACGCTTCGCCATGGGCTCGGCGTTCAGCGAGTCGCTCTGTTCCCGGATCTCGTTTCCGATGCTCCACATGACGACGCTGGGATGGTTGCGATCGCGCCGCACCATGTCGCGCGTGTCGCGCTCGCTCCACTCGTCAAAGAATTGGCCGTACCCGAACTGCGTCTTGTTCTTCTTCCACTCGTCGAACACCTCGTTCATCACCACGAATCCCATGCGGTCGGCGGCGTCCAGCAGCGCCGGCGCAGGGGGGTTGTGGCTGGTGCGAATGGCGTTGACGCCGAGCTGCTTCATGATCTCGAGCTGGCGCTCGATGCCCCGGTCGAACGCGGCGGCGCCGAGTGGGCCAAGGTCGTGGTGGAGGCAGACGCCCTGCAGGGGGACGCGGATGCCGTTGAGCAGGAACCCGCTGTCGGCCGTGAATGCGATCGTGCGGATGCCGAACGTGACGCGGTCCTCATCGACGACGCGGCCACCGACGCGAACGCGCGCGGTCGCGCTGTAGAGGTACGGATCGTCAATCGACCAGCGGCGCGGCTGCGGCGTCGAAAGCGTGAAGTCGAACCTCGCGCGGCCGTCCGCGCCGATGGTCTGCGGTGCCCGCTGGGTGGCGATGGCCAGTCCGGCCCGGTCGTGAATCGTGACCTCGGTTTCGGCCGACACCGCCACCGCCGACTGATTGCGCACGTCCACCCGTACGTTCACGGTTGCTCGTTGGGCGCTGACGTCGCTGGTGGTGACCACGGTCCCCCAGTGATCGACGTGCACCGGATCGGCGACCGTCATCCAGACGTGCCGGTAGATGCCCGCGCCCGAGTACCAGCGCGACGACGGCTGCTGCACGAGCACGCGCACGGCGATCACGTTCGGCGCGCCGCCGAACCTGAGGTGCGGCGTCAGGTCGTACTGGAACGTCGTATAGCCGTATGGCCGCGTGCCGAGTTTCTCGCCGTTGAGCCAGACTTCCGAGTTCATGTACACGCCTTCGAACTCGAGAAAGACGCGCCGCGCCGACGCGCTCGCCGGGAGGGTGAACGTCTTGCGATACCAGCCGATGCCGCCGTTCATGAAGCCGCCGCTGGCGCCACTGGGACTGCGCGGATCGAATGGCCCTTCGGGTGCGGTCGGGAGATCTGCCGCGGGTTCGTTGCCGGCGCGTCCGCCGGGCACCGCGATTGCCTGGCCCTTGCCGGCAATCATGAAGTCGTGCGGCAGGTCCACGCGGTCCCATCCGGCGTCACTGGCGAGGGGCGCCTGGGCGTTCTCGGCCTCGCCGGCGTGAAACCGCCAGTCGAAGTCGAAGAGGGTCCTCTGGCGCGGTGACGCGCCCTGGGCTTGGACGGGTGTCGGGCTGCCGGATGCGCCGATCGGGAGTGGAGCGACGCGAATGGAAGCTGTCGGCCAGAGCATCAGTCCGATGCCGGCGACGAGGGAGTGGCGATAGGAGCGCATGGACAAATTCTACTTCCGGCAGGTGCCGGCCGCGAATGCCTCTCGGTCTCGCTGGCCGGCGCGCCGGACACGGTACCTGAACGTACCGCAGAGCCGCCCTACGGCGCCTTCTTCCCCGCCTCCGCGGCTGCCGATTTGGGCGCGCTCCAGAACCCTGGAGTCGGCTTGGCGCGATCGGCGACCTCGCGGCCGTAAAACGCCGCGTTGAACACCACGCGGAACGTGCCGAACGGCTGTCCACGCCACTGCGGACGAAAGCCGATCAGCACCACGTGGCCGCGCTCGTGCTTCACATCCAGCGCGGCCGCGTGTCCCTGCAGGTACTTCTCGCCCAGCAGGTACCCCGACAGCAGCGGCGACCCTTCCTTGGCATACCGGGCGAGCGCGGCGCCTTCAAAGCCATCGAGCGTGCTGAACGCCGGACTCTGGTCCACGAACACCTTCGCCCGCTCCGGCATGCCGGCCATCATCGGCTGTGCGGGATCGGTGATCACTTCGAGAATGGAGCCGCTGGCGAAGAACTCCTTCGACGCCAGCCCGCGCACGACGTTCCTGACGGGCAGGTGCAGCGCGTCGATGGCGAAGATCGCACCCTGGTTGACGGCCACCATCGTGCCGCCCTTGCGCACGAACTCGTCGAGCGCGCGAATGCCGGCGTCGCCAAGCCCACCCTCGAGCGTCGGCGGCACGCGCCCTTTGGTGAATCCGTCGGTAATGGTGCGCGCGCGATCCGAGGCAAAGAGAATCACGTCAAAGCGCTCGCCGAGGTCGCCAGCCTGGAAATCGGCGTTGGTGATCACGGTGTACTTGAACTCGTACTGGTCGAGCAGCCACTCGGTCCACCCCTCATCCATGCTCGGCGCGAGCGACTTGTACAGCGCCACGCGAGCGCGCACCACCGCGCTGGCCGCGTCGGTTCCGGCGCGGCGCTCGGCGCGCAGCGACAGCTCGCTGGCCCACGCTTCGAGCTTTGCCGGTGCCACACCGGAGACCACGTAGCGGCCGGCGTCGAAATGCACGGCGCCCCCCGCGGCCAGCGCGCGGTTCACCAGGCGAAACGCGTCGTTCTGCGCCGGATCGACTGCGATTGCCGTGCCGGAGCCCGTGACCCGAGCCGGCGGCGCGGTGATGCCCGCGGCCATCGCGTTGGTGGTCAGCGGCGCATCCGCGGAAGCGACGTCGCTCGCCTTGCCCTGAACCGCTTGCATCGCCGAGAGAAACTCGGTGGAAAGCGGTACTCTCGCCTCGATCACGCGAACATCCATCTGGTAGGGCAGGGTCCAGCCGGCCGCGTCGTACGGCGGTTCCGGGGCGCCACCTTCCTCTTCGCGCAGGTCCGGATAGACCTGGATGTCGAACAACTGCCGCACCAGTTCCGAATACTCCTGGTTCATCGGGATGACCCACGTGCCCCTGGCGAAGCGCGCGCCAGCGTGCGTGGCGTCACGCGACAGCTCGGAGACGCGCACACCGAGGAACGCCAGGCGCCTGAGCAGGGCCACGGCCGCCCCCGGGTCGCGCTGCGCCTGCGGCACGATATAGGCGTACGGCGGCTCCTTGGTGTAGCGCGCAATCGCGTTGCGCCCCGCCTGGTAGCGGTTCCACAGCAGATCCTCGCGGTACTTGCTGGCGTAGTCGAGCACGGCCAGCGACGCCGTTTCCATGTAGTCCACGGCGTCCTTGAGGCGCCACCAGCCGCCGGGCCAGGGGCTCGCGTAGAGCGCCTGCGGGCGCAGGTCGCGATACTCCGGCGGGAACTCGTCGATCGTGTAGAAGCGCGGCGTGGCGTACTGATACAGGGCCGTCTCCGTCCAGAACGAGGCGATGTTCTGCAGCATGGGCATGTAGTCGATGTAACCGGGATACCAGGCGTCGAATCCCTTGCCCATGTGCGTGGCGCCCACCTGGCCCTTGGTCTCGAGCTCCTGCGCGATGGTCATGCCGATCGTGTTCACCTCGCGCGACATCAGGCCGGCGACGCGCGGCGCGATTGGTTCGGCGAAGGGCGGCAGCCAGATGCGCGTGGGAAAGGGCGCCGTCTGGTGCTGCACGTAGATGATCTGCGGCTCCCACTGCCGCCACGCGCGCGCCACCACGCGCGACTCCACGACGTTGAGCATGTAGGCATCGCGATTGTTGTCGTGGCCGATGTACTTCTGGTACAGCTCGTTCAGCGGCGACACCTCATACGGCGTGCCCACGTTCTGCCGGTACCAGTTGACCACGATGTTCTGGCCGTCCGGATTGATCGACGGCCAGAGCAGCAGCACCGTGTTGTCGAGGATGGCCCGCGTCCTGTCGTCGTTGCGCGACAGCAGGTCGTAGGCGAGCTGGATGGTGTGCTGCGAGCCGGCGATTTCGGAGGCATGCAGGCCGCCGCTGATGTCCACGAACGCCTTGCCCTCCCTGGCCAGCGCGCGCGCCTGCGTGTCGGTGAGTCCGGCCGGGTGCGCCAGCTTCTGCGCGATGTCGCGCAGGTGCTCGAGGTTGGCCAGGTTCTCGGGCGACGAGATGATCGCCAGCGTCCACGCGTGCCCGGTGGAGGTCTTGCCCACGTCCAGCAGCCTGATGCGATTGCTCGACGCCGAAAGCCGCTGGAAATAGCGGATCGACTCGTCGTAGGTGGCCAGCTTGAAGTCGGCACCGACCGTAAAGCCGAGCACGGATTCGGGCGTCGGAATTGCCGGCTGCTGCGCGGTCGCCAGCGCGCACGGCGTCGACATTGCCACGGCCAGCGCGCTCCAACGGAGCGCCTTGTATGCGGTTGTGCGCAGCATTCGGGTCTCTTGGGTTGATGGCAGTTCGTACGTTCCCTGGAAGGTACCGGCCGCCACCGCTAGTCGGCGACCGGCCAGACGCGCAACATCACCACACCGTGCGACGGAACCGTGGTCGCGTAGAAGTTCTCCACGACGGCCGTCTCGGTATGGGCCCAGAGGTCGCGCACACGCGCCTTGTTCGTCTTGAGACCCACACGGCCCCAGTTGGCGGTGATCGTCGAGGGAACGGAGGCGCGGTTGAAGAGCAGCACCGCGCGCGACCCGTCGGAGAGCGGCTTCACCCACACCTGCAACTCGCTGGGTGACGCCTGCACGATGGTGCCCTGCCGCCCCAGCGAGTCCTGGTCGACGGCGATGACCTCGGTGTTGAGGAGGATCTCGCGGGTGGCGGCGGCGTCGCGCGTGGAGTCCATCATGATGCGCACGTCATTGCCGGCGATCAGCGGCGCGGCCATCATGGCCCAGAGGCTGAAATGTGCGCGATACTCGGTGGCCGTCATTCCGCCGTTGCCGACCTCCAGCATGTCCGGGTCGTTCCATCCCCCCGGCCCGGCCACGTGCCAGTACTGCGACGACAAGTCCACGAGCGTCAGCACGCTGCTCCAGCGGTCGGCGATGTCACCGGTGGTGCGCCACAGGTTGCCCACCCCCGGCGCCCAGTCCCACGGGCGGTTGCGGCCCCATTCGCAGATGCTGAACACGATCTTGCGTCCGGACGACGCCAGGGCGTCGCGGAAGATCGTGTACTGCGTGCGCGCATCGAGCCCCTCGGAGTTGCACCAGTCGATCTTCACGTAGTCCACGCCCCACGACGCATAGGTCCTGGCGTCGATCGTCTCGTATCCGTAGCTGCCGGGACGCCCCTCGCACGTTTTTCGCCCGGCGTCGGTGTAGATGCCGAACTTCAGGCCCCTGGAATGCACGTAGTCGCCGAGCGCCTTCATGCCATGGGGAAAGCGCACCGAATCGGCCACTATCAACCCCTGCGGCGTGCGCCCCACCTGCCAGCAGTCGTCGATCGTGACGTACTGGTATCCCGCCTCGCGCATGCCGTTGGAACTGATGGCGTCGGCCACTTCGCGAATGAGCCTGTCACTCACGTTGCAGCCGAACTTGTTCCAGCTGTTCCAGCCCATCGGTGGCGTGCGTGCCAGGCCATTGTCGAGACGGCGCTCCGAGCGGCTCGCAGAAACGGTGACGCCGGTGATGGCGCAGACAACGCCAACCGTGAGAATGCGTCGCAGGGTGGAGTGCATGGTTGGCCTCGCCAGAAGTTGTTGGTTCGTGAATGCCCTAGTGCAGCGATGCGCCTGCGAGAATCGCCGCGGTTTCTTCGGTCAGGTGCTGCACGCAGGCTTCCATCTCGGCCATTCTCGTGCGAAAGCTGAGCACGCAGACCCGCGCCAGATACCGGCCGTCCACCGTGCAGCCGGTGAGCATCACCTTGCCGCGTTCGGTCACGCGCCCGACGAGTTGCTCGGTGGCCGCGTTGCGCGCGTCCTGCGTGGTGAGCGCCGCGCCCTCGACGTGAAATGCGAAGAGCGAGAGTTGTGGCGCCGCGTCCATCACGATGCCGGGAATCCGTGCGACACGCTCCGCCGCCCAGACCGCCAGCGAACGTTTCTCGGCGACCGCCGCGCGGTAGCGCGCCGCGCCATACAGCTTGACGCTCATCCAGACGCGCAGGCCGGGAAAGCCGCGTGACAGCTCCGGCCCGTACTGCGCGGGGTCGTAGAACTCGTCCTGGTTCTCGGGCAGGTAGCCTGCCGTGGCCGAGTGCACCGCGCGCAGGGTGCTCCCTTCACGCACCAGCAGGGCGCCGGTGCCGTAGGGAAGGAACAGCCCCTTGTGCGGATCGAGGGTCAGTGAGTCGCCGCGCGAGAGGCCGCGGAGCAACGGCCTCAGCTCGGGACACATATGGAAGAAGGCGCCATACGCGCCGTCGATGTGATGCCACAACTGCTCGCGAGCGCAGAGGTCGGCGATGGCGTCGAGCGGGTCCACCGCGCCCGTATTCGTGGTGCCGGCCGACGAGACGACCAGGAAGGGCCGGAGGCCCTGCGCGCGGTCTCGGGCGATCTCCGCCGAGAGCGCGTCGAGGTCCATGCGGAACTCGGCGTCCACCGCAATCACGCGCACGCGGTCGGCGGCGATGCCGGCCAGCTTGGCCGCCTTGCTGATGGAGTGATGTCCCTGGTCGGAGGTGTACACCGTCCCCGTGCGGATGTCGGCGCCGAGGTGACGTTCGCGCGCGCAGACGATGGCGTTGAACGTCGCACCCGAACCGCCGGTGGTGAGCAGGCCGGCCGTGCCGGCCGGGAAGCCCATCCACTCGCGCAGCCAGTCGAGCACGTTGGCTTCGAGTTGCACGAGCGCCGGCGCCGCGGTCCAGACGCCGGTGTAGCGATTGGTCGTATTGGCAATGAAATCGGCGAGTGCCGCCGGGTAGACGCCGCCGCCCGGAATGAAGGCGAGGTAGCCTGGCCCCGGAGTCGTGAACGATCGGGGGCTCAGGTCGTTGAAGAGCTGGTCAAGGAGTGGCTCGAGGTCAGCGCCCGCCTCGGGCGCGGGTTCCCTGAGCGCCCGGCAGAGATCGGCGGCGTCGACGTCGCCGCAGCTTGGCTGGTCGTTGAGCGTGGCGAGATGCGCGACGGACCGCGCGACGACCGCCCGTCCCATCGCCAGCATCTGCGCCGGCGTGAACTCCAGCGAGGCGCCGGCGGCGGCGCTGGCGTCGTCGGTGAACTTGCTCTCAGGGGTCTTCGTGGGCATGTGTCTGGAAATCTGGCGGACTGCCCGGGTCAGGCACTAGTTCTCTGACCGTTTAGAAACGTGAGGGATG
>ERZ1292633.686-Hain-H41-02um-R1-686-length-38375-cov-53_pt1 | contig 12266 bp, 11 predicted proteins | sample MGYA00564406_ERZ1292633 | MGnify/ENA primary metagenome ERZ1292633 (study PRJEB36523, sample SAMEA6512639) | groundwater metagenome | collected 2019-01-08 | study: AquaDiva: Metagenomics assemblies of 32 groundwater samples
GGCCAGAAACGGAAATGCACCTATGAACTCTCGGTGGCTGGTGAGGTCAAAGTCATAACCTTCGGACGACACCCGCTGATGAAGTTCTCCAGCAAGGTACTCCGAACTATCAACGACGAGGTGCTGGAAGCAAGTGCGGATGCGGACGGAAAGACGAAAACCCTGAAACTGAAACGGGAATATGCGTCGTCGGTCTTAACAGCGCTGGAACCGGTCAATCCGAGCGATAACGATGCGATAAAACCCGGCCCGGAAGAGAAAAAAGAGAATACGCGGCCGGATGCGATTAATAAGCAGACCATTGAAATATCATACCAGGATGGTAATGTAAGTATAAAGCCGATAACCGCCACCAAGTCAACAAGTGCCAGTAAACAGAAAGACGAATTATCAGAGGATGTCAAGGCGTTAGTAACCCTGCACGATGGTGACTTCGCCCTTTTCGCACCCAATAAAAAGGTCAAGGTCGGTGACGAGTGGGAAGTCAAGTCCGATGTCCTGGCGCAGGTGCTGTCGCTAAAAGACGGGCGGCCAATCAGATATGTCCATATGTCACCTGAGGTCGGTATGCGATTTGACATACATGATAGTAGCGTGATAAAATGCACCTTTGAAGAGGTTGCCCAGGTTAACAATATTGAATGCGCCAAAATAAAGTTAGGCGGACAGATTAACGCAATTGAAGATGGTATGCTTAAGGCTGAAATCACCCTCAATGGGTTTATCTATTTAGTCATTAAAGACGGGACGGTTCATAAAGTTGAACTGGACGGAGAGATGAAGATGAACGGTGAATATCCGTCAAAACCGACTGATAAAGGAGTGATGTTAAAGTGCCGTGTGGAGGGCCGGGGTAAAATGACCCTCCGCCTGCAGGCGAAATAAAGTGAAAGGATAAATTTATTATGAAGAAAATGATATTGCTCTATCTGACAATAGCCGTTTTCGGACTGTTAGTCAGTTGTGCCAGTAATACAAAAACGGTTGACGCCGAAACCAATCCTGATATCACCGCGGCATCTAAAAATACCGCCGGAGAACCTGATTTTGAATTCCGCAACATCAGCGGCGGTTCATTAGAGCAGACCGAGGAAATATTGCATAATTCACTGCTCGGACATCTGGTTGTCACTGGCGACTACCCCTATTCCACACCGGTTAATTTTGTCTATGAAAACAAATCCATCTATTTCCCGCTCAGGAAAGACGCTGAAGGAAAGATTTGTGATATCATCACAAAGGATAACCGCGTCTGTTTTGCGGTGGATAACTATGCCGGAAACCGCTGGCACAGTATCCACATCTTCGGCAAAGCCGCGATAATTGACGATAAGGATTGCCTCAGAAAATATCACGAAGTTATTGGTAAGTCCGGATTCACTTATGATAGTAACCGGAATAATCTGGTATTTGTTCGGATAACCCCTGACCTGGTCACGGTGCGGCTGAATTATGGTATTCCCTACTGGTATTTAGGAAAACTGAACCGGACCGAGGATGGTAAACTGACACCAAAAATGAAGTTACCGGCAGCCGGCGCTACGGTGAGCGCCGAAGGAGCGGAACGAACTTCTTTCACCGGTAAAGTGGAGTTTGTCGGATTACCGGCTGGTCTGGCGGATATTGTGTTACGTTCGTCGCACTCGGGACGGATTAATACATTAGGCGATGACGGCCCTTATTCGGTGCCGCTTAATTGTTCCTTCCCCAAAGGCAAGATATACATCCACTCCAAGAAGAACGGACTGAAAGTGATGAACATCGCCAAGAAGCAGAACGTCAGTTTTGATGTAGAATGGCTCTGGAACGGCCAGGAATGGCTGACCGTAACGGTCGAAGGCAAGGCAAAACTCCTACCAGCAGATGAAGGCATTGAAGCGATGCAGTATTTCAGCGAATTCCTGACCTCGCCCGATGGTTTTATCAGCGCTGAGTTCAAACCTGAACCTGGTAAAAAGATTGGCTCAGACCGGATGATGCAGCGGATGGCCGTTATAGAGATAACTCCGGAACGAGTGATTACCAGAAGCGTCCCTATTCCTGAAGGATGGCTCTCAAAGATGCCGTCTGAGTTATCAAAATAGAAAGTGGAGTTTTGGGTTGTCGAATATATTTGCTTATGACCACCAACAGATTCGTTTCACTCACTACAAGACAAACCGGACAAAAAGGTGAATTGCTGGCCGAACAATTCCTCAAGAAACAGGGTTACCGGATTGTCGAGCGCAATTTCAGGTGCAAGTTCGGCGAGATTGACCTCATCGGCTTCAAGAAAGGCGTGCTATCGTTCATTGAGGTCAAGACCCGCTCATCTGATGCATTCGGCCAGCCCATTGAATCCATAGACAAAGCCAAACAACGCCGGCTGGTTCGCTTAGCCAATTATTATCTCTATAAAAAGAAAGCCGGCGATGCCCTGCCCTGCCGGTTTGATGTGGTGTCAATTATGTTAAAGGACGATAAACCGGAAATTGAATTGATTACCAATGCGATAACAATAACGAATAGACGCTGATTGACACGAATAGCGACCGGTTAAATCACAATCTCGGTCACCTGAACATCCAGAAACATTAAACTTTTCTCATCAAGGAAATAGTCGCAGCGGCTGGCGCCCCCGGTTTCAAAGGGCGCGTATCTGGCCGTATCCTGCAGTCCCGATAGCACCGCATTAATCGCATCATTCTCTTGTTTCATCACAGCCGGATTAAATTTGGAGTTGACGATAATCGCGCCGGCCTTGAGTAACTGACTGCTTAAGGCGGCCTTGAGCGCGGTCTCCAGCCCGGTTTTGGCGACATTGACCGGCCCGCCGCCGATTAATTTGTCCGCGCCCCGGATCAGCCCGGACGATTTCATATCGCCGGCCAGCCAGGGCGGCACAATGCCGCAGACCGATTTGCCGATGGTCTTCTCGCCGGTAAAAGGCAGGACGCTCTGGGCCATCCGCCGGCTGTAGATATGTTTTTTAATATCTATCCTCTGCTTGTAACGTTTGGCCGGCTCGCCGTCCACAATTTCGCAGAGATGGTCCAGGGTGGCCCGGTATTTCCGGTAGCCCTTGGAGACGTTCTGGAATTGGGCCGCGACAATGGCATCGCGGTTCTTGCCCGAACGGGAACGAAAGGTCGGCGAGACAAACTTGGCATACGCCTCTGAAGAAGGCCCGGCCATCTTGTTGATATAGGCCGCCTCATTAGGGATAACCTTGGTCCGCTTGTATTCGGTGGTGGCTATCTTGTTCTTCTGGGTGTTGGCCCATTCATCGGACATATGGGCCGGCACCTCCTGCAAATCCAGCGGGATGAAAAACTCCGCATGGCTGACGATCTTTCTGGTCGGCATAATTACGCTCCTTACTCGCTCTTGGCTTTAGCCGTTACAGCGAGTTATCCCGATAGCATTTGTCGGGACAATGACTTCGCTCCTTATGGGGTCAGGCAATACCGTTCCTTCCCCATCCCGCCCTGAACGGGCGGTGGTAGCCACCGCATTAGCGGATATCGGATGCCTTTCTTAAATCAGGTTTACAGATGGTTAAACCCACCGGGTAAAAGTAATCCTATCATAGTACTATCTGATTGTCAAGAGATTTTTTAATTATTTATACTGATTCCATACCAATTGTTTCAGTCATTTAATATTATGGTATAATATACATTATCTGAACCTATACCAGAGACATACCAATAGTATATTATACCATATTACAACCTATAGCATAATATAACTTACGCTATAGTATAGAAATAGATATAATATAGCATAGATATACCTTAACTATGCTATACTAAAAGAGTTACTACAATATAGACATACCTACACTACACCATACCAACCTAATTCCTACCCCCTACCCACCCCCTCCCTACCCCCTACCCAAAGTATGCCTATACTATAGCAATACTATATGTATAATATACCATAACATAATGTATATCATAAGGTTAGTGTAAGTATGCCATACTAAAAGTATCCGTATAATAAAGGGTAATATACAACTAATGTCTATACCAATAATATCAGAGGATTACCTAAGTAAGAATGCAGACATTCTACCGGCCTGTCTACGTGCCTGCCTGAGCGGCCTGTCTGCCATGCCCGGCACAGGATGAGAACGTCTGCCTGTGCGCCGGCCTGCCCCGCTGGCAAGCGGGACCTATTGTAAATCAGGACCTGTCCGAGATATCTCGGGAGAACATAAGCATTGAGAATACCTATACCGACTGGCAAAGCAACCTCTGCCCCGCCCTATATAGACCCGTATTATATGTAGACGCCGGATACTTGGCGTGGATATAATCTGTAGCCCATCGTATTTTCATCTCTATTTCCCCGGTTCATCACCCCTGTCGGCCGGTCAGATACAGGATGCCCGGTGGGCAGGCACTCCATACTGGCCGATTGTAAGCGGGACACGATTGTAAGCGGGACAGACCACAGATTTTGCTTGCACTGAGCAGAGCGAATGTGTAATCCTTGATTTGCTTGACTTAGAAATCAATGTTTTCTAAAATTGAATGTTGTAATAAGGATGTTAAAGAAGATGCTGTTTTTATACCACAACGCCATCAAAACCAACAAAATAGCCATAAAGAAAATATGTGGTCTGTCCCAATGCCGGATGCAGATTAGCGCGTTATCCAGCAAAGCAGATGATTTTAATTAAAATACTTATTTTCCTTGACATATTACTAAATAGGACTAAATTAGTCCGATTATGGAATTTATCAGACGCTCGTCCGATTACGCGTTAAGGAGTTTGACTCATATGGCAGCATTTCCCAAAGGAAAGGTTTTTGAAGTTAACGCTACGGCAGAGGAGGTCAGTGTTTCGCCGCTGTTCCTGCACAAAATATTCCAACGTTTGGCCAGACAAGGAATCCTGGCTTCCCAGCGCGGGGTGCGGGGCGGATTTTCACTGGCCAGAAATGCTTCAGAAATCAGCGCAAGAGAAATAATAGAAATCGTCCAGGGACCGATTGTGGTCAACAAATGCCTCCATAAAAACAAGAGGATTAAATGCAACTACATCGCGGATTGCTCATTAAGAGAGCCCCTCAAGACGCTCCAGGATAAATTTACCGGCGTCCTTGATAAACTGACGCTGCGACAACTACTGCATGATAATACTGATAAAAAGGGAGGTTAATTATGGAACTGGCATTTGAACCTAAAGTAGGTATCACCAAAGGAACCGTGGTAGAAGATGCGGTCAAGATGAACTTTCAGGGCGAGTGCGCTGAAGTCGGATTATATCTGGCCATGTCCCGGCAGGCGTTACGGGAGGGTTATCCGGAGGTGGCCGGCGCGCTGGAAAAACTCGCCTGGGACGAGGCCTGGCACGCGGCGCGTTTTGCCGAACTGAACGGACTTATCTCAACCAGCACCAAAGAAAATATAGAGATGATGCTCAAGGGTGAACTGGGCGCCAATAAAGGCAAACGCGAGTCAGCCGTCAAAGCCAAAGAATGCAACTGCGACGAGGCGCATGATTTCTTTGACGAGAGTTCCCGCGATGAGGCGCGGCATGCCCACGCCTTACACGGTTTGCTGAACAGATATTTTAAGGTATAGGAATTTATAAATGCCAGTGTAAGGTTTGCGGAGCAGGAGTATTTGTATGAGCCAGATTAACCGGCGTAATTTCCTACAGATGAGCGCCACGGCCCTGACGGGTTTAATAGTAACCAAGCCCCTGCTGGCCGCCCTGACATTCATTCCCGAAATTGACAACCCGCTGGATTTCTACCCGGTGCGCGACTGGGAAAAGATATACCGTAAACAGTTCGGATACGATTCCACATTCCATTTTCTTTGCGCTCCCAATGATACCCATAATTGTCTCTTAAAGGCATATGTTAAAAACGGCGTGTTCACCAGGATAGGACCAAGTTACGGTTACGGTAAAGCAACGGATGTTTACGGGAATCAGGCATCGCATCGCTGGGACCCGCGGCTCTGCCAGAAGGGACTGGCAATGGTGCGCAAGGTCTATGGCCCACGTCGGGTCAAAGGACCGATGATTAGAAAAGGGTTTAAGGACTGGTTTGATGCCGGTTTTCCCAGAGATGAAAACGGCCGGGTCCCGGCCCAATACCTCAACCGCGGCAAAGACCATTTCGTAAAAGTCGGTTTTGACGAGGCCTTCGAGATTGTGGCTAAGGCGCAGGTCAATATCGCGACAACTTACTCCGGAGACGCCGGCAAGGCATTGCTCAAAAAACAGGGCTATGACGAAGCGATGATAGAGACCGCCAAAGGGGCCGGCACACAGGTATTGAAATTCCGCGGCGGTATGCCGCTGTTGGGCGCCACGCGTATCTTTGGGTTTTATCGCTTTGCTAATTCTATGGCGCTGCTGGATGATTATATTCGTAAGGTTGGCAAAGACAATGCCCTAGGCGGCCGGGGCTGGGATAATTATTCCTGGCATACCGACCTGCCGCCCGGACATACAATGGTCTGCGGGCATCAGACCATAGATTTTGATTTGGTTACAGCCGAGAACTCCAAGATGGTCATCTGCTGGGGGATGAACTGGATTTCCACCAAGATGCCGGACGCTCACTGGCTGACCGAAGCCCGTCTCAAGGGCACCAAGGTCGTTACCGTTGCCTGTGAATACCAGTCAACTTCTAACAAGGCCGACGAGGTGATTATTGTGCGTCCCGGGAGCGATACTGCATTCGCCCTGGGCTTAGCGAATGTTATCATAAAGGAGAAACTCTATGATGAAGAATTCGTAAAAGGACAGACGGACTTACCCTTGCTGGCGCGGACTGATACATTAAAACTTCTCAAGCCCAACGAGATAATTAAGGATTATCAGCCCAGGGAACTCAAGAATACTCAGGTTCTTAAAGAAGGCGAGAAGACGCCTCCGCCCATAAAACAGCACGCACAGATAATTACCGAAAAACTGCGCCAGGAATGGAGCGATTTTGTGGTCTGGGATTTGGATAAACCGGGAATAAGGGTTGTGAGCCGCGATGATTCCGGGCTGGCCGGCAATTTCGCGCTGGAAGGCGAGTTTACGGTAGAGACAATAACCGGTGAAAAGGTCAAGGTCAGGCCGGTTTTTGACCTGATAAAAGAGCATGCCGCTCATTTCACGCCGGAGGTGGCCGGCGAAATCTGTCATGCAAGTAAAGAGGCGATTATTTCGCTGGCGCGTGAAATAGCCAAGAACAAGTCGCAAACTCTGGTTGCGGTTGGGATGGGACCGAACCATTTCTTCAATAATGACCTGAAGGACCGGGCCATATTCCTGGTCTGCGCCCTGACCAAAAATATCGGATTCCACGGCGGTAATGTCGGCAGTTTTGCCGGCAACTATCGCGGCGCATATTTTAATGGACTCCCCTTTTATATCACCGAAGACCCGTTTGATATTGAATTAGACCAGCAGAAGCAGACACGAATAAAATCATATTATAAGATGGAATCGGCGCATTATTATAACTATGGCGACCGGCCGTTAAGGGTCGGTAATAAACTCTTCACCGGCCAGACGCATCTTCCGACGCCGAGCAAGTTTGTCTGGTTCGGTAACAGCAATTCTCTGCTGGGCAATCTTAAATGGCATCATGATTTTGTGGTCAATACCCTGCCCAAGATTGATTGCGTGGTGGTTAACGAGTGGTGGTGGACCGCTTCCTGTGAATATGCGGATGTGGTCTTGGGTGTGGATTCCTGGGCCGAGTTCAAATATCCGGATATGACCGCGGCTGTAACCAATCCGTTTTTCCAGATTTTCCCGCGGACACCAATTAACCGGGTGCATGACACACGCGGCGATATAGAAATGTTAGCCGGCGTGGCCAAGGCACTGGCAAAACTTACTAATGACGCCAGATTTGAGGATTACTGGAAATTCGTTTATGAGCATAATGTAGAGGTTTATCTCCAGCGGATAATAGATAACTCCACGACTGTAAAAGGATATAATATTAAAGATGTGGAATCAAAGGCCAAGGAAGGCATTCCGTCGCTCTTGATGACCCGCACCTATCCCAAGATTATGGGTTGGGAGCAGAGCCACGAGAAAAAGCCGCATTATACCAAATCAGGCCGGCTGGAATTCTACCGCGATGAAGACGAGTTTATTGAACACGGCGAAAATATCCCGGTGCACCGCGAGCCGGTGGATGCCACATTCTACGAACCAAATGTGATTGTCTGCGGCGCCGAGAATCTGATTAGGCCGAAAGGTCCTCAGAATTACGGGCTGTCACCTGATGACCTTTCAGTGGAGACCCGTCAGGTGCGTAATGTGGTTATCAGACCGGCCGAACTTACCAAGACCGTTCATCCCCGAAAGAAGGACGGTTTTACATTAATCTATATCACTCCCAAATACAGGCACGGCGCGCATACGACACCGGTTGATATTGACATAATGGCTTTATGGTTTGGTCCGTTCGGCGACCCGTATCGTAAGGATAAACGAAACCCTTGGGTCGGCGAAGGTTATATTGATATCAATCCGCAGGATGCCAAGGAATTAGGAATTGAGGATGGCGACTATGTCTATGTTGATGCTGACCCGGAAGATAGGCCATTCAGGGGCTGGCAACAGAATGAAAAGGACTATAAGGTTCATCGGTTATTATTGCGCGCCAGATATTATTTAGGGATACCGCCCGGCGTGGCTCGTTCATGGTTTAATATGTATGTGGCAACCTACGGTTCGGTTGAGGGTCACGAGAATAACCCTGATAAATTAGCCCGAAATCCGCGTACCGGCTATCAGTCAATGTTCCGTTCCGGCTCGCATCAATCCACCACCCGGGCCTGGCTCAAGCCAACATTGATGACCGATTCGTTAGCCAGGAAGGACTATTTCGGCCAAGTGATTGGCAAAGGTTTTGCGCCGGACGTCCATTGTGCCACCGGCGCCCCTAAAGAATCGTTTGTCAAGGCCACCAAATCAGAAGACGGCGGAGTAAATAACACCAAATTATGGCGCCCGGCCCAACAGGGTTTGCGGCCCGGCTATGAAAACGAATCAATGAAGAATTTCCTTAAGGGAGGTTTCGTAAATGGAAAATAAAGTTTTCAACTGGCAGATAAACAGAAAGATGGATTATAAATACCCCGAGGCCAGACCTGCCCAACAGGTGGCCTGGGTTTTTGATACTAATAAATGCATCGCCTGCCAGACCTGCAGTATCGCCTGCAAGAACGCCTGGACTTCAGGTAAAGGCCAGGAATATATGTGGTGGAACAACGTAGAAACCAAGCCCTGGGGCTTTTATCCGCTGGGCTGGGATGTCCGGTTGCTGGAGAAATTAGGACACCAAAAATGGAACGGAGATAAATATGCCGGCAAGACCATCTTTGAAACTGCACCTTATGGCGAGGAAATCACCGGCTTCATCCCCGAAGAGGATGATTGGGCTGCGCCTAATCTCGGCGAAGACGAGGTCAGCGCCCAAGTCAAACACGGTGATTATCTGAAAATTCCGCATCAGCCCTGGATGTTTTATCTTCAGAGAATCTGTAATCACTGCACCTATCCGGCCTGTGTGGCGGCCTGTTCCAGAAAATCAATCTATAAGAGAAAAGAAGATGGGATTGTCCTGATTGACCAGGAACGGTGCCGCGGTTATCAGGAATGTGTCCGCGCCTGTCCCTATAAGAAATCAATGTTCCGGAGCCATACCAAAAAGTCCGAGAAGTGTATTTCCTGTTATCCGGCAGTGGAACAGGGATTCCAGACCCAGTGCGTGGTCAACTGCATCGGCAAAATCAGGTTATTCGGTTTCAAGAGTCGGTATGACAATCCCAGGGAGGATAATCCGGTTGATTATCTGGTGCATATCAAGAAGATAGCGCTGCCGCTCTATCCGCAATTCGGCCTGGAGCCGAATGTCTATTATATTCCGCCAATCAATGTGCCTGATGAATTTAACAGGCAACTATTCGGGCCGGGCGCTAAAAGGGCTGTGGAACTTTATAAGAAGGCCATGGAAGATTCAAAACTTATCGGGCTCCTGATGCTCTTCGGTTCCACTGACAAGATAATGAGCACATTCAAGATTGAGGGTGAGTTTGCTATCGGTTATGACAAGGATAATAAAGAGGCGGTCAGAGTGCCGATAAAAGAACCCATTATGATCAGACCAGAATATGATAAAGAAAGAAATGTCCAGCGGTTCAGCGTTACTTAATCCCGCCCAGGCGGGACAGGAGCGGATGCTTAAATACAAAACACTGGCTGTAGCGTTCTTGTATCCGGATGATAACCTGTTCGGTATTTTCCCTGATATCCGTCCGGACAGGGAGAAACTGCAGGCAGAGTATGACAGGTTATTCCGTGCCAAGGAAATCTGGCTTTATACTACCGAATACCTGGCCGAAAACGAATTCCAGAGGGCTGACTATCTGGCGGATATTATGGGCTTTTATCGGGCATTCGGGATGGACACCAATAAAGACAGGCCCGACGCCCTTCCCGGCGTATTAGAATTTATGTATTATCTTATCTTCAAAGAACAGCGCGCTCAGGCAACGGAAAATGCTCTTATCTGTCTGGATGCGCAGAAGAAATTCTTTACACAATATGTCTATGCACCAGCAAAGAAAATAGCAGAAACTATTATTGCTCAGGCGCAGAACAGTTTTTATAAAGAGATGGCTGAGGAATTACTTGAATTTGTAGAATCAGAAAAGAAGGTATTGGCGCGATGAAAAGAAACACGGTTGTAATAATTACGGTTATTCTGATTAGCGGGTTTCTGGCTCTTGTATTTTATGGATTGCGCCATTCCAGGGGAGCGCCGGTTATTATTGAGGAACCGCCCAAGATGGTTCTGGAAGCGCCGTTTATTGATAAGGAGATTGACTTATCCAAAGGAGTTTCCCATGAATTGTGGGAACCCCTCCCTTCTAAAAAGATAGAAATGTTTTATCAAACGATGGCGTTACCTTGGGGCGGAAATCTCATTGCGTCACCGACGGTTAAAGCATTTCATAACAAAAAGGATATTTACATCTATTTAAGCTGGCTTGACGAAACTGAGGATAGAGATGTACGTGTCGGTAAATTTTCTGATGCTTGCGGGATAATGTTTTCATTAGACCCCAATGCGCCAACCTCAACCATTATGATGGGCTTTATGGGCCAGGCGAATCTGTGGCAGTGGAAAGCCAGCCAGGACAGAGAATACTGGCTGAAAGAGACATCAGACCTTAAGGCATATGTTGATTTTTACTATCCCCTTGAAGAACAAGAATTGTTTCCGGTTTCTAAAGTCCCGCCGCTTTCAGCGGTTAATGACCTTGTGAGCATAAGAATCGGAACGGTTACGCTCAAAGACGCTCAGAATGTTCAGGGACGGGGCATATTTGAGCGCGGGCGCTGGTCCGTGGTTTTCAGGCGGGCGATGTCCGGACTCAATAAGGAATCTGATGCGGACTTTGTCGGCCGGCAGAAACATAATTGCGTCTTTGCCATTTGGAACGGCGGCAAATCTGACCGCGGTGGCAGAAAGTCCATTTCTGAATGGGTGGAAATTGACATAAAATGATAAAACCAAAAGCAGTCCTTATCATAATCGGTATAGCCGGATTAGCATTTAGTGGTATTCTCTTAGCCGCACTTTATCCTGAGAAAACCACCGGGCAAAAACTACCGGTAATAGAGCGCGCTCCTGATTTTGAGTTAATCAATCAGGACGAGCAGCCGATAAATCTGAGTCAATTCCGGGGCAAGGTCGTGGTTTTGAGTTTTATCTATGTGAGTTGCCATATGCCCAAACAATGTCCGATGACCACCAAGAATTTTAAGAAACTGCAGGAATTATTGGGGCCGGGGTATGCGGATAAAACCGCCCTGCTTCTTATCAGTTTTGATCCGGAGCGAGACCAGCCCGGGGCGCTTAAGAAATACGGTGAACTTTATGGAGTTGATTTCCGTAACTGGAGTTTCCTGACCGGCTCACAAGAAACAATTGATAAAGTTTCCGCTGACTATCAGTTTATCAAGGAAAAAGAAACATCCCCGATATCACAGCCGGGCGATGTTCAGTCCTATCGTCATTCGTTGATAACTTTCTTGATAGACCAAAATACAAATATCAGAAAAATGTATTTCGGGAATACCTGGGTGGCGGATGACATAAAAAAAGATATTATTAGTTTAAATAATAATGAAAAGTAGATTGTTTGTATTAATCGTGTTGTCTTTGGTATGCTTTACCGGTGCGGCCTTCGCTCAAACCGAGCCGGCCCGGTCGCAGGATTACCTGCCCAAGCCGGCG
>ERZ1292633.4892-Hain-H41-02um-R1-4892-length-12264-cov-59_pt1 | contig 12264 bp, 13 predicted proteins | sample MGYA00564406_ERZ1292633 | MGnify/ENA primary metagenome ERZ1292633 (study PRJEB36523, sample SAMEA6512639) | groundwater metagenome | collected 2019-01-08 | study: AquaDiva: Metagenomics assemblies of 32 groundwater samples
GATAGCCGCCACCCCACAGGGAGATAGCCCCTACCCCGCAGGGAGATAGCCCCTATCCCGCAGGGAGATAGCCGCCACCCCACAGGGAGATAGCCCCTATCCCACAGGGAGATAGCCCCTACCTCGCATAGGGATAGCCATCATCTCCCTTAGGGGTGGCCCCTATACCCCCTATAAATAGTGAAAAGTTGCCCCGTCATACGTCGGGATAACTCGCAGTAATAACTGAAGTTTAACTGCGAGTAAAAAGATAAGAGATGAAAGATTGAGGTTCTTCGCTACGTTCACTACGCCCCAGTAGGGGCTCGTGGTCACTGCGGTGTGTACCCGGTGCGCTGGCGCCTGTGGCGCCATGCTACCGACCATTGCCTACGGCAAAGGGCGCTGACGCGCCTGTCCCGCCCAAGGCGGGAGTCACTGCGGTGTTCAGAATGACAAGCGCAGGGCGCAGAATGACAAACACGGTGCAGGAATGACAGTTTAGGGAAGTTAGTGTCTCTTTGTGGTTAATACCTGATTGACCCGCCAGAGGCGGGTCTAACTGGCTGTAACGCTCCTTCGTCGCTAACAGCCAGTAAGATAATCTTCTCGCAAAGTTGGGGGAATTCAATACCCACAGCCCGGGCCGCCTTAGGCAACAAGCTCCGCTCGGTCATTCCGGGTATGGTATTTATCTCCAGGACAAACGGACCTTTATCCTGTGAATATATCAGGTCCACCCGGGAAAGTCCGGAACAGCCCAGAGCCTTATATGCCTTTAATGCGGTCTGCTGGATTTGCCTGACTACCTTGGCCGGGAATCTCGGTTTGACAATGTATTCGGTCGTCTTATCCTGATACTTGGCTTTGAATGAATAAAATCCCTGTTTGGGCCTGACCTCAACCAGCGGTAGAGGCGTCTGGCCCAGGATTCCGACCGTCACCTCCCGTCCCTTAATGAACTGCTCTATCAGGATATTCTTGTCGTAACGCGCGGCGGCCTGGAGCGCCTTTTTCAGTTCAGCGTCATTGTGGACAATGGATACGCCGACGCTGGAACCCTCTTTACTGGGCTTGACCACGATGGGAAAATGACGAATGACAAATGACGAATGACGAATTATTAATTTATCATTCTGCATTATGCAATACGGGGCCGTCGGTATCTTATGTTTGGTTAACACTGCCTTGGTAATAGCTTTATCAAATGAACCCTGTGATGCCTTGACACCCGGACCGGTATAAGGAATATGCTGTTTCTCTAAAATACGCTGAAGTGTGCCGTCCTCGCCGAATTTGCCGTGCAGGACAATAAAGGCAAGGTCAATACCTTTGAGTAACGACAGGATATTCGGACTTCGAACATCTATTACCTTAACCGGATGGCCCAAACTTCGCAATGCCTTTACCACAGCCCGGCCGGATTTGAGGGATATCTTTCGCTCGGACGAGAATCCGCCTAATAAGACGCCAATCCGCAGTTTCTTCTGATTGAATAAGGACAACAGATTATTCCTCATAATATAAAAACTCCTTCACCACAAAGAACACTAAGGACACAAAGAATTAAAATCTGGATTCCTGCTTCCGCAGGAATGACAACTTTGTGCTCTTTGTGACCTTTGTGGTTAATATTTACCACGTTTCAATTTCCAGTCCGAGGTTGACCCCAAACTTCTTCCGAACCGTTTTCTTGATAATATTAATCAGTTTCAGAACATCCTTGCCCTTTGCTTTACCAGCATTAACTATAAAATTAGCGTGCTTGGTGGATATTTTAGCGCCGCCGATAGTCAAGCCTTTTAGCCCTGCCTTATCTATCAACATCCCTGCGCTTGAACGGGTAGGGTTGGTAAATACACAGCCCGCGCTCCAGTCAGCCAGCGGCTGGGTTTGTCTTTTCTCCCTTAATATCTCTCCAATACGGCTGCGGACTGCCGCAGATGTTGTCGGTTTAAGTTGCAGGGTCACCTCTGAAAGTAATTTCCCTTTAAGATTAGACCAGCGATAACCAAACCTAATTTTATTGACGGTCTTAATCCGGCCGTCTTTAGTAATAACCTTGACTGATTTTACCACATCGCCAATCTGGCCATATTTACCTCCGGCATTCATCATCACTGCCCCTGCGACACTGCCCGGGATGCCGACCAATGGCTCTAATCCGCTCAGGCCCATCTTAGCGCTCTCCTGCACCAGCCGGGCCAGCGGATAAGCCGAAGACACGGTTATCTTATTCCCTTTTCGCTCAAGGTTTATCCATTCCGGTTTCAGGACAACGCCTTTAACTCCCCTATCATTGACTAAAAGATTAGTTCCCCTACCGAGGATATGTATCGGAATCTTTTTCTTACAGCACAACCTGTAAATCCCACTTAGTTGCGCGAGGTTCTTAGGCGTGATAAATACTTCCGCCCGGCCGCCGATATGGAATGAGGTATGTTTAGCCATCGGCTCGTTGTAACGGATAATGCTCTTATACGAAACAAATATATTTTTTATTTTCCTTATCATAATAGACCGCTTTTAACCACAAAGTACACAAAGGTGTCATTCTGAGCGAGCGTAGCGACCGAAGAATCTCTTCGGAAGTAGACCCTTCACTTCGTTCAGGGTGACAATATTCACTTTGTGGTCTTAGTGACCTTTGTGGTTAATCCTTATTTTAATTGCTTAATTAGTTCCTGCCCGATTTCCCAAACATCGCCTGCGCCGATAGTAATAATAACATCGCCGGGAATGGTATTTTCCTTGAGATATTTCACAGTGCTGGGAAAATCCGGCAGATACTTAGCGCGGCCGCCGTAATGGACAATTCTCTTAACCAGTTCTTCTGAAGAGGTCACCCGCTGGGCCGGCGTGACATCCCGAGCCGCATAAATAGGCGGTATCAATACGATTTCATTGCCGGACAACACCTTGGCAAAATCATTAAGGAATAACTTAGTCCGGCTGTAAAGATGCGGCTGGAAGATAAGCCATCTCCGGCGTTCAGGGAATAATTTCCGGGCCGTATCAACCACGGTCTTTAGTTCGGTTGGATGATGGCCATAATCGTCAATAACCAGCCGCCCTTTTACCCGACCGACTATTTCAAACCTGCGATGCACGCCCTTAAATCCGGCCAGCGCCTTGCGGATAATATTTTTATTCACCTTAAGAATATCAGCCACAATTATAGCCACTATGGCATTGAGAATATTGTGTTCACCCGGCAGGGAATTAACAAAGTTGCCGTATTTTCGGCCCTTATGCCAGACCTCAAAGTGCCAGCGGTCGTTAATAACCCGGATATTTTTCGGGTACCACTGACATGCCCTAGAGGGCATGGGACCAAATGCTATAATATGAGCATCTATCTTCTTACGAAGACATTCTCTCACTCCGGAATTAGCCATATTGGCAATGACAAATCCATCACGAGGCGTAGTAGCAATGAACTGACGGAACGATTCCACCAACTTAGCCCAGGTCTTGTAGTAATCCATGTGGTCCGGCTCAATATTGTTGATAATCTTTATTTTGGCAGGCAGATGGTGGAACGAGCGGTCGTATTCACAGGCCTCGGCGACAAAATGCCTACCCTTCCCAAAGACCGACCCGCTTTCAAAATCACGAAGCACCCCGCCGACCATAAAAGATGGATTCAACTTAGCCTTTGATAATAGATAAGAAATTAATGCGGTGGTGGTGGTCTTGCCGTGCGTGCCACTGATGGCAATGCCGGTCTTCTCGGCCATCAGGAGTCCGAGCGCCTGGGCATATTTGATAACCGGTATCTTCAGGCGCAGCGCCTCCTTGATCTCAGGATTATTATCCCTGACAGCCGCTGATTTGATAATGAGTTTGGTATCGGACAAAATGTTTGATACCTTATGGCTTTGGAATACCTTGATGCCTTCGCGCTTGAGCCAATCAGTGGCCGGATTATGCTGGAGTTCTGAACCGGTTATTTTATAACCTCTGGATGAGAGGTAGTAGGCAATATTACTCAAACCCGTTCCGCCGATACCAATCAAGTGTATATGGCTCTTGGGCGGCGGCAGATTTGTTACCTGCCCATTTGAGTAAAACGAATTATGGCGCCGAAGCGCCATGGCGCCCTTATGGCACTCACGGGCAATTATCCCGACTGATGTCGAGGTCATTTGCCCCGTTAGAAATGACTGCAAATAACCTTTATTAACCTTGTTATGTCTTCTCACACCCGATAATATCATTTCTAACGGGGTTAACTATCAGACCTTATTCTGCTTTAATTGCTCGGCTACGGTTTTCCGGACCAGATTCCCCAAATCCTCTTTGAGTAGGGTTAGGGTCTGTCTTAATTCCGCCTCGGATTTTTCCCTGAGAGTCCTGCCTGCCTCGCGCAACGAGTGCTCAAGATTCTGGTTAATAAGGTCGGCAAAACGTTCAATCTCGTTCTGATTATCTTCACGGAGTTTGCCGACAAACAGAGTAATGTCATTACGGAGTTTATCAAAGTACAGATTCATTTCATTACGTCTGCGTTCCGTATCCTCAATGAGTTGTTCAAACCGCCTGGAAACGCCGTCGGCATCAGCGATATAGGTTTCGGCCCGGCGGTTGATTTCCTTCATTTCCTTTATCTTGGCGCCGCCCATAAAACTGAAGACCATGATGAAAAGTATAATAAAAACCAACTCCAGAATCATCACGATAAAAGCCACATTGAGATACGATCTGAGTTTTGCCATTTCCTGGCTCCCGGAGGTGATATTCTCGTAGATATGGCTGCCGGATTTATCCCACCATTCAAGCCATTGCGCCGGCTGAAGCGGCAGGTCCTGCTTGGTAATTTTTACCAGTGATTTGTGCGCCGCAACCCGAACACTCTCGTTATCATCAGAAAGCACATCTATCAGGGGTTTTACGGCTGATTTAACCTTGATGGACCCAAGCATAGTGGCGGCATCCGCACGCATCTCCGGGTCTTTGTGGCTGGTCAGGGTCCAGATTAAATCAGGCAGAACGTCTTCAGCCAGAACCATACTGCCACCAAACAGACATAACAACACCAAAACGGCTAACAATTTCTTCATAGTGCCGTAACTTTAACATTTCTCATAAATAATATCAAGTTTTCTTGCTTTTTTATATTCCACTTATAAAGTATAAGAATGCCGAAGAAGCAGATAGTTCTGGCGTGGGGAAAAATCAGGCGGATGTTCCTGGTCTATTTAAGGCCTCATAAGGCCAAGATTGATTTAGCAAACCGTCACGGCGAATGCCAGCGGTGCGGCGCCTGTTGCGCGATAATGTTCCGCTGCCCAGCCCTCAAAGGAAATAACGGCACCATTCAGTGCGGAATCTACAGCGCGCGCTCTACTGTATGCAGAACCTTTCCTATAAACCAGAGGGATATAAATGACCGCGATTTAATTATGCCTCATAAAAAATGCGGCTTCCATTTCAATAACCATCATCATTGAGATTTCTTAACCCTTACCAGTTTACCTTCAAAAACCTCTAATATCTTCCTGAGCCGTTCATCCTGCATGACTTTTTCCCTAAGACGCCTTTCATCATCGCCTGCAAAACAATTGGAAGATTTATTACTATTAGGCGCGGCTGCCGTTTTCTCTGCTACCTGTTTTGTGGAGACAGATGCTGTCTCGGCCACCGGCTCCCTGACAATCTCTTCCTCAGCCCCGTTGCCGTTTATAGTCACAAAGGCAACGTTTATCTTCAAACGGCTGACCTTCTCAATAATCCGCTCTACTTCCTCTTTTATTACAACATCCTCAAGGCGACTGCGGTGGAAGTTATAAATCTTAGGAAAGCCGATTACTATTTCTTCGCTGTCCGCGTTAATAAACTGCCCTTCTTTGATATAAGGATATATCTTAACCGGATGAAGGACTTTTATCTGCGCAAGTATCTGATTCCAAAGACCTCTTTTACCCTGTTCATCTAATAAGGTCAGGTCTTGGTTATCGCTGGTGTTTGTATCCATTATCTTATGTTCCTTCGTTATAGTATGGCAGTGCAGCCCAGTCCCGACCAGTCGGGACTGGGCTGAATACTGCCAACTATAGTTCGCAGTATCCCGATAAATCGGGACTGCGACACTATCGTTTAGCGCCGGTCTGGGATTTTTCAGATTGTTCCTTGAATAATTTAGCCAGTTTAAGGCAGGCAAATTCCAGATGCAACCGGTTGTTGACTGTTTCCTTTATATTCCGCTTGGTCTCCTGCAAAAGCGAAATAAAATCAATAAGTATCTCAACCCTAAAATCACCGGCCTGGGTGCGGAGACGCTCCTTGTTCTCAATAATCTCTTCCTCCAAAAGGTCTATCTTAGCAGACGATATCTGAATCAGGATAAGATGCCAGAAATGCTCCACCATCTGCTCAATAAAGGCATTAACATCCTTGCCTTCCTTGAAGATGCCATCAATAACAGAAACAATATCATCCAGTTTATACCCGGCAATAGCATCTGCCAGTTTAAACACATTATCAAAAGAAGCGGCATCGGACAGGAATCCCAAATCCGAGAGCGTGGCCTTATCGCTGTATGAGGATATTGCCAGGTCCAACAAACTCTGGGCATCGCGCATAGAACCGTGGGCCAGTTTGGCAATAGCCGTAATAATCTCCTGCTTGCAGGTAAATTTCTCATTCTGGCAAATCTTAGCCAATTGCTCGTATATCTTTTTACTGGGAATAGGCCTGAAATTAAAACGTTGGCACCGGGAAAGGATGGTGTCGGGAAGTTTATTCGGGTCGGTGGTGGCAAAGATAAATTTCACATGGGGCGGCGGCTCTTCAATGGTCTTAAGAAGCGCATTAAAGGCGCTCTTTGACAACTGGTGTGCTTCGTCCATAATATAAAGTTTATATTTCGCTCTGAGCGGGATATAACCGATACTCTCCTGAAGCAGGCGGATATCATTTATGCCGGTCTGGGAAGCCGCATCTATCTCTATCACGTCAGGGTCATTGCCTTCGGCTACGGACTTACAGAATTCACATTTGTTACAGGGCGCAGCGGTCGGGCCATCTTTGCAGTTAAGCGCCTTGGCAAAAATGCGCGCCAGCGACGTCTTGCCCACCCCGCGCGTGCCTGCAAAGATATAGGCATGCGCCACTTTATTCTCGGTGATGGCATTCTTCAGGGTTGTAGTGATATATTCCTGGCCTATAACATCATCAAAAACCTGGGGCCTGTAACGGCGGGCAATAACCGTGTATGAACTATTCATTTTATCCCCCTCACCTTTCTCCTCTCCCCATTGGGGAAAGGATGGGTGATTGGTCCATTATGGCTTAATATTATGTTTCCGGTTTAATTTATACTTATTTATCTTATAGCGCATCGTCCTGATATTCAAGCCCAGTAATTTGGCGGCTAAGGTCTGGCTCCACCAACTCTGCTGCAACGCCGTCTTAATGAAATCACATTCTATCTCTTCTATCTTCTGCTCCAGTTTTATACCGCCCGACGGAATGACAGTGCCCTCTTTATCTGCTCGGCTGACATCAAGAACGGCCTTTTCCGATTCCCGCTTAATATCCGCGGGCCGGCCTGGCAGGCGCGTTACCGGCATCAGGTTAAGGTTTCCTATGTTGATTATCGTTCCTTTGTTCAATGCCATACCTCGCTGGATAACGTTTTCAAACTCTCTGATATTGCCGGGCCAGGAATAGCCGATTAATGACGCCATGGCCTCATCAGAAAGCCCCCGAACATCCTTTCTCATCATTTTATTATATTTGGCCAGAAAATATCCGACCAGAAGCGGGATATCATCCTTGCGTTCCCTAAGCGGCGGCAGCATGATGGAAATCACATTAAGCCGGTAGAACAAATCCTCCCGGAAGTTGCCGTTCTTAACCTGCTCCTGCAAATCAGTATTGGTAGCCGCAACAAAACGCGCATCAACCCGCTTATGCTCTGTGCTTCCGACCGGCATAAATTCTCTGGTCTCGATAACACGCAATAACTTAACCTGCAGGGCCGGTGAAAGTTCAGAAACCTCATCCAGGAAGAAGGTGCCTTTATTAGCAACTTCCAGAAGTCCTTTTTTATCGGCGATAGCGCTGGTGAAAGAACCCTTGACGTGTCCAAAGAGTTCGCTCTCCAGGAGATTCTCGGAGAATGCGCCGCAGTTCACGCTCAGGAACGACTCCGAGAACCGGCTGGACTGGTAGTGAATAGAACGGGCAATCAGTTCCTTGCCCGTGCCGCTCTCACCCTGTATCAAGACCGTGCTGTCCGTGGCGGCAATACGTCGGACCAAGTCGTAGATTTCCTTCATCTGGGGCGTCGCCCCGATAATCTTAAAAGAGTTTAATATATCAGGTGTTTCCTTGAGATTCTGGTGGAGTCGTCGTAATTGTATCGCCCTTTCAACCGCTGGTTTAACATCAATCTCATTATCAAACGGTTTCTTTATAAAATCATAGGCGCCCCGGCGCATGGCCTCGGTCGCGGTCTGAAAATCAGTCAGCGCGGTTATAACCATAATTATCACCGATGGGTCTGTCTCCTGATACTGCTTGATTAAATCCAGCCCGGAAATATCGGACATCCTGATATCCTGCAGAACCACATCAAACGGATCATTGGAAAATGCCTCCCTGAAATAGGCGATGCCTTCCGAAGCAATGGCAGAGGTAACAACCTCATACCCTTCCCTTTTTAATGTAGAAGACAGGACAGTGCAAATACTTTCCTCGTCATCCACCACCAATATTCTGCCTTTCGTTTCCATAGGCCTGATAATTTATCAAACATCTCCGACCGGGTCAAGAGAAGATTGGCTTATTCAGGATATTTTTCCTTGACTCTGCCTATCCTTCTTGATAGCATATCAGTTATATGCCTGATTTAGAAATGTTGTTATTAAGAATTCCCAATCTGCTCGTTGCTCTAACACTCCATGAATTTTGCCATGCCTATATGGCTTATAGGTGCGGCGACCCGACGCCTAAATTTATGGGGCGCTTAACATTAAACCCATTATCTCATCTTGATCCTATCGGAACTATCTGTATCCTTTTCGCTCCAATTGGATGGGCCAAACCGGTGCCGGTAAACCCGTATAATTTCCGTCATCCAAGTAGAGATGACATTCTGGTATCATTAGCCGGACCGTTCGCCAATCTGTCGATTGCCATAATAATTGGTAGCACCCTACGAGTTCTTACTATTACTAATATTGCTATTCCTATTATTGCCCTGAAATTATTGGGACTAGGAGTAGTGATGAATATTGGACTCATATTATTTAATCTAATCCCTGTTTACCCGTTGGATGGTCACCATGTCTTGAGAGAGTTATTACCGTCATATAAAGCCAAGGAAAAATATGAGGCATTCAACAGAATTGCCCCTTTCCTATTATTGGCCATTATTGTTTTTGCACCAGGTTTGCTATGGCAAGTTTTAGCCCCACCGATTTCAGCCGCATTCTGGTTATTCACTGGAATGAATTTTGACGGATTTATGCGTATTCTGTATTATCTTTGAAAATGATTATATAATACCAGCCGTTTACCAGATATGACAAATCACCTCGCCGCCCACCTTGAGTTTGCGGCATTCGTGGTCCGTGAGCACCCCTTTGGGCGTAGAAACAATGGCTATACCCAGCCCGTCCAGGACCGTACCCAGTTTATCAACCCGCTTGTAGACCCGGCGGCCGGGTTTGCTGATGCGCTTAATGTTATTAATCACCCGCTCGTCATCGACCGTATATTTCAGGTAAACCTTGATAGTCCCCTGCTTCTTGTCTTCAATTAATTTATAGTCGCTGATATATCCGCTTTCCTTGATAACATCAAGAATGGCTTTCTTCTCCTTGGAAGCCGGAATTTCCACGGAAGGCGTCCGGTTCGCATTCGCATTACGGATGCGGGTCAGCATATCAGCAATCGGGTCACAAACGCTCATTAATTTTCTCCTCTTATGGCGCCACAGGCGCCATTAGATCCCGCCGCCTGGCGGGATACTCCACTAAATTACCAACTCGCCTTTTTTACGCCCGGCAACTTGCCTTCCCAAGCCAAGTTCCTGAAGCATATCCGGCACATATTAAACTTGCGGTAGTAGGCGTGCCTGCGGCCGCAGAGTTGGCAACGGTTGTATCCGCGGGTCTTGAACTTAGGTTCTTTCTTCTGTTTATTTACCAAACACTTACGAGCCAAAGTAATATCCTTTCTTAATCCTTAAACGGGAATCCCATTGCCTTAAGCATCTTATACGATAACTCCACGGACGGGCTCTTTATCACCATAGTAATATCCATGCCCTGGACGAACTTAACATTATCAATAACAACCTCCGGGAAAAGGGACTGTTCAGCCAGGCCCATATTATAGTTGCCGCTCTGGTCAAAGGACTTGCGGGAATAGCCCCGAAAATCCCTTTGCCTGGGGATGACGATGCTGGTCAGTTTATCCAGGAAGTCATACATCATCTTACGGCGCAGAGTCACCTTACATCCGATGAGTACGCCCGCGCGCAGTTTAAAAGCGGCCACATCTACTCTGGCCTTGGTCAGCACCGGTTTCTGGCCCGTAATCAGCGCCAGGTCCTTGGCGACCGCTTCCAACCGGTCCTTCTCTTCTATAACCTTACCCACGCCCATATTGACCACTATCTTTTCCAGGCGCGGCACGGCCATTTTATTCTTATGCGGCGCCTCATTTATCAACAGAGGCACCACTTCGTTCTTATACTTCTCAAACAACCGGCTTATACTCTTGCTCATTATTGTTCACCTATCGGTTGGGCGCATTTTTTACAGATACGGCTCTTCAGTCCCGACTCGGCAATCTTATACCCCACTTTAGTCGGCTTAGTGCACTGGGGACAAACTATTTTCACCTTGGAAATATGGATGGGCAATTCCTTTTGGATTCTGGCGCCGTGCGGATGCTCCTGGCTCCGGCGCATATGCTTCCAGCGCAGGTTTATGCCCTGAACCACCACTCTTTCTTCCTCCGGGAACACCCTGAGAATCTTGCCGGTCTTGCCCCGGCTTTCTCCGGAAATAATTTTGACTAAATCATTCTTCTTGACGAACATATTTTTATACCACCTCGGTGGCCAAAGAGATTATCTTCATAAAATTCTGCCTTAACTCGCGCGGCACCACGCCGAAGACCCTGGTGCCCTTGGGAGTATTGGTCTCGTCTATAATCACCATAGCATTACGGTCAAAGCGGACATAGGTGCCGTCCGGCCGGTGCATCGGCTGCCTGGTCCGGACGATGACTCCGCGCACGATATCGCCTTTTTTGATATCGCCGGTAGTCATAACCTTTTTCACGTTACAGATAATGATATCGCCGACATAGCCGTAGCGCCGGTGGCTACTGCCCAATACCTGGATGCAACTGGCTATCTTGGCGCCGGTATTATCAGCCACCTGTAATCTGGTCTTCATCATTATCATAATAAAACACCTTACGTAGCGGATTCGCTGGTTTCGGCTTTTTTGGCCACCTTAATCAGGCACCATCTCTTGGTCTTGCTGAAAGGCCGGGATTCCATAATCTCCACCTCATCGCCCACCTTGGCCTGGTTCTTCTCGTCATGGACCTTATAAGTAGAAACCCGATGAATATACTTGCCGTATTTGGGATATTTAACCAGCCGCTTGAAAGACACGGTAATGGTCTTGGCAGAGTTATTCTTAACCACTATGCCATTTAACGTACTTCTTATCTTCTCTTCCATAATCTCACTGTTAGCCCCAACCGGGTCATTCCCTTTCTTACTGACTGTTCAAGCCCCGCTTAGGCGGGATAAACTCCGCGAGATACAGCCAGTTAGACCCGCCTCAGGCGGGCTTGTTACACTCCCTTGAAAAGCAAAGGATTTATCAATTTATAATAAGTGTAAAAATTGTCAAATAATTTATACAAAATTCGTAATTATTTTTATCACCAATGAGGACAATCAAAAAAGCAATAGGTTTTGACCACCCGCCCGCCCGCTGCAGCGAGGTCACACCGTGCCCCTGTGGGGTCTCGCCCTAATGGCGGACAGAGCGCACAAAGACCACAAGGTAACCGCGGTAGCCGAGGATAGAAATCTGCCTAATCAGTTTAATCCCGTCCCGGCGCCCCAACGGGCGCCCACTGGGCGACCTGTGGTCGACCTGTGGTCGACCGTATGGTCGGACATCGGTGGGTAGCCGCCACACGATAAATTATTACCTGAAAACTCTTGCAATTTCTTGACTTCCGAAACTGACTTGTTATAGTGTGGCAGTTCCGCTTTCCCTACGGGACTCTTATTAATGAGAA
>ERZ1292633.1701-Hain-H41-02um-R1-1701-length-23478-cov-21_pt3 | contig 12263 bp, 8 predicted proteins | sample MGYA00564406_ERZ1292633 | MGnify/ENA primary metagenome ERZ1292633 (study PRJEB36523, sample SAMEA6512639) | groundwater metagenome | collected 2019-01-08 | study: AquaDiva: Metagenomics assemblies of 32 groundwater samples
TGCTGGCTTTAACATTATCCGCATGTGGTGGAAAACCAGGTCAGGCACTGCCTGAAACTGAACGCGCAAATTTTGAAAAAATTCTTGCAGAAGAAGCTGAAAAAAATAAATAATAAATAATAAAAAATCTTCATATCAATTCATATGAAGAAATTATTTATAAAAAAACCGCCTATAGGGCGGTTTTCTATTTTTATGAATAGGGTTCTTTAGAGTTATGTATTATATAGTTTATGATTTTTAGAAGCTTTAATTTAAATTAGACAGCTTGCCAAGAAAGTTTAAGTTTGCATTATCTTATTTAAGCTGGTCATGTAATAGCTTAAGGATGCGGCTCGTCGTGACAGAATTTACAGATGTTCCGTCATCATTCAGAAGAGTGACTTTGCTGGTATTGGTTCCTGTGTTATGAACCTGGATGCGGTATTTTGCGGCTTTCGCGTCCGCTTTATCATTACCACCACGCCAGAACATAATACTTGACAGAATGCCATCGTCATCACCGGTTTTCTTGCTATCTTTATCAGGATTCAGGTAACGCACAAAATAAACGCCTTCTTCGCGATTGCGGTCTTCAACGGTAAAACCGATACGATCGAGCGCTAAACCGACGCGTCGCCATGATCTGTCAAACGTTTCATTAATGACAAGCGTAGTTCCTGTTCCCTGGTCTATATAGGCACGCTCCTGGGTAGTGGTTCCGCTTGTTGTCAGCTCCAGCCTGGCTTTTTCTTCTTCCACGCCGAAGCGCATCATCAAGCGGGAAAGCATTTCAGCTTCCAGATCCGGATCGGCTGGTCGCGGTTGCCAGACTGTGCGTTGGAGGCTTCCTCCTTCCAGTACTTCACTCATGCCCCGATGACTGATGTATATTTCAGTAATCCCTGCTTCATTGCGTTCCAAGCGGGTGCGAAACTTATCGCGTTCAGCAGTGGAATAGATGCTATCCAGGAATGTGGAAAGGAAAGTGCGCACAAAGTCCTGTGGAATCTTGGCGCGGTTTTCAGCCCAGTCTGTTTCCATAATACCTGCCTCGGGAACTTCTATTTTGATCAGGAAGCCAAGCTCTTGCCAGAATTCTTTTACTATGGGCCATACGACCTCGGGGGGTTGGGGTACAACTAACCAACGTTGCGTTCCTGCACGTTCAATATGTACATTCTGAATGGATGACGGTAAAAAAGATGATGTACCGGTTGATTGCCCGCCACGCTCGTTGCTATAGGTGGAAAATGTGGTACTGCCGGGCGAACTAAGCTCAGGAATTGTGTATCGTTCATCAATAGCAGGTTGAATGAGATCAGGTGGTATGTCTAAAGCAGGTAGCTTTCCAGCAGACTTATATTCAATCTTCTTCGCTTCGGGAAGAAGATTGCAGCCTGTGACTGTCAATGAAAGTGCCAACACCAAGTGCGGTATGGTCACTTTTCGCCATTTCATTTTTGACATCTTACTCCTTCAAATCATGGATATTGGCAAATTGCATAGCTTCTCTAATAAGCTGATGATACTGATTGGATAAGGGCGTGAGTGGCAGGCGGATTCCAGAGCCTATTAAACCCATTTGCGCAACAGCCCATTTTACAGGGATTGGGTTTGCTTCCACGAATAGATCCACATGTAAACGCAGGAGCCGATTATTAAGCGCCCGCGCAGTATTTAGATCGCCGGAGAATGCTGCAACGCACATCTCATGCATCATTTTAGGTGCCACATTGGCTGTGACTGAAATGACACCATTTGCACCCAACAGCAGCAACGCTAATGCACTGGCATCATCTCCGCTATAGATGGAGAACCCGGATGGTGCGCGTAGTAATAAATCAGAGCCTCGTCCAATATCGCCGGTCGCATCTTTGATACCTATGATGTTGGGAACTTGTGCCAGGCGTAATGCGGTGTCATTATGAATGTCGGTGACGGTTCTGCCCGGAACATTATATAAGATATGTGGAATATCAACGGCTTCCGCAATTGCCTTAAAGTGCTGATATAGCCCTTCCTGGGTGGGCTTGTTGTAATAAGGAGCGACTGAGAGGCAGGCATCCACGCCTGCATTTTTTGCATAAATGGATAAATCAATGGCTTCGCGTGTTGAATTTGCTCCGGTACCTGCGATCACAGGTATACGTCCGGCGACATGATCAACCGCAGTGCGCATCAACAGATGGTGTTCATCAAAATCTACTGTTGGAGATTCACCCGTAGTGCCAACAACCACAATCCCATCAGTATCCTGTGCGATATGGAAATCAAGAAGAGAGCGGAAATGCTCCAAGTCCAATCCGCCATCTTCATTCATTGGAGTGACGATAGCAACCAGGCTACCTTTAAACATGACAACCTATCCCGTGAAAAGAACACATTTTACCCGAATCTCATAGGATTTAAGTATATTCTCACAACATGATTCAGCAAATTTTATCCTTGCCGCCTGTAAGATTACAATTTAGACAATATGTTTTAATCAATTGATTTAAAAGATTCTTATGCATTCACTTTAGAGAAATTTATCCTATCATTGTTGTAATCGACCTTAATGGTATCTTTTGCAACAAAACGACCTTCCAGAATTTCCTTCGCTAACGGATTCTCAATTTGAGACTGGATGGCACGTTTTAGAGGCCGTGCGCCAAATACCGGATCAAAGCCAGCTTGAGAAAGCGCTGAAAGCGCTGCTTCGCTGACTTGCAGTTTCATTTCCAGTTTGGCCAATCTTGCTTCAAGATAGTGTAATTGTATTCTGGCTATTGATTGAATATGCTTTTCATCCAAGGCATGGAATACCACGACTTCGTCAATACGATTAATAAACTCAGGGCGAAAGTGGGTTTTTACTTCGCCCATCACGGCTTGTTTGATCATTTGATATTCGCTGCCGGCCATTTCCTGGATCATCTGCGAACCCAGATTGGATGTCATAACGATCACCGTATTCTTGAAATCAACGGTACGTCCCTGGCCATCGGTCATACGGCCGTCATCCAGGACTTGTAGCAGTACGTTAAATACATCTGGATGAGCTTTCTCGACTTCATCCAAAAGAATGACGGCATAAGGTTTTCTGCGCACGATTTCGGTTAAGTAACCGCCTTCTTCATAACCCACATAACCCGGCGGTGCGCCGATCAGGCGCGCTACCGAATGTTTTTCCATAAATTCGGACATGTCAATCCGTACTAAATGATCTTCAGAGTCAAATAGAAAACCTGCCAACGTTTTGCATAACTCGGTTTTCCCTACGCCGGTAGGGCCCAGGAAAAGGAAGGAGCCATAGGGCCGGTTAGGATCAGCCAATCCAGCGCGTGAGCGCCGGATAGCATCGGATACCAACCGGACGGCTTCATCCTGGCCGATCACTCGATCATGTAACCTTTGTTCCATCAGCAGCAATTTTTCACGTTCACCTTGCATCATTTTAGACACGGGAATGCCGGTAGCGCGTGACACCACCTCTGCAATTTCTTCTGCGCCCACTTGCGTGCGCAACAGTTTTGGCATAACCGTAGAACCCTGTTCAGTAGTCCCGGCTTGTTGTGTTTGGTCATTGAGCTGGGACTGCAATTGCGCTTCCAGTTGTGGAAGGCGGCCATATTGCAGTTCCGAGACTTTCTGCCAATCGCCTTTACGTGTAGCGGCTTCTATTTCCAGCCTGATTTTTTCCATTTCTTCCTTGATTTGCTGGGAGCCTTGTACATGGAATTTTTCGGTTTTCCAGATTTCATCTAAATCGGCATATTCGCGTTCTTTCTGTTTAATTTCATCTTCGAGCAATTGCAGCCGTTTCTGCGAAGCCTCGTCTTTTTCTTTTTTGATGGCTTCACGTTCAATCTTGAGTTGTATCAGGCGCCGGTCCAGCTTATCCAACGCTTCAGGCTTGGAATCAATTTCCATGCGGATGCGCGCCGCTGCCTCATCGATCAGATCGATCGCCTTGTCAGGCAGGAAACGATCCGTAATGTATCGGTTGGATAATTCCGCAGCAGCAACAATCGCCGGATCAGTAATGTCCACACCGTGATGCACTTCGTATTTTTCCTGTAGCCCGCGCAGTATCGCAATGGTGGCTTCCACGGTAGGCTCTTCCACCAGCACTTTCTGGAAACGCCGCTCCAGGGCGGCATCTTTTTCAATATATTTGCGGTATTCATCTAACGTGGTCGCACCGACACAGTGCAATTCTCCGCGTGCCAATGCCGGTTTTAACATATTGCCCGCATCCATTGCGCCTTCCGCTTTACCTGCGCCGACCATAGTATGTAGTTCATCAATGAATACGATAGTTTTTCCTTCATCCTGCGAAAGTTCTTTCAGCACGGATTTGAGGCGCTCTTCAAATTCACCCCGGTATTTGGCACCCGCCAATAGCGCGGCCATATCCAAAGAGAGAACCCGTTTATCTTTCAAGCTTTCAGGCACTTCACCATTAATAATGCGTTGAGCCAAGCCCTCTACGATGGCGGTTTTACCCACACCCGGTTCACCAATCAGAACGGGATTGTTCTTGGTGCGACGCTGCAGTACTTGTATGGCGCGGCGAATTTCATCGTCACGCCCAATGACTGGATCCAGTTTGCCTTGACGGGCGCGTTCGGTCAGATCCAGCGTGTATTTCTTCAAGGCTTCACGGCTACCTTCAGCTTCGGCGCTATTCACCTGCTCGCCACCCCGTATCGCGTTGATCGCTTTTTCCAGAGTGGTATAACTGGCGCCCTGTTGTTTGAGTAATGCGCCAATTTCTCCCTTGTCCTGCAGGATTGCCAGCAGGAACATTTCCGAAGCGATAAACTGGTCGTTGCGTTTTTGCGCTTCTTTATCCGCCAGATTCAGCAGATTGTTCAGATGACGGGAAATATTAATCTCCCCTTCCGAATGATCTACTTTCGGTAAATGCTGAACGCTTTGCTTGATGCTTTCCAGCAGCGGAGTCGTATTGACTCCTGAACGTTGCAGCAAAGACAGCGTACTGCCATCTTCTTGTTGCAGCAGCGCCAGCAGCAGATGCTGCGGCTCTATTGTCGGGTTGTCCTGACCGACTGCAATGCTTTGAGCATCCGCAAAGGCTTGCTGGAATTTAGTGGTTAGTTTGTCAAAACGCATGAGATTCTCCCTCAGTAGGTTATTGATTCCTACGTGGGGCGATGGGTGCGAAATTTCAAGAGCGGATTATTTTAACGAGCGGATGGGGCGTACTTTGCTTGTTTGTATTGCGGATTTATTTAAAATGCGCTCAATCTCGGCAGCGGGTACGGGTTTACTGAAATAATAACCTTGATAGTGATTGCATTTCTGCGCTATCAGCAGATTGAGCTGCTCCTTGGTTTCAATACCTTCTGCGATGACATCCATGTCCAGGCTATGTGCCATCGCAATAATCGCTGCGACAATGGTATGGTCGTTTTTGTCGGTTGCAATGTCGCGCACAAAGGAACGATCTATTTTAAGGGTATGAATCGGGAAGCGCTTCAGATAACTGAGGCTGGAGTAACCCGTGCCAAAATCATCGATCGAAATATGCAACCCCATTTCACTTAAACCATTAAGCGTTTCTATTACTTTTTCAATGTTATCGATCAGCATGCTTTCTGTTATTTCCAGCGCAATGTATTTTGCTTCCACTCCGGTTTCATTCAGTATGCGGGAAATATTTTTTGTTAATTCCTTATCACAGAATTGCCTTCCTGACAGGTTAATGGCTACTCTTGGAATGTTATAACCTTGTTCTTGCCAGTCTTTAATTTGTAGACAAACTGTTTTTATAACCCATTCACCGATGGGAATAATCAATCCGGTTTCTTCTGCCAGATTAATAAATTTATCCGGGACAATCAGCTTGTGTTCAGGGTGCTGCCAGCGGAGAAGCGCTTCTATACTATGCAATTGATTATCGGGCATATCCATGACAGGCTGGTAATGTAAAGTCAGTTCGTTACGCTCCAGAGCATGGCGTAAGTCAAGACCGAGGGTATGTCTCTCATGCGCTGATCTATTGAGCTCATCGGTAAAAAACTGAAAGTTATTACGTCCGTTCTCTTTGGCGTGATACATAGCTACATCACTGTTTTTTAATAATGTTTCTGCGGTGGTTCCGTCATCCGGGAATACGGCAATACCAATACTGCCACCGATATGTAACTCATGCTTATGGATACGGTAAGGTTGCATCAGTGCATCCAGAATCTTCTGTGCGACCACTGCGGCGTCCAGAGATTCAGCAATAGTATTTAATACCACAATAAATTCATCCCCCCCCTGGCGCGCAACCGTATCTTCGTTGCGGACACAGGCGAGCAACCTTTCTGCGACCGCTTTGAGCAGCAGATCACCGATATCATGACCGAGTGAGTCATTGATGATTTTGAAATGATCCAGATCGATAAATAGCACAGCCATTTTGCTATGACTACGGGTATCCTGTGCCAATGCCTGTTCGATGCGGTCTTGTAGCAAATTCCGATTAGGCAGACCTGTTAACGCATCATGCGTTGCCATCTGAACAATGCGTTTTTCAGCCTCTTTACGTTCGTACCACCGGCCCAAGTCATGTGCAATAGTGTCAACAAGATCCTGTTCATGAGGCAGTATAAATGGGAGATTCTGTTGAATATAGGCTACCTGTATCTGACCACACATCTCCCCATTGACCATGATTCTTGCGCTTATTCTATTGGGAAGGTCCTCTTTATATTTTGGGGTAATGGCTTGTTTGTTACCAAATTTAATCGTGGCGGCAGCCATTTCAGGAAACTGCAGGGCCTGAATTAGAGCGTTGAGTATGCTCTGATAGACTTCCTCAGTACCTAGATTTTGTCCCAGGCAACTCCGTATCTTATGTAAACAGTTACTCTCCTTTAATCGCTCGTTTAAAGTAAAATCCCGTTGCTTGCGTGCGGTAATATCAACCCGGACTGAAAGATAGCGATTAACTTTTCCTTTAATATCCTTAATAGGTACGATCGTTGAATCGACCCAATAGTGTGCGCCCGACTTGCTGCGGTTACAGATCTCCTGGTGCCAGATTTTTCCTTTTGCAATCGTTGCCCACATGTCAACCCAGAATGATTTGGGATGTTTATGTGAATTGAGTATGCGGTGATCCCGTCCAATCAGTTCTTCTGGTGAGTAACCGCTGATTTCACAGAATCTCTCATTGGCGTGGATAATTTTTCCTTTACGATCTGTAATCGAGATTAAAGCCAGCATGCCAGCAGCATTAATATAAGCGGTCAGTTCAGAAGAGATTTTCTCGGCATGGTTTTTAGCTTGTACTAATTGCTTATGATCTCTTATCGATGATTCTCTGGATTTAATTAATGTTTGAATGAGTGGCAAAGTGATCCAATGTAAAATGGCCATACCGGCTAGTACCAGCAGACCCAGATAGAGCGAGATGGTTTTGATCTGATTTTTAAACTGGCTATATAATTCTTCCGCATCTATCTTGAGTACAGCGCCTAAGCCATAAGCGACCGGTGAATGGGCTGCGACAACATCTATTTGCCGGTAATCCTTGGTAAATTTGATGTTCTTTTGTCCTTTCAATGCAAAATACATGGGTAATGGTTGATTGCCCATCATGCGCGGAATGCGTTTAAATTGATGGCCATCAAAACTGCGCAGGAAGCAATCCATTTCAAGATTATTTTCTTTTACCGGAGCGCACAGCAGAAAATCTCCGGTATTACCGATGAGGTGAGCATCTTTGAATATCCTCGTAAGATCTGGCATAGGCTCTTCAGTGGTAATGCGGCCAATGGATTTGTTTTCTTCATTCAGGATCTGTACGGAATTACGCACTATAAAGTGATCATCCCACAATAAAACCGTGCGGATATCCGGGCCGGTATCCAGTTCAACCATGAGAGCCGGGCGGCTGGAATGGAGTCCTGAACTCAGTATCGGATCTCCCTCTGGGCCATAAATATGGATGCCCGAGAAGTGAGTGCTGAGTATTTTCTCTGCAGATTTGATGAGTCCGGCGAGACCTTCGTCTTTGAATTCATCCGAGTTGGCTTTCTCCAGGCTCTGAGTCAGGAAAATGCGTGTGGATGCCGCCCTTGTATTTGCGATGGAATGCGCAATCTGAGTTTCGATCAGCTTTACTTGGTTTTCCAGTGTGGCTCTGAGGCCTGAAGTGACCATGGCTTTAGTGTGTGGTTGCATGATGCTGTAGACAGAAAGCCCGGATAACACAATCAGTACAATCAGTGTCAGTCCACTGGTTATACTGATGGTGCGATCATCACGGTTCTTGAAGAAATAGGTCATGGTCTGTTTTGATTCCAGGGAACTGAGATTTTTATGACGGATGGTTCTTCAGTGTGTGTTATCCCAAGGACACCAGATTACTATCGGTATACAAGTTTTATACTTGAGTTGTAATAAGGGGCTTTTTACCTTCTTATTCTCAAGATAGAGGATGCAGAAGTTCTTAGTGATGGGAGGCTGTTAATCCCTGTTTTTTTCTTGGGGGGCGGGGTAAGGATAAAGGATATTCAATGCCACACTTTTTCCGGCGGTTTCAACAATACGCACATGCTCGCGTTTAAATTGCCGTGCATGGTGCAGGCCACAGGAGTGGGCGATCATGTTGATTTCCTTGTTCACATTTTTGGCATAATTGGCGACACGGAGATATTTCTCTTCAACCACAAGACCATTCTGCAAACGGGTATCGTGGGTTGTAATGCCGGTGGGGCAAGTATTGAGATGGCAGCGCATGGCCTGAATGCAGCCCAGCGAGAACATAAAGCCGCGTGCCGTATTCACAAAATCAGCGCCCGCACAGAGCGCCCATGCCCCATCGGCTGAAGTAACCAGTTTCCCGGCAGCAACGACAAAGATGCGGTTTTTTAAACCGGATTGCAGCAATGAGTCCACCACGCGCGGCAATGCTTCCGCGATAGGTAAGCTCACATGGTCAATCAATGTTTGCGGTGCCGCGCCACTGCCCCCTTCGCCGCCATCGATGGTCAGAAAATCGGGTGCATATTCAAGGCCGCGCCGGTTGATGCGGTCACATAATTCATTAATAAAATTCCATCCGCCAATAGCCGTTTTGATGCCCACCGGCCGTCCGGTCAGTTCACGGATGTAAATAATTTTATCGAGCAGTTCATCAATATTGTTGATATCTTTATGGCGGTTCGGGCTGATGGAATCCTGATGTTCCGGGATGCCGCGTATGGCGGCAATTTCACTATGTACTTTATTTGCAGGCAGTAGCCCGCCTTTGCCGGGTTTTGCGCCTTGCGAAAGCTTTATTTCAAATGCTTTAACGACCTTGCCCAGTTCTTTGGCACGCTGGGGTGAGAAATTGCCGTTCTCATCCCGGATGCCATATTTCGCGGTACCGATTTGCATAATCAAATCACAATCGCCTTCCAGGTGATACGGAGATAGTCCGCCTTCACCGGTATTCAGCCAACAGCCCGCTTGGGCCGCTCCCAGTGATAGCGCGCGGACAGCGGGTTTCGAGATGGCACCATAGCTCATGCCGCTGATATTGATGACGGACTTGGCCTCAAAGGGATATTCGCAGTAGCCCTGGCCAATATGCAACGAAGGTGTGGGCAGTTGATCTTCTTCTTGTATCGGGAAAGCGGCATTGACAAAAATAATCGAGCCAGGCTGGCGCAAATCGTTGGTGGAGCCAAAACCGACCAGACTGCCTTTGTTTTTGGCATTTTTGTATATCCAGCCGCGCGTGGCACGGTTGAACGGCATTTCATCCCGGTCGCTGGAGAAAAAATACTGCCGGAAATATTTCCCCTGCCGTTCGAAAATATACCGTAGCCGCCCAACGACGGGATAGTTGCGCAGAACCGAATGCTTCTTTTGCGTCACATCCTGGATAAACCAGACTACGATCACGCCGACGATGACAAGACCCAGCATCGTGGCAACACTATAGATAATTAAGTCTATTGCGCTTGACATTGGGTCTCCTTAATGTATACCGGCAAGCATATACTATCCGTTCAAAGGGCGTAAGTGAATATTCGGGATGACATGGGCAATGAATGAGGATGCGGCGGAGTCAGCCCGCTATAATATAATTCCTTTCATCATTGAAAATCAGGGTAAAAAAGAATTGAAAGATTTACGCGATGAGATTGACCATAATGTAGAGCTTGCGCTGGCAGAAGATATCGGTGCAGGCGATTTGACGGCATCACTGATTCCGGGCGAAAGAATGTTGAACGCTGATGTGATCAGCAAGGAAGAAGCTATATTGTGCGGTATGCAATGGTTTGAAGCTTGCTTCCGGGCATTGGCGCCAGAAACAGCCATTGATTGGTTTGCCAAGGACGGTGATTTTGTTCAGGCAGGACAAAAGCTGTGCGCGATCAAAGGACAAGCACGCGCGTTGTTAACCGCAGAGCGTTCCGCACTGAATTTTCTGCAACTGTTATCCGCCGTAGCCACGCAAACCCGGCGTTATGTCGATGCCATCGCGGGTACAAAAGCGGTCATCGTGGATACCCGCAAGACACTGCCCGGACTGAGATTGGCGCAAAAATACGCCGTGACATGCGGCGGGGGCGTCAATCATCGCTTCGGTTTGTATGACGGCATTCTCATTAAGGAAAATCATATCATCGCAGCAGGCGGCATCAAACCGGCTCTAAACAAAGCACAGGCCATTGCACCTCCCGGAGTTTTTATCCAGATTGAAGTGGAATCATTGCAGGAATTGCAAGAAGCACTGACAGCCGGAGCTGCCATGGTGTTGCTGGATAATTTTTCATTGGATCAACTGCGCGATGCGGTTGTGCTGACCCGTCAGCAAGCCGGTGAGCGGGTGGTGCTGGAAGCCTCCGGCAACATAACCTTGCAGATTGTGCGCCAGGTGGCTGAAACGGGTGTGGATCGGATTTCTGCGGGTAGTTTGACTAAAGATATTAAAGCAATCGATTTATCAATGCGCTTTATAGAATCAGAGTGAAAAATTTTATGAATCAAGGCATCTTCATTCAGGTAGATGTCTGGCCGGACTAACAGGCTGTTGAACTATCTGCGTTGCCGCTGCGGTGTTAAAAATAGGCTCAAAATGCTCATTTATCAGGCATAAACTGCGCTTTCTCGACTGCCTCGAATACGTTTTTCAACGGCCTGCTAACGCAGTACTCCCCGCCGTAACAACTGCCGGGCCACTTTCAAGCCCCACAGGATAGGGTGGCGGCGCAGCATGGGAGTGATTTCCACGCGGATACCGGTATGCCGTTCTATTTTCCAGGCGGCGTAATCAACGCTATTGGTAAAAGTAAGGGTCGCCTTGGCTAGGCGCAGGATCGACAGGATTCTGCCTTGCCAGCGGCGTAAGCGCCAGCGCCGCACAGCTTGCCGTTGCGTGAACGGGCTGGTCAGGCAGCGGTAGCATCCGTTTTCCTGTTTTTCCAGTATGCCGGTCAGCGCAGGGCTGGTCATTTCTGTCAGACGGGTAAACGCATTCAGATTGGCCTGCGCCAGATGACGCGCGCGTGTTTCCCGTTCGGCGCGTAGTTCGGCGGCGTAGGTGAGCATCAGGCAGCGAGTCCATATTTCTTCAACATCAAGGGTGGCTGCTTCGAGTGCAGGAACGCCGGCTTTTAAAAAGGTGACGATGGAATGCGCCAGCGCAGCATAAATACGCTGCCGGGCAAGGTCATCGCGTGCATACAGCAGCCGGGAGGGCTGCGCAAAACGCGCCCAGATATAGGAGTGAAACCAGACTTGCGCGCCCCGTTCAAAATCGGCGGTGGAAATGACCGCATATTTGGCACGCAAGGTTTTTTCCTGATGCGGCACTTCCAGGTAAAAAACATTGGGTGCCAGCCAGGCGTTGAGGATGGCCAGGTAACGCTGCGGATAAGCCTTGCGGTAGCTGTCGACGACGACGTACAAATCGACAATGCCTTCGTCCAGGCTGATGGCGGAATGCAGGCAGGAGCCATATAGCATCACGGCATCCAGTGACCCATTAAAACGCGCAACCAAGGCATCAACCAAAGGGGCAAAATCAGCAGAAACAGCTTGATTGCTTTGCGCAGCGACTTCGGCAACCAATCCGGCGGGTAACGGTTTAATGGATGCGGGCAGGGAGTCTGTCATGGTGTTGTCATTGCCTTATAACACTAGAAATATAACGGGGCCGGTCGCTGTAATGCGTAGCGGTTCGTGTGAATGAACAGAGCGGTACAATTCGCCATCCACGATATATTCATCGTCCATTTGCAAAGTTAAGGAATGGGTATTATGGCTATAGTAGCCGTCTTTTTCCT
>ERZ1292633.4893-Hain-H41-02um-R1-4893-length-12263-cov-8_pt1 | contig 12263 bp, 12 predicted proteins | sample MGYA00564406_ERZ1292633 | MGnify/ENA primary metagenome ERZ1292633 (study PRJEB36523, sample SAMEA6512639) | groundwater metagenome | collected 2019-01-08 | study: AquaDiva: Metagenomics assemblies of 32 groundwater samples
GTCAAAACAAAATGACCGGCGCCGCCGAGCAATACCAATACATCCTGCGCGACGAATCGATGCATTGTAATTTCGGCATCGACCTCATCAACCAAATCAAAATGGAAAACCCGCACCTGTGGACGCCGGAATTCCGCAAAGAAATCTCCGGCCTGATGCAAAAAGGTGTGGAACTGGAATACCGCTACGCCGAAGACACCATGCCGCGCGGCGTGCTCGGCCTCAACGCCGCCCAGTTCAAAGAGTACCTACGCTTCATCGCCAACCGCCGCTGCCAACAGATCGGCCTCGACGAACTCTACGCGGGGGCGACTAACCCCTTCCCGTGGATGAGCGAGATGATGGACTTGAAGAAAGAGAAAAACTTCTTTGAGACAAGGGTGACGGAGTATCAGACGGGTGGGGCGCTCTCCTGGGATTAAGAATGCGATTGTTTCACCGGTTCCTCGCCTTTGTCGCTAAGGGTTCATAGGCCCTTAGCCTCCCCGGCTTGGGAGCACTGCCGACGAGTACCCCAGTTACGCGAATAACTGGCCTCGCCCACAGTAGACTCCCCGATAGAGAATGGCCTTCTCTACCGTAGGCGGTTCAACGCCCCTGGCGCCCCGCTTTCGCGCGCGGACAAGCTCCAGTTACCGCGGTCGCCGCCAAACGCCAACCCTAAACCAGTTGGCAGGCCTGCCAGCGCTTTCAAAGGCTAATGCCAATGATCCGGCTGACATTCAAGTTAGAGTTGAGCTACCAGCAGGCCGTACAATTAATCGTTCTCCTGCTTACGCTCTTCCCGAGCTAGCCTTAAAACCGGCCCCGAAAGGGGTCGGTTCTTCCTTTTTTGAAAAAAATGAATGGGGGTCAGACGCGTTATTTACGCTAAACCTCAGCCCATTCCGTTACAGACAGGAGGGAGAATAATTGTGTCTGCCCTCACACTAGCGGCTACATGATCATCCGAAAATCCTTTTCGTTCTGCGAATAGCAATGCATCACGGAGAAGCAAATGGAACTGAATGCTGTAACACGATCAGTGGGAGATATTTTTTCAGTTAACAAAAAGTATCTTGTCCCAAGATTTCAGCGTGAATATTCGTGGACTAAAGAGGAGGTTGACGAGTTTTGGGATGACATAATCCAGCAAATTAAGTTAATCAAAAAGAAACCAAAAAATGAAGAGTATTTCATTGGCTGCATAGTTCTGGTTGGAGAAGACTCCAAGCAAGATTATCTTATCGTAGATGGCCAACAACGGCTCACAACTCTCACAATTCTACTTCGCGCAATAGTCGAACGATTAAGAGAACTGGGCGATGAAACGGCGGCACTAGCGTTATATAAGAACGTCATCGAAGGCACAGATGATGATGGCAAAAATTATTTCAAGCTTGTAAACGAAAGTCCAAAACCTTACTTTCAGAATGAACTTCAGGCATACACCAAAGAGGGGCTAAAGGAAGCCGAAACTGAGGAAGAGCAATTACTGTTGTCCACATTCAATGGATTTCAGAAGAGATTAAAAGGGCTGTCGATTCACGGCTTAAGTGAATTGGAATCAATAAAAGCTCTGCGAATTCAGGTTCTGAATTTTTTGAAATTTATTTTAGTGACGGCAAAACATGAGGATGATGCGTACACAATTTTTGAAACATTAAATGCCCGAGGCTTAAGCCTCACATCGGTAGACCTTATCAAAAACTGGATATTTAAAAATTATAAGCACACTCACCCGAACGATAATGCCAAAGCCATATGGAATGACCTCAGAAAAAAGATCTCCGAATTTTCTGACCTTGAAACATTCTTTCGTCATTATTGGAATTCAAAATATGCATATGCTTCGAATGATCGACTTTACAAGAGCTTTAATGACTTTCGGAAAACAGGGAAAATCACATCCGCTAGGGACTTCCTCTTGGAGTTAAAAGACGCATCTGAGCGTTATAGAAAAATTGGGATGCCTAAAGAAAAGGACTGGAAGACGCTAAAGGAAAAAACCATAGTCCGACATTTGGAACTCATTAATCAGTATAAGGTTACACAGGTCAGACCGTTTCTCCTCTCGTTGCTGGAATGCCGAGAAAATAAATATGTCGATGAAACCTTATTCATAAAGGTTATCCGAAATTTAGAAAACTTCCATTTTATTTTTTCAAATATTTGCCAAGATCGAGCATCAGGCTTAGAAGGAACGTATACCCGCGCAGCGAAGAATTTATACTTAGCTAGCAGCAATAAAATAAAAGTGAAAAAGGTAATAGCTAATCTTAATGATTCTTTGAAGGGGAAGTATCCCAACCCTCAGCGCATCGCTGATTCGATAAATAAGCTAGCATTCATTAACGGAAATGAAACAAACAAAAAAACCATTCAAACCGTATTTGCAAAAATTGAGCAACATCTTCAAAAAACTACGGAGCTTAAAGTGGGAAATTTCTCTCTGGAGCATATTGAAGACCAATCTACAGGTAAAGATTGGGTAGGGGGAATTGGAAACATTATTCCGCTTGATGAGAAATTAAATAATGGAATAAAGAAAATGACTTCGTTTAAAGACAAGAAGAAAGTCTATAAAAAATCTGAATTCAAAATCACCAAAAAACTTCTTGAAGCAAATTCCCAGGATACATGGACTGAAGCCAACTCAAAGGCCTGGCTGAACGAAATAACAACTAACTTACATCAAGCTACAGTCCTTCTAAAAATTTAGAGCAAAGCCGGTGTCCAAAGCCGGTGTCAAAGCGCGGGGTCGCGTCTTGTATCTTGTATTTTCAGATCAAAGCTTACAGACGCATCCGCCGATGGGCGCGAATCCCCGAAGCAGATGGAAGGTTCTTACGGGTTATTCTGCTTCCGGATGGGGAAACAGTTCACAACGCTTTTTTTGATCGGGGGCGGCATAAATGGGGTCAGACACCATTGATTGAAACCACAAGCCGGAGTCTAGAAAAGCAGCATCGCAATATCCATAAATATAAATAAATGAAAAGCGCATGCACAGCCCTCGCACCCGGTTGAAACGCTGCAAATAGATGTATTGCTTGCTTGCATTTTTTATGGCGAGAATGCAGAAATCACTACAATATGAAACTGATTCAAAATTCACAACGTACAACTAAAATTTTTTTTGATGGGGGAAAGCAAAAATGAATAAATTACTGGGCTTGTTGGCGTCGGGCTTGCTCGCACTAAACTTGACGGGTTGCGCCAGTGTTTATGTGGATACCGCAACAAAAGAGATTCCTGTGTCAGCCTACAAGAAGCCTGCTTCGCCTAAGCCGGTGCAGCTTGTTTTCGAATTCCAGACCAAAGACGTTGCCAACGCCACGGCGACTAAGTACCTGTCTGAGCAGGTGGTCGATCAGATCAAGGGCAGCGGTCTGTTTTTGGAGGTGAAAGATGCGCCCGTCGCGGGTGGCGCCTTGCTTAACGTGGTGTTGAACAATGTGCCATTGACGGACGATGCTTTCGGCAAGGGATTTGTCACGGGGCTGACGTTCGGTTTAGCAGGATCGCAGGTAACAGACGGATATATCTGTACCGTGAAATATCTCCCGACAGCGCAATCTCCCACAATCAGTAAAACGGCGCGCCATGCCATTCACACGGTCATCGGGGCGAAGGAGGAACCGGCCAATGGCACCAAAATGGAGAACGTGGAAATGGCGGTCAGAGCCATGACGCGCCAAATTGTAAGCACGGCCCTTAATGATTTGTCTCGTGACCCGGGGTTCCAATAATCATGGAATATGCATTGGCTGACTTGTGCAAGCGTGGCCTGCCGTCACTACCCGCAATCTTTTTGGTACTGTTGACCGGCTGCGCGCAGATCCCACTTGGCGCACCTGCGCCAAGTTTTGAAAATATCGAAAAAGCCAGGGCTTCTCGTTCGGCGCCCGTGGCCGTGGGGCAATTTCAGATTAGTCCGGGTGTAAGCGCTGATATCGACAAGGGTCTGAACGTTCGCTCCAACACGGTTCAATCTCCTATCGATGGCTCGTTCGCCCAGTACTTGAGACAAACCGTGATCACCGATCTTCAGGCATCGGGTCTCTATGACGCTGCCTCGCCTGCCACGCTTACCGGCTTTCTGACAGATTCATCTCTGGATGTTCCCGCAGATACCGGACGGGCTGCATTGGGTGCCCGGTTTGTATTGATACGTGCGGGGAAAACGGTTTACGAAAAGGAATTGAAAACCGGCGCGACCTGGGAGTCTTCATTTATCGGCGTTACGGCGATTCCAGCCGGGATCAATCAATACACCACCCTGTACCATAAACTGGTGGGCATGTTGTTGGACGACCCCGATTATCGGAGTGCAAATCCCAAGTAGGCCGCAAAGCGTCACCCGGCAAATAGCATGAATCGACAACTCGCTTTCCTCTTCCTGGGTTCGCTGCTGAGTGTGAGCGTGGCTGCGGCCAGCCTCAAACCGGGCGATCCTGCGCCCGAGTTTAATCTTGAGGATTTGAGCGGTAAAAAGCACACCTTGACCGATCTGCGCGCAAAAGGCCCTGCGCTGCTTTTTTTCTGGTCGACCGAGTGCGGCTTTTGTCGCGTCATGGCGCCGAAGTTGCAAAAGCTGCACCAGGAACGCGCTGCCGCCGGGCTGACTGTGGCCGGAATTGACATCGATTTCAATATGCGCGCCGAGGTCGAGGCATTCGTGCGTGAGCGCAAACTCGACTTTCTCATCCTGCATGGCAGTCTCGATAATGCCGACGCGGTCGAGGCCTACGGCGTGCCGGGCACGCCGACGTTGGTGGTGGTTGGGCGTGATGGACGCGTTGTCTATTACGGCCACAGCCTTGAGGAAGCAACGCGCAACATTCAGTAGACTGATAGATGCCATGCCTAGAAGAGTAGCATCGTAAAATCAGAAGGGATCAGGCATTGGTTCTTTTGTTATTCCATGAAGCACCTCAAGCCTTACCCTGACCTTGCGGCGTAACGACACCCCACAAACATCCTTTGGAGCGCTTTCATGAAGACCACTGACGAAAGATTGGAGCAAATTGAGACTCGGCTTACGCGGCTTGAGCGGCTCATTATTTCGCTCTCTAAGGATAAAGATCAAGCTGCGCCGCCACCGCCCGCCACACCTGAGCCTGAAATGGCTGCGGCGAGCGCTGCGCAGGGCGCGCAGATTGTTCGACCGGTGCGGGCTACGCCACCACTGCGGTCATGGCCGGTAAAACGCGAGGCGGAGCCTTTGCCGGTGACGCAGATTCTCGGCTGGACCGGCGCCACGGCTTTGGTGTTGGCGGCGGCTTATCTGATTCGACTGGCGTTCGACGCCGGTTGGCTGACGCCAGAGCGCCAGCTCGCGATCGCAGTGCTGAGCGCTTTCGCGCTGATTGGCACGGGGCTGCGGCTGCGCGCATCCGATCGCCAGTATGCAAGCCTGCTGCCGGCGGGCGGTCTGGTGGTGCTGTTCTTATCTATCTATGGCGCGCATCTCTACTATCACTTCATCGGCATGCATGCGGCTACGGCGGCGGTGATCGCGACTTGTCTTGCTGCGCTGTGGTTAGGCAGGTTGTTTGAGAGTGAGCTGTATGGGCTGTTTGCTGTGGTGGGCTCTTACTCGGCGCCATTCATGCTGCACACCTTGTCGGGCTCGGTTACCGATCTGGTGATTTATTTTTCTGCATGGAGCGCGCTGTTTTGCGTGTACGCAATTTGGATAGGGCATCGCCGCACTTATTTGCTGGCAGCGTATATGGCCTTGCTGGGTTTTCATTTTCTGTGGAAGCAGATGGCGCCCGGTGAATGGGGTGCAGCATTTTTGTTTCAGGCGATTCAGTTCACCATTTTCATGGTGGGCGCGGTGGCCTTTTCTGTTCGCCATGAACAGCCAATGGATAAAGCAGAAGCCGCAGCGCACTTGCCGCTGTTGTTGATCTTTTATGCCCTGCAGTATGCCTTGTTGCAGCAGCATCTACCCTCGGCTGCGCCGTGGATCGCGCTTGCGAGCGCAGGGGTTTTGCTCATGGCCTATCTGGTCGCGCGGCGAGTGATGAGCCAATCGTTGGAGTCGGGGGCGCTATTGGTGGGCGCTTATGCAGCGTTGGCGCTGTTTCATGCGGGTTATATGGAATTGATTCCGAGTGAGTTCGCGCCCTGGGTGGCATTGTTGCTAGCGCCGTTGCTGGCCGTTTACTTAATGCTCCGGGGCGAGGCGGCGGCAGTTGGCTTGCCGATTCGCTTACTCATCGGTGTTATCTTCGTTATCAACTATCTGCGCGTGATGTTGAATACGCACATCGCGTCGGTGCCGGCGCATGATCTGCTGGCTTTGCTGTACGCGCTGGAGCTTTATGCGGCATATTACTTTGCCGGGCGTCTGCCTAGCCTGAAAATGCTAGCCACCCCCGCGCTATTTGCGGGGCATATCGCGTTAATGGGCGCGGCGGTGCAAATCTTCGATAGCCGTTTGATGGTCTCGCTTGCCTGGGGCGCGATCAGCATTGCTTGCTTGCTGCTTTCCTTCAAACGCCAAGACAAACTGCTCGGCAAGTCTTCTCTGCTCATCTTCGCCGCCTCATCGGCCAAGGTGATGCTGTTTGATCTATCCAGCGCTACACCGCTGGTTCGGATCGGCTCTCTCGTAGTACTGGGCGTAACCTTGTACTTAGGAGGTTGGATGTATAAGAAGGTGGATGCGATGGAAGCAGAGGGTGCGGGGTAGCGATAGCTTCGGTGCTAGACGCGATAAAACTTAACCTAAAGGAGCGCAAACATGTCACAAGAATCAAATGCGATAAGCAGCGTAGACCGCCGACTCTATACCTGGGGTGCATTGGTTGCAGTCGCCATCGTGTTTGCGGGATTTGCCAAAACATACTTTCTCAAGGCCAGCTTTGGTGCGCCTGAGTTATCAACCTTGGTGCATGCGCATGGTTTGGTAATGACGCTCTGGTTTGCATTTTTCTTGATGCAGGTGCGTTTGGTGGCCATGCGCCGTACCGATCTGCATCGCCGCGCAGGCGTGTTCGGCGCAGTGGTTGCGGCGGCAGTGCTGATCGTGGGCACGGCGACCGCTATCACCGCGGCCAAGCTCGGCCACACACCTGGGCCACCGCCGCTGATATTTTTGGTGATCCCCTTGGGGGATATGCTTGTCTTCGCACTCCTGGTGAGTACCGGCCTTTACTTCCGCAGCCGCAGCGATATACGCCGGCGTTTGATGTTGCTGTCTTGTGTGGGCATGCTGACGGCAGCGTTCGCACGCATTCCGATAGATTCTATTCAGGCGGGTGGCATGCCGATGTTTTTTGGCCTGACTGATTTGGTCGCCCTTTCTTGTGTGACTTACGACACGGTTAAACACCGCAGGCTGCACCCGGCATTTGGATGGGGCATGCTGCTCATCGTGTTGTCGCAACCGGCGCGGCTATTGTTGTCTGGCACGCCTGCATGGCAGCAGTTTGCAAGTTGGTTGGTGAGTTAGGATTAGGCCAAACGGCGCAGTGAAGGCCGGGCTCGAAATGTTTTCTGGGTGAGGTAAGCTTGCGGAAATTAATAAATCATATGGAGGACAGCATGAAGCGCTACTTCGGGGTTTTTATTGCGCTTTTGATGTGTGCCGGTGCGGCGTCTGCCAACCCATTTCCGGATGTCAAAGTACAAAAAATCAATGACCGCGTGTATGCGTTGCTTGGCCCGACCGATCCGCCGAATAAGCAGAATCTCGGTTACATGAACAACAACCTTGTCATCATAGGCAACAAGGGCGTCATCCTGGTCGACGCCGGCTCGCACAAGGCCGTGGCCGAGCATATCGACGCGGCGATCAAGAAAATTACGTCCAAGCCCATTACCCATGTGCTGATTACGCACCACCACCCGGACCATCATCTTGGGCTTGAGTACTTTGACGGCGCGCAGGTCATTGCTTCCGAGTTTTGCGCCAAGCAAATAACCGACAACGGCCGCAGCATGGTGTCTTTCATGTCGCGGAATACGGGTTTGAGTCTTCGTGGCGCAAAACCGGTCGTGCCGCAGGAAAAGCTTGCGCCCAGATCCCGCCAGGCAATGGAAATCGACGGCATCAAGCTGGAGTTGATTTCGACAGAAACCGCCCACACCGACGGCGACATGATGGTGTGGCTGCCGGAAGACGGCGTTCTCGCCTCCGGCGACATTCTGGTGCATAGCATCAACCCGAGTTTCAGGGACGGCAATCTCAAGAAATGGGTCGGTGTGGTGGACGACATCCTCAAGCTGCCTCTGAAAACCGTTATGCCCGGCCACGGCCCGCTGATGCAGCGCCAGGACATCGTCGAGTTTCGCGCCCTGATCGCCGACTTCTACAAAGTGGTTGAGGGTATATACAAAGCCGGTGGCGTCGAGGCCGATGTGCGCAAGAAACTCGACATGGCCAAATGGGAGAAGCTGGGCCGGTTTGATGACATGATGGGCGGCAACATCAACAAGGTCTGGCTGGAAGTGGAAGAAGCGAATTTCTGATTTTGTGCGGCACTGGGGGAATGGAACCTAATTTCCCTGGAAATAATTAGCACTAAAGGGGCCAGCTTCGATTAACTTTTAGAGTATCGGACTTGAAAGAAGATCAAAATGGATAAAATAAAATTGAAGTTGGCCCCTTTAGTTGTTTTTTCACAAGACGCGCCACGCCGACACAAAAATGTGAGGGTGCCAGGCTTTGGTTATTGCGTTATTGCGTTATTTCTTATGCAGATAAATGAAAGTAACCCTGTCCGCTAATGGCTGCGCGCATCCGGGCCGGCCGTTTCTATTTCCCCCGCGTTTTTGAGCATGGCGTCCGAATCAGGGTAGCGCGCGTAAGTTTGCTGCACCTGCGATTCGTATTCAAAGCGCGAGAGGGGCTTTTTCATTTGTTCTTGCAGTGCTTGGCGCAGCGCTTCGGTCATGGCTGGGCTGAGGCTCAGCCTACGCTTGGCGAGGATGATGCCACCATCTGCATTGACCAGCGTCATCTGTAGCTGGTCACGATTGCCGGGGATGTCAGCGGGTACCTCTCGTGCTTCATCGCGCAGCTGGTGGACGTTGTAGGCCACGTCCGACCACTCGCAGATATCAACGATGCGATAGAGCAGAAAGAGTACCGACCCCTCGACATAGTGAGCAATCTCCACCGGCTTGCTGAGAAAACCATTGATTTCCGTAGGCGTAGGGTTGGTCCAGAACAGGGCCAGGTCATGCACGCCGTTGTAGTAGCAATACTGGGTGGCTTCGGAATACTGGGTGTGTTTGGACGAATATATTTCGCCGACGTTTCGTGTGGTCATTTTTTCCCCGGGGGCAGGCGGGCTATTAGAGCATAACAAATAGGATTCATAGAATCAGAAGTGAAGGTGTCAAGTGAAGCTGCCAGGCTTTGGTTGTTGTATTATTTTATGAAGCCCCACGCCTTACCCCACCAACAAGCCGGGGTCACCCAATAGCCAGCCGTAGTTCAGAGTAATATTTCTTATAAAGAACTGAGAAAGCGGCTACGATCCGGATTTCAGAAATTGTAAGGGATCGCCAGTTGGGCTGCGGTTGTTTTGCAATAAAACACGGAATCAGCATGGTCGGGAATATGAATCTTTTTGCGGGATGGATCGGTGTGCTGGGAGGCGTTTTGTCTGGTGCCATCATCGGGCTGTTTTTCCATCGTGATGATTGGGTCGGTGGGTATGGGTCATTTGCGCGGCGCTTGCTCCGGCTGGGCCACATCTCCTTTTTTGGAATCGGTTTTCTCAACTTCGCCCTCGGGTTTACGTTTACGGCGGTATCGCTTTCATCCTCCCATGTGCAGGTGGCCTCTCTCGCGATGGTGGTGGGTGCCATAGCCATGCCCTTGCTTTGTTTCCTCACGGCATGGCGCAAAGCTTTTCGCCATTTATTCTTCATCCCTGTCATCAGCGTGCTGGTCTCCGCGCTGGCAGTGGTAACCGGGTGGCCCAGCGCATGAAGCTCGGCCTGATCGCCGTCAGCGGCGTGCGCGCATACAACCTGGAGCTGACAAAGCTGGGGCTGACCTTGCCCGGTTTCGTCGAGCGCAACCGCGTCATTGCTTCGCTGCCCAGCCTGGGTTTGTTGACCCTGGCCGGGATGACGCCGGCGGATATCGATCTTCATTACCTGGAGATGCCCGGCGACGTGGAAGGCGAACTGGTCGGAGGCTTTGACGCGGTCGCAATTTCAAGCTTTACGGCAAGAATTAAGGATGCCTACCGGCTGGCGGACCGCTACCGTGCGCTGGGCACAAAGGTGATCTTGGGCGGGCTGCACGTGACGATGCTGCCAAAGGAAGCCATGCAGCATGCGGATAGCGTCGTCATCGGTGAGGGGGAACCGCTCTGGCCCGCACTGATTGCCGATTTGAAGGCAGGTACACTGAAGCCGGTCTACGATGCGCGCAGCCTCAGCTTTGACTTGGCAGACGCGCCGATGCCACGCTTTGAGCTTCTGGATATCGAGCAGTACAACCGTCTCACCGTGCAGACGCAGCGCGGCTGCCCGTTTCGCTGTGAGTTTTGCGCGTCATCGATTCTGCTATCGCCGAAATATAAGCTCAAGCCGGTGGATAAGGTCATTGCGGAAATCCGCCGCATCAAGTCGCTTTGGCCGCAGCCCTTTATTGAGTTTGCCGACGACAATAGCTTCGTCAACAAACGGCATTCGAAAGCCCTCATGCGTTCGCTGGCCAAGGAGAAAGTGCGCTGGTTTACGGAAACCGATATCTCAGTAGCGGAGGACGACGAGCTCCTCGGGCTGATGCGGGACAGCGGGTGTGCGCAGGTGCTGATCGGATTGGAAAGCACCAGCCTGAGGGCCCTCGACGGACTGGAGCAACATGCGAACTGGAAAGTCAAACAACTGGATCATTATCTCCAGGCCATCCAGCGTATTCAGGATCATGGCATCACGGTCAACGGATGCTTTGTCCTCGGATTGGACGGCGTGGGAACGGAGAGCTTTGAGCAGGTCTGGCAATTCGTCAAAGCGAGTGGCCTATATGAGGTGCAGATTACAGTGATGACCGGCTTCCCCGGAACCCCTCTGTATGACAGGCTACGCAGTGAGGGGCGCCTTTTGCAGGAAGATGCCTGGGAACTCTGTACCCTTTTTGATGTGAACTTCAGACCCACCTCCATGAGTGTTTCGGAGCTGGAATCCGGCCTTAGAGAACTTGCTGGACGGCTTTATAGTGCCGAATTCACCCGCGAGCGCAGGGAAAACTATAGAAGGCGTTTGCGCGACGTGATGCATTCAACCTGATACAACGGAAGGAGATATTTATGTACACCTGGACGAGAGCCTTGTTTGTCATCGCCGCCCTGTACGAGGGCCTGCTGGGCTTAGCTTTTTTGTTCTTCCCATTGGCCATTTTCGCTTGGTATGGCGTCGAGCCTCCCAATCATCCCGGCTACGTCCAGTTCCCTGCCCTACTATTGGTGATATTTGCCGCCATATTTATGCGCATCGCGAGCAACCCGGCGAAAAATCACGACCTGATTCCCTATGGGATTGCCCTGAAGGCTTCCTATGTGGGCCTCGCATTCTGGTATATCACCACCACGGGAATACCTTCCATGTGGATACCGTGGGCCTGGGCTGACCTGATTTTCTTGATTGTTTTTTTGTTTGCATGGGTCAAACTTCGCCGTTCATAGGGCCAAAGAAATAAGACGGAAAACACGTCGGGGCCAGGTCTAGAAAAGTAGCATCCTAAAAACAGAAACAGACTTCATTGAAGCATTCGTTGGGCAGGCACTACTAAACCTAAAGGAGCGCAAATATGTCTAAAGAAGCGACCGTTTTTAGCAGCAGCATAGATCGCCGACTCTATACGTGGGGTGCGTTGGTTGCAGTCGTTATCGTCTTTGCGGGTTTTGCCAAGACTTACTTTCTCAAGGCCAGCTTTGGTGCGCCTGAGTTATCAACCTTGGTGCATGCGCATGGTTTGGTGATGACGCTCTGGTTTTTATTTTTCTTGATGCAGGTGCGTTTGGTGGCCATGCGCCGCACCGATCTGCATCGCCGCGCTGGCGTGTTCGGCGCAGTCGTTGCGGCGGCCGTGCTGATCGTGGGCACGGCGACCGCTATCACAGCGGCCAAGCTCGGCCACACACCTGGGCCACCGCCACTGATATTTTTGGTGATCCCCTTGGGGGATATGCTGGTCTTCGCACTCCTGGTGAGTACCGGCCTTTACTACCGTACCCGCAGCGATATACATCGGCGTTTGATGTTGCTGTCTTGTGTGGGCATGCTGACGGCAGCGTTCGCACGCA
>ERZ1292633.4894-Hain-H41-02um-R1-4894-length-12262-cov-6_pt1 | contig 12262 bp, 4 predicted proteins | sample MGYA00564406_ERZ1292633 | MGnify/ENA primary metagenome ERZ1292633 (study PRJEB36523, sample SAMEA6512639) | groundwater metagenome | collected 2019-01-08 | study: AquaDiva: Metagenomics assemblies of 32 groundwater samples
TTGTCGAATTGCAGCCGCGCGCCTGCTCCCCCGGCACGGGATCCGTCAGGACCAACATAACCATCTGCATCTGCTGGTATGGTCTGTTTACGCCACTTCCGCCCATTTTTTCGCGGCGTGTAGTAGGTCAGATACGTGGCTTTGATGGAACCGGTTTCTACGTGGGTGCTTCCCCAGATTACGACCGCAGGCTGCTGGGTAATCGGGCTTACGGCCATGGTCGAAGCCGCGAAAGATTCGAAGTTGCCTTCACTGTAATTTGAGTTGTCGAACCGTTTATCGACTACCTGTGTGGTCCAACTTCCCGACTTGTTTGTGGCATAGGTGGTGCCCCCGATAATGTGCACACAACCCTGGGAGTCGATCGCAAGGTCCATAGTGTTACGGTCGTCATGCCAACCATAGAAACCGAATGTGAACGGATCAAAACTGCCGCCAGCGCCTGTGGCCCCCCAAACCCAGGTACCCGAAACATTCGTACCGTAGTATCCCGACTGTAAGATATTGATATCGTTTCCGTTGCCGAATCGTACCACCGCCCTGCCGTAACCAGACGGTAAGTCTATTTCATCCACCAATTTCCAAACTGTTGCAGCCTTTCGATAGTGAAACAATTCCAAGTCCTCTGACGCGTACTCAGCGTCCATGTCCTCCGACTCAACGAATACATGCGGCACACCATCCGAGTCGAAAAGCAACTGGGCATCGCCGCCATAATACTCGCAAACAAACTCATTGCCCCATTCTCCGGACGAGTCAAGGTATCCAAAATAGACACCACCATTGTCGGTCAGTAGCCTGGCAAATCGTTTTGTGGTTGGATCGTACTGCACGGGCGCGACACCCGCGTCTGGAAGCTTGGCGGATGCTGATATAGGTATAGGTGTTGGAGTGGGCGAAAGCGTTGGTGTCTGGCCCGGTGTCGAACTCGGCAACGATGTCGGCGATGTCTTTGGCGTAGGCGAGGGCGTAGGCGTCGTATCGGCAACACCATAGGCATACTTGAGATCATGATAACTGGAATCATAATAGCTGATGTGCGCCTTGCCGGACGAGTCTAAAGCTATGGTGCTATATTGACCCACATCTCCACCGCTATCCACGATATTTGTTCCCCAAGCACCAGAGGCATTTGTGGCGTACTTGAGGTCTGCATTTTCAGCATCGTAATAACTAATATGTGCCTTGCCGGACGTATCAAGCGCTATGGAGGAATATTCCCCAACCTCTTCACCATTATTGACACTACTTGTCATCCATATGCCAAAAGCATTGGTAGCATATTTAAGGGCAAAACGATAATAGTAGCTGATGTATGCCTTGCCTGATGTATCAAGCGCTATCGAGGTATACTTGCCGACCGCTCCCTTACTATCCACAGTTGTTGTTGTCCACGAACCAGAGGCATTTGTGGCGTACTTAAGATTATAGCTTGGGTAACCATCATAATAACTGATATGCACCTTATCTGTGCTGTCCAATGCTATCGAAGTATATTCTCCTACAGATTCACCCATAAAACCTTCACTACTATCTACTGTGGTTGTTACCCATGAGCCGGAAACATTCGTGGCATACTTGAGGTCGTTGTTAGTTTCATCATAATAGCTGATGTGCGCCTTGCCTGAACTGTCCAATGCTATTGAAGTATATGCCCCAACATCTCTACTACTATCTACTGTGGTTGTTACCCATGCGCCTGAGGCATTCGTCGCATACTTGAGGTCGCCATTATCAGAATCATAATAGCTGATGTGCGCCTTACCAGACGTATCAAGTGCTATCGAGGTATACTCGCCTGTGTTTCCACTGCTGTCTATCGTAGTAGTTACCCACGCCCCAGAAACATTCGTGGCGTACTTGAGGTCTGCATTTTCAGCATCGTAATAACTAATATGTGCCTTGCCTGACGTATCCATTGCTATCGAGGTGTATATGCCTACATCATTTTCGCTATCTACAGCCGTTGTTACCCATCCGTAAGTATTCGTGGCATATTTAATATCTTTGTTTGTAGCATCATAATAGTTGATATGCACATTACCTAATGTGTCAAGCGCTATGGAGGTATACTTACCGACATCTCCACTGTTATCCACAGTCCTTATCTTCCACGATCCAGTTGCGTTTGTGGCATACTTGAGGGCTTCGTTGGTAGCATCATAATAGCTGATGTGCGCCTTGCCTGAACTGTCCAATGCTATTGAAGTATATGCCCCAACATCTCTACTACTATCTACTGTGGTTGTTACCCATGAGCCGGAAACATTCGTGGCATACTTGAGGCCGTTGTTAGTTTCATCATAATAGCTGATGTGCGCCTTGCAAGACGTATCAAGCGCTATCGAAGTATACTTACCTGCATTCGCATTCCCTTCAGGATCCACAATCGTTGTTACCCACGATCCGGAAGTATTCGTGATATACTTGAGATGCATATTAATATCGTCACGATAAATAAGATGTATCTTTCCCGATACATCTACTGCTATTGATGCAAACGAACCTACAATTCCACCACTATCTAATGTAGTTGATATCCATAAACCAGAAGCATTTGTGGCATATTTGAGGTCTGCATTCATAACATCATAATAACCGATATGTGCATTACCTGACGAGTCTAAAGCTATGGTGCTATATTGACCCACATCTCCACCGCTATCCACGATATTTGTTCCCCAAGCACCAGAGGCATTTGTGGCGTACTTGAGGTCTGCATTTTCAGCATCGTAATAACTAATATGTGCCTTGCCGGACGTATCAAGCGCTATGGAGGCATATTGACCCACACTAGACGATTCATCTACCGTTTCATAGTGCCAACTGCTGCCGTCATAATATGCGTAAAAAAGGTGGTTCCCTCCATAAGCAATATGGGGATGATTACTGGAGTCAACTGCAATTGCCCTTGAAGAAATATTTTCGAAACTTTTAGAAGCATCCACTGTCTCTTTCACCCACGTTGCAGCCGGAGTATTTACAACTATAAAAAGAAGGCTGGCAATGGCAAAAATCATATATGATAAAGATTTCCTGCACAAGACATAAATATGAGTGACCTTATTATCCATAATTGCATTCTCTTTCTTTTTATTTCCCGTTTAAAAGGTAAATGATGGATTTACTTCAACACCTTCACGTTTAACACATTTTTCAAACTATTTGCCTCAAAAACAACCCTTGCATTTCCTGCCTTCTCTCCGGCAGTTATCGTAAATACGGCCTGCCCATTTTCACCGGTAACTTCATTCGCAGGTGAAACCGATATGAGATTCTGATTCGCCTTATTAACCGTAGCAGAAACAGACTCACCTTCAACCGGACAGTCGTCTTCACCTGTCACCGTTACCGTTACCTCACGGCTTCGATTCCTCTTTACTCTCAATTTGGTTGGAAATATTACTATCGACTCGGTCTCGCACATAACAGGAGATGGCGTAGGCGATACAATCACCGTCGGTGATGCCGTCACTATTGGAGTTGGCGTTGTTTGAGTTATATTAGTGGCATAGGCGTAATTGATATCTCCATCGGTCGAATCATAGTAGCTGATATGTGCCTTACCCGATGTATCGAGCGCCAGAGAAGTACACAGGCCTACATCACCTATACTTTCTACAGTCTCTTTCATCCATTTGCCAGAGGCATTCGTGGCATACTTGAGATCTTTGTTGGTAGCATCATAATAGCTGATGTACACCTTGCCTGATAAATCAAGCGCTAAGGAAGTGTACTGGCCTATATCTCCTTTTCTCGCCACAACCTTTGTTACCCATGAACCAGTGTCGTTGGTAGCGTACTTGAGGTTGCGGTTAGCAACACCATAATAGCTGATGTGTACATTACCTGATGTGTCAAGCGCTATTGAGGTATACTCGCCGACCGCTCCATCACGATCCACAGTTTTCGTTGTCCATGATCCTGAGGCATTCGAGGCATACTTAAGCGCACCATTATTATAATAACTGATATGCACCTTGCCCGATGTATCGAGTGCTATGGAGGTATACATGCCTACATCTCCACCACTATCCACAATTGTCGTTATCCACGAACCAAAGGCATTGGTGGCATACTTGAGGTCTTTGTTGGCCGCATCATAATAGCTGATGTGCGCCTTGCCTGACGTATCAAGCGCTATGGAGGTATACATACCAATATTTCCGTTACTGTCCACTGTAGTCGTCACCCACGAGCCGGAGGCATTGGTAGCATATTTGAGGTCTCCGGTAGTAGCATCATAATAGCTAACGTGTGCATTGTCAGATGTGTCAATCGCTATTGATGCATACTCGCCTCCACCACTATCCACCGTGGTAGTAACCCATGCCCCGGAAACATTCGTGGTATGTTTTAATGGGTCGCTATGATAAACGATATGAGCCTTGTTTGACGTGTCGAGCACCAGGGAGGAATACTGGTATACTTTTTTACCGTCATCTACAGTTTCCGCCACCCAAGAGCCGGAGGTATTAGTTATATACTTGAGTGTATCAAACCAATAGCTGATATGCACCTTGCCCGATGTATCGAGCGCTATGGAGGTATACATGCCTGCAACTTGAGAAGCGCTATCAACGGTAGTAGTTATCCAATCTCCGGAAGCATTCGTAACATACTTGAGGTCGGAATCATTACGATAACTGATGTGTACCTTACCCGATTTGTCAAGCGCAATTGAAGCATAACTGCGGCCACTATCCATTATGGTCGTTATCCATAATCCCGATGCGTTCGTGGCATACTTGAGTTCTCCGTTAGTAGCATCATAATACCCTATGTGAACTTTGCCTGAAGAGTCAATAGCTATTGAAGTGTCTTTGCCTACATCTACACTACTGTCTATAGTGGTCGTTACCCAGGACGCAAAGGTATTCGTAGCATACTTAAGGTCTCCGTTAGTAGAATCATAATAACTAATATATACGTTGCCTGATGTGTCAAGGGCTATTGAAGTATACTCACCTACCTTTCCACTGCTATCCACTGTCGTCGTTACCCACGAGCCGGAAGCATTCGTAACGTACTTGAGGTCTCCGTTAGTAGCATCATAATAACTTATGTGCGCCTTGCCTGATGCTGCAACTGCTATTGATGTATACTCACCTACGTCTCCACTACTATCCACTGTGGTCATTACCCACGAGCCAGAGACATTCGTGGCATACTTGAGGTCTTTGTTGGTGGCATCATAATAGCTGATGTGCGCCTTGCCTGACGTATCAAGCGCTATGGAGGCATATTGACCCACACTAGCCGATGTATCTACTGTCTCATAGCGCCAACTGCTGCCGTCATAATATGCGTAGAAGAGGTGGTTCCCTCCATAAGCAATATGGGGATGATTACTGGCATCAACCGCAATTGCCCTTGAATAGATATTCTTGAAATCTTTTGATAAATCTACCGTCTCTATTGACCATGCAGATGCTAGGGTGTTTGTAATGCACAGAACAAAGATAATAAGGACTAAAATCAGACTTGATAAAAATTCCCTGCGTAAAACAAATACGGACGTGCTTTTACTAACCATAATCTCACTCCTTTAAATACACGGCTTAACACTCGTGGCATTCTTCCACACATAACGGCAGGTTTAGCTTTAAAATACTATTTCCTCACCTTCACAGTTAAAACTTTTCTCAGACTGCCTGCCTGAAAAGAGACCCCGGCATTTCCAGTCCTTTTTTCGGCTGTAATTGTAAACGTCACTTGTCCGTTTTCATCAGTATCTTGCCTTGCTGGTGAAATCGATATGTACTGCTTACTCATCTTATTAATCACAGCAGTAACCATTTCACCCTCAACGGGACAATCGTCTTCACCTGTTACCGTTACCATCACACTTTTACTCCTGTTCCTCCTGAGAGCTAATTTAGCAGGAGATACGGCTATCAACTTTGCCTCACACACATCAGGAGTCGGCATTGCGGTTGGCGTTACCATAACTGTAATTGTCGGCAACGGCGTTGGTGTCGCCGATGCAACTGGAGTTGGTGTTACTACGGCATCGGCTATTGGTCCGTTGGCGTACTTAAGGCTTCTATTGGAATAATCATGGTAGCTGACGTGTACCTTGCCTATGGTATCAAGCGCTATGGAGGTATACCTGCCAACATATCCCTCACTATCCACTGTGGTCGTCACCCACGAACCGGAGGCATTTGTGGCATATTTGAGGTCATAGTTCGTCCCATCATAATAACTGATATGTGCATTGCCTGAGGCATCCATCGCTATTGAGGTAAAATATCCCACATCTCCTCCCTCGCTATCCACCTTGGTCGTAACCCACGCCCCGCTGACATTCGTGGCATACCTGAGGATTCTACTCCAGGAATAATCAAGATAGCTAATGTGTGCATTGCCTGAGGCATCCATTGCTATGGAGGTATACCACCCTGCGGGTCCCCCGCTAGTTACCGTGGTTGTCACCCACAGACCAGAGGCATTCGTGGCATACTTGAGATTAGTATTCGTAGAATCGGAGTAACTGATGTGTGCGTTGCCTGAGGTGTCTAACGCTATGGAGGAATAATAGCCTACATATCCGCTACTGTCCACCGTAGTCGTTACCCACACCCCGCTGGCATTTGTAGCATACTTGAGGTCTTCGTTCGTATAATCAAAATAACTGACGTGCACATTACCTGAGGCATCCAGCGCCAAGGAGGTATACATGCCTACATCTCCACCACTATCCACAATTGTCGTTGTCCACGAACCAGAGGCATTCGTGGCATACTTGAGGTCCATGTTCGTCCCGTCATAATAGCTGATGTGTGCACTGCGTAAACTGTCCAATGCTATTGAAGTATATTCCCCTACAGACCCACTGCTATCCACCGTACTTATCACCCACGAACCGGAGGCATTTGTGGTATACTTGAGATCCTTGTTGTACAAATCATAATGGCTTATATGCGCATAGCCTGATGCATCTAGCGCAATAGAGGAATACAATCCTGGATCTTCACAACTATCCACAATTGTCGTTGTCCACGAACCGGAGGCATTCGTGGCATACTTTAGGTCTTCGTTTTCGTAAGAAGCATCATAATAACTAATGTGCACTTTCCCAGAATTATCAAGGGCTATGGAGATATAACCCGCATCACTACTACTGTCCACTGTAGTCGTCACCCATGAGCCAGAAACATTCGTAACGTAATTGAGAGAGCCGTCGTCATAACAATAGCTGATATGTACTTTATCCGATGTGTCTAACGCAAGTGAATTAAACCTGTCTACCTTTCCACTATCCACCGTAGTAGTCACCCACGAGCCGGAGGCATTGGTGGCATATTTGAGGTCTTCATTAGTATAATCGTAATAGCTGATGTGTGCCTTACCTGACGTATCAAGAGACAGGGAGGTTAAACCGCCTACATCATCTCCACTACCGCCATCCACAGTATTCGTTACCCATGAGCCAAAGGCATTCGTTGCATACCTGAGAACACCGTTGTCGCCATCACGATAGCTGATGTGCGCCTTGCCAGAGGCATCGATGGCTATGGATGAAAACTCACCTGCATAATCACTACTTTTATCCACCGTAGTCGTTGCCCAAGAACCAGAGGCATTGGTAGCATATTTGAGATTACCGTTCGTTGAATCATAGTAGCTGATGTGTGCTTTACCTGACGTATCTAACGCTATGGAGGAATAACTTCCTACATTGCCATTACTGCCGTCCACCGTAGTCGTTACCCACAAACCAGAGGCGTTGGTTGCATATCTAAGATTACCATTAGTATAATCATGATAGCTGATGTGCGCCTTACCTGCGGTGTCCAGAGCCAGTGCGACATGTTCTACCCCAGATGACGAATCAACCGTCTCATAATACCACTTGCTGCCATCATAGTAAGTATAGTAAAGGCGGCTTTCGCCATAAGCAATATGGGGATGGTCGCTGGCATCAACCGCAATTGACCTGGGATAAAAATATGCGAAATATTTTTCTGAAGTATCCACAAACTCCGTTTTCCACGTGTCTGCCGAAACGTTTGTTATAAACAGGATAAGGTTGAGAAGCGCCAAAAACAGACTTGATAAAAATCCCCTGCGTAAAACAAATATAGATATGCTTTTACTGACCATAAATCCCCCTCCTCTAAATACGCATCTTTGCATTTACTATTTCCTCACCTTTATGGCTAAAACCTTCTTCACACTGCCTGCTTGAAATGTAACCCTGGCATTTCCGGTCTTTTTCAAGGCTGTTATGGTAAATGTTACCTGACCGTTTTCATCGGTCTCCTGACTTGTTGGTGAAATTGCTATGCATCTCTGACCCGACTTATTAATCGTGGCAGTAACTGCCTCACCTTCAACGGAACAATTATTAGCGCCTGTTACCGTTATTGTTACATCGATGCTCTTACTCCTTTTGAGTTTTAACGTACCCGATGGAGACACCGTTATTTTCTCAGTCTCACATACCGAAGAAGGCGTTGGTGTCGGCGTACCGGTGGTTACCTCTGCATTTGTGGCATACCGCAGACATTTATTAGTAGAATCATAATAACTGATGTGTGCCTTGCCTGAGTTGTCTATCGCTATTGAAGTATATGCCCCAGCAGACTCACTACTATCCACAGCGCTTACCATCCACCACGAGCCAAAGGCATTGGTGGTATACTTAACGCCACCAGAAGAGCTATAACTGATATATACATTGTCTGAACTGTCTACCGCTATGGAAGTATACTCCACACCACCACTATTCACAAAACTATTCACCCACGCACCGGAGGCATTCGTGGCATACTTAAGGTCATTGTAAGAACTTGTCACAATATCATCACAATAGCTTATGTATGCCTTGCCTGTGTTATCAAGGGCTATTGAGGTATACACGCTAACACTTCCACTACTATCCACAGTGTTTGTCACCCACGAACCAGAGGCGTTCGTGGCATACTTGAGGTCTTTGTTGGTGGAATCATAGTAGCTGATGTGTGCCTTGTCTGAACTGTCTAACACTATTGAAGTATATGCTCCCACCTCTCCATCGCTATCGACAGTACTTGTCACCCATGAACCTGATGCATTCGTGGCATACTTGAGGTCTTTGTTACCCCAATCACGATAGCTGATATGCGCCTTGCCTGACGTATCCAGCGCTATGGAGGCATACCCGCCATACTTTCCAAGAGTGCTATCAACCGTGGTCGTTACCCAAGATCCTGATGCATTGGTAGCGTACTTGATTGCCTCGTTCGTAACATCAAAATAACTGATATGCGCCCTGCCTGAACTATCCAGCACTATTGAAGTATCTCCCCCTTCAGTATCTTCATTATCTACGATATTTGTATCTACGATATTTGTCACCCACGAACCAGAGGTATTCGTGGTGTACTTAAGGTCGTAGTTCGCATCATCATAATAACTGATGTGTGCCTTGCCTGTGCTGTCCAATGCGATTGAAGTATATTCCCCGATCTTTCCACTACTATCCACAGTACTCGCCGTCCACACCCCGGAGGTATTGGTAGCATATTTAAGGTTTCTGATAGTACCGCCAGTAGTACCGCCAGCATAATAGAAATAACTGATATGGAAATTGCCTGAACTGTCCAATGTTATTGAAGGAAATGCCCCTTCATTATCTACGATATTTGTCACCCACGAACCAGAGGCATTCGTGGTATATTTGAGACCACCATAACTGCTATAGCTGATGTGTATCTTGCCTGAGTTGTCCAATGTTATTGAAGAAAAATTCCCACCACTATCTATAGTACTTGTCATCCACGTGCCAAAAGCATTGGTGGCATATTTAATGCCAGTGCCATAGCCATAATAGCTGATATGTGCTTTACCTGAGCTATCCAATGCTATGGAGGTATACTCGCCAACATCCCCGCTACTGTCCACTGTGGTTGTCACCCACGCGCCAGAGGCATTCGTGGCATACTTGAGGTCTTCGTTATCCCAATCACGATAGCTGATATGCGCCTTGTCTGTGCTGTCCAGTGCTATTGAAGTATACATCCCCACATACCCATCATCCACAGTACTAATCACCCATAAACCAGAGGCATTGGTGGCGTACTTGAGGTTGTAGTTTGGATAATCATCATAATAATAGCCGATATGTGCCTTGCCTGAACTGTCCAATGCTATTGAAATATATTTCCCCACATCTCCACTACTATCGACAGTACTTGTCACCCATGAACCTGATGCATTCGTAGCATACTTAAGGTCCTTATTTGAACCATCATAATAGCCGATATGTACTTTGCCTGAGCCATCCAACGCTATGGCGACATACGACCCCATATCAGAATCAGAGGATGTATCAGAGGATGCATCCACGGTCTCATACTGCCAACTGCTGCCGTTATAGTACGCATAATAGAGATTGTTACCTCCATAGGCAATGTGGGGATGATTACTGGCATCAATAGCCATCGTCCTTGAACTTAAACCGAAATTACTGAATTGTCTTAGCGCCTCTACTACTTGGGTTGACCATGTGGGTATTGGAAAAGAAACACTCAGATTAAGATTTACAACCTGAACAGGTCTCATGCCCAATGCCCATACCGTCCCGTCTGACTTCAGGGCTACGGCTTGCTCGTCTCCAGCTGCAATGGCAGTAACATCACTCAAATCACTGACCTGTACGGGAGTTGAACTATTACTATATCTAGAAACAACACCATGTCCCCATCTCCATACCGTCCCATCTGACTTTAGGGCTATGGTATGATACTCTCCACCCGCAATGGCAGTAACACCACTTAGATCACTGACCTGCACAGGTGCAAAACTATCTGTGGTTGTACCGTTACCCAACTGTCCATAATAATTATATCCCCACACCCACACTGTCCCATCGGACTTTAGGGCTATGGTATGAATACCTCCTCCCGCAATGGCGGTAACGCCACTCAGTCCACTGACCTGCGCGGGTATTGATCTATTTGTAGTAGTACCGTCACCCAATTGCCCTTTATAATTCCATCCCCACGTCCATACCGTCCCGTCCGACTTCAAGGCTATGATATGACCCATACCACCCGCAATGGCAATAATGTCACTCACGCCACTGACCTGCACGGGTTTACCATAGTAGTAAGTACCTTCACCCAATTGCCCTTCATGACCATCTCCCCACACCCACACCGTCCCGTCTGACTTCAGGGCTATGGTATTTTCATTTCCACCCGCAATGGCAGTAACACCACTCAGTCCACTGACCTGCGCGGGTTTACTATGAGTATCATAGTCGTAAGTGCCGTAACCTAATTCTCCGTCACCATTGTACCCCCACGTCCATACCGTCCCGTCCGATTTCAGGGCTATGGTATGCCCACCTCCACCGGCAATGGCAGTAACATCACTCAGACCACTGACCTGCACAGGCGCTGAACTACTTGTGGTTGTACCGTTCCCCAATTGGCCATAACTATTCTTTCCCCATGCCCACACCGTTCCGTCCGTCTTCTGGACTATGGCATGACCGCCTCCGCCTGCAATCTTTGGCGTGGTAGATGCCCACAACTCACCGCTAACAGACAATACAACAAATAACGATATAAAACCACTACACACCAAGAGATGCCCCTTCACTGCATTAGAAAGCATAAAAAATCTATTCTTCATAATATCCTTTTTTCCTCCATCCTAATATTGTAAAAATAACTACAATGTACCATTCAATAAAATGTTGAGCTTTAGTCCTCTCAACCTAACCTTGCCCAACTCACTCCGTAACCACCACGCTTGCAATAGTAATAATTGAAAATCCTGCGCCTTGAGTGCTGAAGGTAATTGTGGCGTTACCCGCCTTCTTTTTGGTCTTGATGGAAAAGGTGGCGACGCCCAACTGGTCTGTTTTCCGGCTTGAGGGTTTGACGGTAAGAATCTTTCTGCCCGCTTTGTCAAGCTTTGCTTTAACCTTCGCATTTGGAACTAAGCAACCACCGTCACCCATTACCCACACGGTTATCGCATCCTTGTATGTCTTCGACTTATTAATGACCAATGAAAAAGGAAACGTAGTTATACTCGAAGCGCTGCACCCTGCTGGTGTTGGAAAAGGCGAAGGCGTTGGCTGCGGGGTGGGTGTTGGCGATGCCTTCGGTGTCTGACTTGGTACTGGGCTCGGCGATGGTGTCGGTGACGCCTTTGGTGTAGGTGTTGGCATATCATCAATTGTACCATAAGCATACTTGAGATCTCCGCTAGTGTGGTGTCCCGTAAATAACTAGACATATCACTCTTCCCGTTTTTGGCG
>ERZ1292633.4895-Hain-H41-02um-R1-4895-length-12260-cov-8_pt1 | contig 12260 bp, 14 predicted proteins | sample MGYA00564406_ERZ1292633 | MGnify/ENA primary metagenome ERZ1292633 (study PRJEB36523, sample SAMEA6512639) | groundwater metagenome | collected 2019-01-08 | study: AquaDiva: Metagenomics assemblies of 32 groundwater samples
GAGCTTAATGAAGGGCTAAAGAAGATTTACAGGTCAGAATTAGCCGACCAGTGCCCGATTGTAATAGCTTTGTTATGGTCAGCATTTGGTAGAAACTATGGAACATGGACGGGCAATTATTGTGTGGGGGAACCTTGTCAGTCGTCATCGCTAGAGTTAGGATATACAGGGAGACTTAGAAGAAAGGATGCTTCGTGTCCACCAGAGATAGTGGTTCAAACAAGTGTAAGTTATGTTGGTGGGATATTTTTCCCAACAGAAAGAAAAGATTTTCTTAGGGAAGGAACGTGTACCGTAGTAGTTAAACCTCCAAGATAGAATTCTATTATAAGAGTATTTTATGAGCTATTTAAAATCACTGGCGAAGATTAAAACAAGATCAGAGGCTTCTTTGTCATCGAGGACTGTGATTTTAGGAGAAGTCACATAGTCTTTTAAATCACTTTTCATCATTTCAGCCAATTGTTTTTTATCACTTTTGACTTGAATTTCGGTAATCGTGTAATCAAAGTTTTCAGCGTTATCAGTTAGGATTTCCACATAACCTTTTTTTCTAAGAATTTCTTTTATTTCGGTAGCTTTTCCCTTAACTCCAGAACCATTTAAGATTTTTATCTTAATATCTTCCTTTTTAAAATTAGGTGTTGGAGTGGGGGACGGAGGAGCCTTGGTTGGCGTTATAGTAACAATATTTTTTTTAGCTATAAAGTTTGGTAATTTAAAATTACCTCCAAATTTGGAAATTAAGACAAAAAGTAAAAATGAAATAACAAAAGAACCAATAAAAAGCAAAACTTCTTTTTTTGGCATCTTGATTTTTGGCAAAGAAATTTTGCTTTTGTTTGAATAAGCTCCATTTTTCAAAAGAGAAAAGCTTTTATTCTCTTCAGATAATATGAAAGCGCCAAAACAAACATCGTATGTTAAGATTGGAAAAGCCTTTCCGTCTTTGGGAACAAGCATTTTTAAATAACTTTCATAAAAAGTTGGCACAATTCGCTTTAGAGGATTAGTCCAAACCCCGACTGATTTAGTAAAAGTATCCTGACGGATTGTATCAGACTTTTCCCCGGAGATAATAATCCGATTGACCTTTTTTTTATCTGTGGTAATTTCACCAATCTTTGTCTTTAGAACATCGGCGATCTTTTCTTCTTCAGAATATTTTATTGATATTTTTTTATCATCAATCAATCCACAAGAATCAAACAAGTATCCGCTTAAAATATCCGGTCCCAATTCAGCGTATAAAATTGTTTCTTTCTTTTCTTTTCGTAACGTTTTTTCAAATAATTTAAAATATGACATCGTGTCTGGAATAATGGATATTAATTTAAAATCAATTAAAGTAAGAGCTTGCTTAATACTGAGGAGAGTTTCTTGATTAATTCCAAAATAAGTGACAACTTTCTCGCTTTCCGATTCCTGAACAAAATAATCGCTAGCTAGATCGGTATTGTCAACAGGCAAAATTGAGCGGGCTTTATCAGAAATAAAAGAATTGAGTGCCGATGCAGCGATATCAGAAGGAACTGTTGTGCGGAAGAAGCTAAAAAATTCCTGAGGAAGAATAAGGCTAATTTGATTGTCAGCAACTGGCTTATTGGACGAAGTGATCACTTCTTTGATAGCTGAGGCTAACAAATCAACATTTATTATTTTTCCTTTATCAATAAGGTCTGATTCATAAGTTTTTTGGTTATAAAGAGTTTCTTGTTGACCTAGAAGAGTTTTTTTAAGATAAAGCAACTTAATAGTGTTTTTGTCTAGATAGAGATAAATCATATATAAATACAATATAAAAGATTAGATATTAAATATCAAACATAAATTTCCTCTTGACAACGCGTGTATACATTGTATATACTGAAAACATATGAACACAACAGTAATCAATATCCGTACTCAACCGGATGTAAAAAAAGCGGCTCAGCAGGTAGCTGAGGATCTAGGAATGAATCTAAGCGTGCTAATTAATGGATTTTTAAAGAATTTAATTAAAACAAAGACTATCAATCTTGTAGATTCTGAAGAACCATCTCAATATTTAATTGATTCAATTAAAGAAGCAGAAGAAGATGTCAAAGCCGGTAGGGTTTCTCCATTATTTGAAAATGCAGATGAGGCTATTGATTGGTTGAATAATACTGATAAAAAATATGAATATCAGATTCGGAAAAAAATTCGCTAAACAATATTCTAAATGTCCAGTTAAAATTAAGAAGGCGTTAAGTCTTCGTCTGGAGATATTTAAAAAAAATCCTTTTCATCCGATTCTTAACAATCATTCATTAATTGGTCGTTATTTACAAAACCGAAGCATTAATATCACGGGCGACTGGCGAGCAATATATTCAGAAGTAATTGAAAATAAAGAAAAAGTCGCTATTTTTCTCGCCCTCGGAACTCATAGTCAGTTGTATAAATGAAAATATTAAACTCTACTCTATTTATATATGTTTCAATATATTGATATATTAAAACATTCGTAATTTATTAATAGACGGCCGTCTGGAAGATAAATTAATGAAGTAATTTGACAAACTCATCTACAGATAGATTTATCTCATTTAATATTTTTCTTGTTAAACCTCGCCCGATGTCTTTATTGTGAATAGGAATAACAGTTGCCTTATTATCACTTTTTCTATAAAAAAATTTATGACTACCTCTTTGTCTTACTTCAATAAACCCTAATCTGTTAAGGATTTTGATAAATTTAGAGGGCCTTATGATTGGAAGTTTTGGCATTTTAAATCAAAAAGCAAATCTAATAGGCAAGTCAACAACACCGATAAAGTTTTGTTTTGATTGCTCATTAGGAAAAACAATTCTTTCAGCATAGGACGGATTGTTTTTTGCCTCATCGAGACAAAGTTCTAATGCTTCTTTGATATTTTTTAGAGCTTCTTCATAGCTTTTTCCCTGAGAATAACAACCGGGTACAGAAGGAACAGAAACAATAAAGTTTTTATTCTCATCTTGTTCGATAATAATCTTGAAGTTGAATACTTTTGTCATATGAAGGTATTATACTATTTATTTTTAAACTTTTGTCATCCCCTTGAAGAAGGGGATCCAGCCTATAATCACTTTATAAAAAACAATAATGAATATTTAGTCTGGATTCCCGCCTCCGCGGGAATGACATCGACGGTCGTCTTGAAGATAAACGTCTACCCATAACTATGGAAGAGACGATTATTTGAAATAAACCAAAACGAAGTTTTTAATTATATTTAAATTATTTAATTTTTTATCACGCATAAAATATTTAACATCAATTTTATAATTAGTGCCTTTTTTTGTGTATGAAAAAATTTGACAAGAACCTGGAGGTCGACATCCACTCGCATTTACTTTAGTAGCTTTATTCATTCCTAATTCGACCTTGTCATTACCACTAAAATATTTAGTTGGAGCCCCCCTTAAGAAGTGTTTGTAGAAAATATAGTTGATTAACTTCAAGTAAAGGGAAATTTTTGCCGCTTATTCCATCAAATACTAACTCTCCATTTTTATAACCCGACCCTGTTTCACTTTCTATTTTTGTAGTTTTGTAAATTTTAAAATAGGCGAAAGGTGCACTTTTATTATCTGATGAAATTGTTCTTGAAGTCTCCGCCGCTTTACTGTTAATTGAATAATTATTTGTCACCGATAGTCTTCCAAAAACAAAAGAAGCAGTAATTACTAACATCATTAAGGCAATAACCAAGTGAGTTTTTTTTATACAAAACCTATTTTCCATATCATTTTTTTAAATTAGCCCGAGCAAGAGTTGCTTGTGCCATTGTAGCCACTGCTATTGTTTGTCTATTTTTAGCTATACTTGCTTTTGGTACTTTTTGAGCCTCTGCGATGCTTGATTCAATTGCATTAACAACAATTGATGGATCGTTTATATCATCTAACACAAAACCACCATAACCTGGTCCTACATAAACGCCATCTTTTCCACCTGCTTTGCCGTACATAGGTAAAGTATTATGTTCTTTTGCGACACTTTCCACCTCTGTTATTCTATGTCTTAAAAAAGATTTTTTATTTTCAATATCAGAAGTTGCTACATTACTAGCTATATTACCTTTAAATCCGTCTACAGTGGCAAAAACAAGACCTATGTCTTGTGTTCCATCACTATTGTTCACAATAATTACCGGTTCATTAAAAACCGTAAATCTTCCTTTTGCTCCTTTTTCTCCATAAACGCGAGCAAACTGGCCTGATTGCCCAATGTTTTTTTCTACCTGATCAATTAACTTATCCATTTCTGCTTTACTAGTTTTTTCTGTAGCTCGTAAAGTTGGCATTACTTTTTCAGCACTTTGTAAGGCGCCTTGTGGTGTAGCCTCTCTAACAACAGTATTAACCATAATCTAACATTAATAATGAATAATAAATTGATATTACTTCTTCTTCTTCTTGTCAAGCCTTTTGCTACGCTTCGTGATAAAATAATGGAGCAATGGAAAACCAAATTGAGGAAATAAAAAGGAAAGTTGACATAGTCGAGTTTATTGGTAACTTTATTACTTTAAAAAAGGCCGGACGAAACTTCAAAGCAATCTGCCCGTTTCATCAAGAAAAAAGCCCCTCGTTTGTTGTCTCTCCTGATCGTGGCATCTGGCACTGCTTTGGTGCTTGCGGGGAAGGCGGAGACGCAATAAAGTTTTTAATGAAATGGGAAAATATTACTTTTATTGAAGCTTTAAAAGAGTTAGCTAAAAAGACTGGAGTCAAACTGACATTAAATAAAATTAGTTTTGAAGATAAAATCTGGCAGAAAAAAGAAAGATTTATAGGAATGAATCAACTGGCCAGTGAGTTTTTTCACTATGTTCTAAACAAAACCGATTATGGAAAAAAAGCCAATGAATATTTAAAATCAAGACTCCTCAATCAAATAATTATTGATAAATTTGAACTTGGTTATTCACCGTCTTCCTGGGATTCGCTAAAATTATTTTTAAAGAAAAAAAAATACGAAGAGGAAGAGATGTCAGAAAACGGATTATTAGTTAAGAGCGAAAGAGGTAGTTATTATGACAGGTTTCGTGGTCGCTTAATGTTTCCATTAAAAGACAGTCGGAATAATGTTCTTGGTTTTTCCGGAAGAATTTTAGATGGTGATACAAAAGAAGCTAAGTATGTCAATACTCCAGAAACGCCAATTTATCATAAAAGAGAATGCCTTTTTGGGATTAATTTGGCTCTTGAAGAAATAAAAAAACAGAAGAACGTTTTTATCGTTGAGGGCGAGCTTGATATGATTATGCCTTTCCAACATGGATACTCAAATTTTGTCGCCGTCAAAGGGACGGCTTTAACAAATGAACAGTTAAAATTACTTAAACGATATACCGATAAAATAACCCTGATGATGGATGCAGATGTGGCCGGTATTGAATCAATTAAACGGGGAATTGATGAGGCGGAAAAGTTTGATTTTGAAATAAGAGTCGTGACGATTGATTTTGCCAAAGATCCCGACGAAGCTCTTAAAAAAGACCCGGATAAATTTAAAAAAATAATTTCTAAACCGATTCCAATCTATGATTTTTTGATTGAAACAGCTCAAAAGAGAAATCCTGAGGAATCAGCTTTTGCCAAAAAAAAGATTGGTGAAGAAGTAATCCCAATGATTGAGAAAATTACCAATCCAATTGTACGAACTTTTTATATCAAAAAACTGGCTGGAATTCTTGAAGTTTCTGAAAATACTGTTGAAAATTTAGTGATCCAATTAAAAAGAAAAAAGAATCAATTATTACATAATAAAATTAAATACAATAAACTAGTTGAAGATAGTCGGGAATTAACGATTGATAAATATGTTTTAAGTGTGGTTTTTCAAAGCGCAGATCCAAATAAAATTTATCATAATGTTTTTGAAGTTTTAAAACCAGAATATTTTTTGCATCCTTCATTTGAAAAGATCTATCACTTATTTTTTGAGGAAATAAAAAAAAATGGTGAAGTAAACATTAATAATTTTGGTAAAAAACTTCCTGACGAGCTTCGACCGATATTTGATGAAATATTTTTGTTTGCATCTATCGATCATAATCTATCAAATGAAAGTTTAGATAGGTTAATCAATGAAATAAAAAAATACTATTTTAAACGGGAAATAAAAAGAATTCTTTCCGAAGAAGAGAACTTGGAAAATAAAAAACAATTAAAGAAAATCTCTGAAAATTTAAAAGAGGTAGAAAAAAAGCTAATTTCTTTATAGAATAGGAGAATCTATGATAAAACACCACCTACCAAGATCGTTAAAAGAATTGATTAGCCAAGGAGAAAATGACGGGTTTTTGGTTCAGGACGATATCTTATTAGTCCTTCCCAACCCGGAAAAACACATTAAAGAGATCGATAGCTTCTTTGATGAAGCCTTAAAAAAGGGTATAGATATATTTGAAACAATTTCAACTCGTGAAGAAAGCGATTCACAAAAGACAGTTGAGGAAATTGAAAAAGAACTGGAGCATTTAGTAGTTTTAAAACACGGTGAGTCACTAGATCCGATAAAAATGTATTTAAAGGAAATTGGAAAAACTCCATTACTGAAATTTGCCGATGAAATTGATCTAGCAAAAAAATATGAAAAAGGTGACAAAGAAGCCAAAGATAAATTGACTAAAGCAAATCTTCGTTTAGTGGTTTCAATTGCTAAAAAATATTTAGGCAGACGATTATCGTTCTTGGATTTGATTCAAGAGGGTAATAAAGGACTAATACGGGGAGTAGAAAAGTATGATTGGCGACGGGGATATAAATTCTCTACATACGCTACTTGGTGGATCAGGCAAGCGATTACAAGAGCGATCGCTGATCAGTCGCGAACGATAAGAATTCCCGTCCATATGGTTGATCATATTAACCGATTTTATAAAACTCAAAGACGCTTAACTCAGAAACTTGGTCGAGAACCAACCGTTAAAGAAACGGCAAAAGAAATGCTTATGACGGTTCCGGAGATTGAAAATTTAATGAAGATCTCCCAACAACCGAGATCATTATCGACTCCGGTTGGAGACGATAAAGAAGCTACTCTTGAACAATTTGTTGCGGACACTAATCAACCGTCCCTTTATGATAAAGTTTCCCGGGAGCTACTAAAGGATGCTTTAAATAAAGTGTTAGAGACCTTATCTCCAAGAGAAAAAAAAGTATTAATGATGAGGTTTGGACTGGAAGATGGAAAACCAAAAACTTTGGAGGAAGTTGGAAAAGAGTTTAAAGTAACCCGAGAAAGAATTCGTCAAATTGAAGCCAAAGCCATCCGTAAACTCAAACACCCAACCAGAGCAAGAAAATTAAAAGATTTTTTAGAGTAAGAAAAATAATCTATCCCAAACCTTTCTTTTGTTGCCCTTTAGTCCACTCTACATCGATTTCAAAGTCGCTTTCCAAACGATCTCCTTTCCTTTTTCTTATTTCAATTTCCTCATTTTTCTCAGGTTTCACTCTCTCCGTAACTGTTGGTGTAACGGGTGGTCGTCTCTCCGTAACTGTTGGTGTAACGGGTGGTGTAACTGATTGTGGTAAAGTTTCTGTCATATTTAAAATTTATTCTACTACTACTACTACTACTACTTGTCAAGCGAATTTTGGCAACGAAATTTGATTGACAAAAAAATATTGAATGGTATTATAAAATCATGATAACTGATAAGGATGTCAAAAAACTAAAAGAAGTCTTCATTACTAAAGATGACGCTAGTGCGTTTGCAACGAAAGAAGATTTGGGAAAGACCAATAAAAACGTCGAAACTTTGAATAAAAACGTCGAAGCTTTAAACAAAAGTGTTGGCAGTTTAGCTGAAGACATTATCACCGTAATAGAGATGGTAGGTGAAACAAATCAAAACTTAAAAGAAATGAGTCAAAAACTCGATAAAAAATTTACCGAACATGACGATCTTTTGGAACATCATGAAAGACAGATAGATAGACTTAATGATAAAGTCTTTCCAACTGCTTAAAAGTATCTCTCTTGATTTATTTTTTCAAAAAGTGTAAATTTCATACTAATGAAAGATAAAAAAGTTACTCCAACACAAAAGGCTTTGAATTTGTGGGCAGTGATTCTTATTGGATGGAGCATTTATCGAACTTATTTTAAACTTCCTGAATGGTTTGATGAATTTATCGCCAAGCCACTAGTTTTTGTTTTACCAGTTTTAGTCTATATTAGGGCGATCGAAAAAAAAGAAATTTTTTCAAGTTTGTTTATCAATAAAAACTTTAAAAACTTTGTAAAAGAATTTTTTATTAGTTTTGGGATCGGTCTAATCCTTTTATTAACTGCCTTGCTTTCCGTTTATTTAAGATTCAAAAAAGTTGGTCTATTTGGTCATTTTCCCAGTTTCAATCAACTTGGATTGATAGTGATAACTGCCTTGGCAACCGGAATTACCGAAGAAATTCTTTCCCGAGGTTTTATACTAAAGCGACTTTATGAAGAATCAAAGAACGCTTATTCTTCAACTTTTTTTGCCAGCATTCTTTTCTTTTTTCTCCATGTTCCGATTCTTTTTGCCAATAATAGAATTAATGGTAGTATGCTTTTAATGTTTATGGTAACAGATTTGCTTTTGAGTATGGTCAACGGATTGATAATGATTCAAAGAAAAAGTTTAACTGTGCCAATTTTGATTCATGCTTTTTATAATGTTGTTGTTGCACTTTCTTTTATATAAAAGATTTCTTCAGTTCCAATTTTTATTTTTTTTGTATTTAATTTTTCCACTTCAGAAAAGTCGTCAGGAAAACCAACAATAACGGAATTTTTAATATTTTTGTCATTAGGTAAATTGAAAATATATTTATCAAATTTTTCTACCTGACCAAATCCATATTCATCTGGAGAGGATAAAGATGACTCCTTTTGATATTTGTCAGGTGAGTATTGAAGATAAAAAAGTAAGAAAATATATGGTTGGCCATTTTTTTTAGTGATATAAAATTTATCATAACGATTATAGTTAGTTTTAATATAATTGGCTAATTCCTTATATCCAGCTTGCCATCCTCGAAGAACTATAGCTCTTTTTGGATAATGGTTAAAATAAAAATCCCAAGAATAAAAAGAAAGTATTAAGTAGGAAGTAGTAAGTATTAAGTATAAGAAAATGCTTTTTTTATGTAATAAATTTATTACGCCGTAAGCAGAAATTATAAAAATTGGAATAAAAATAAAAATCGAACGGGTAATCGACTCACTATTCCAAGATAACGAAGCAGAAAGAGGTGAAAATAGAAGCATCAATAAAATTAAATACCGCAATTTTTCTTTGTTTTTAAATAAATAATAAAGCCCAATAAAGATAAAAATATATTCGAAAGCTGTTATTGGAGATATCCCCGGAAATCCAAAACGGGGGTTTTCATCACCGTTAATAACTAAAAATTGTGGAGAAAAATATTTTAGGTATTCAAACGATAAATCTTTTAGTCCAACCGTTAATTTATTATAAACTAAACGACTTCCACCTTCAGACCTCAGTTCATTTATTTTTAAAGAGAAACCAAGATTATTAAAAAATAATAAATTTTTAATACGAGTTGGTTTATAGACGATATCAGTAATTCCAAAAAGAAAGATTGCTGACATAAAAACTACCAGAGACCATTTAGGTAGATTTTTTTTGAATACAAAGTATAAAAATAAAAGGAAATAAAATCCAGCCCAAAGACGGGAGAAATGATAACCGAAAAGAGAGATAAAAACGCAAAGATCAAAAATCAAAAAATTAACAACGCTTTGTTTATTAAAAAATTTAAGAAATAAATAAAAAGACAAAGTAAGAAAAAATACGGTTATGTATCCTTCATGAGCCTGGTGTCCAAGCAGTTGAAGTCCGGGGGCAAAGGTCGAAAAAAATGCCGCCAATAAAGAAACGTTTTTTTTATTAAATAATTCTTGAGTCAATAAGAAAATAATTAAAGGAAATAATAGGACAAAAGGGAGATTGACCATTCTAATTCCTGTTTCTGTTAGCCCAAATATTTTAATAAACGGAATAGCTAAATAGGTTAAAAGAGGTAGTTTATAATCTCCAAAAGATTTAAACCTTAAAGGCATAAAATTTCCGTACTGATCGCGACCTGTTTTTAAGATTGAGTAAGCATCATAAGCATTGGTCGCTTCATCGGCGTTTAAAGCTGGGGAAGAGACATTCATTTTATAAAGAAAAAGACCAACAGAAAGAAGGGAAATTATTATTAACAAAATTGGCGTTAAATATTTTTTAATCATAACAATTTAAAAAAGCTCGATATCAAATTTTTTATCGGAAAACAACAAACCGAAAAAAATTCAATATCTTCGCTTTTAGTTAAATAAATCTAATATTTCCTTGTCAGTCTTTTTAAATAATTTTACTGTCTTTTTTCTTGATTTCAAAACCTTTGGCAATTTTACAAGAGCGTCAAAAAATCCCGGGACAAAAATAAATTTGGGAATATTAAATAAATGTTTTAAAATCAAATCTTTATCTGTCAAATTTTTCCAATGAAAGATGAGCTGATTACGGAAAGCAATTTTTAATATTTTTGATTTATCAAAATACTTTCCAATGGTTGATTCATGGTGATGTTCAACCTTAATATTCGGGTCATATAAAATTTTGTATCCTGCTTTCCAAGCCCTGTAGGAAAGATCTATATCTTCCCAATAAAAAGGATTAAAGAGCTCGTCAAGTAATCCTAGATCAATAAATAGTTTTTTATTGAAGATTGAGGAGCCACCTTCGGCCCAGAAATTAGAAATTAGTTGTTGGTGACTGGTGACTTGTTGATGAGAATGGTTGATGAAGCCGTTTTGAAAATAAGCACGATTAGCACCAACAATTTTCCCGTCTTTTTCAATCTGAGCAAAGCCAACAGCAAAAAGTTTTTGATCCTTTATAAAATATTCTAACGATTTTAAAAAAGAATTATCCTTTATAACAACATCAGAATTAATGAGAAAAATATAATTTCTGGTCGCTTTTAATACGCCTCGATTGACATTACCGGCAAAGCCAAGATTTTTTTTATTGTTAACTACAATTGATTCAGGATAAATTTTTTTTACTTGTTTGGTGATATTCTCCAACGGATAGTCGTTCATAATTATTACTTCGCAACCATCAAAATATTTTTTATTGATTTCCAAATACCAGTAGAACATTTCATAATTTTTATAAACGGGAATAATGATGGAAATCGGGTACGTCATATGGAAAGGGTCAGTCCTTCGTAGAAGGTCTGACCCTAAATAACTTAATAACTTGTGTTCGAAACATCTCATACGAAAAATTTTTTTTCACAAACTGTTTTCCCTTATTAATTACTTTTTCTTTTAGAGATTTATCTGAATCAACTTTAATGATCTTATCAATTAATTCGTCTATGTCAGTAAACAGAAACCCGTTTTCACCATCATTTATTAATTCCTTAGGTCCGCCGGCAGAGTAACAAAACGTCAAACAACCAGAAGCCATTGCCTCAAGTGGGGTAATCCCGAAGTGCTCAACTTGTTCAGGATTTTTTTCCTCATCAACTCCTAGACCTGCAAAGTGCCAATAGTAAGTAGAAAGTCCATAAAGTTTATAAAGTTCAGAAAGTTCAATGTTTGGTTTAAAGATGATAGAAGAGTCGTTATCTGCGAGTTTTTTTAAACTGTCAAAATATTTTTGATCTTCTTTCATAAGTCCTCCAGCCAAGATTAATTTATAATTTGAAAATTCTTTTGATTTATTTTTTAGTTCCTTAAATGTTTTAATTATTAAATCCTGTCTTTTGCTGTGGAGGTGCGAAAAAAAGCGCCCAACGGAAAGAATTATTTTTTCTTTTTTTTCAAAATTTATTCTTTGATTAATTAATTTATTATCTAAATACGGCATAATTACTTCTGATTTTATTCCAAATTTACTAAGCCATTTTTGAGTAAAGACTGAGTGGGTAATAAATTGATAGTTGATAAGTTTAAGTTTGTTAATTAAGCTTCTCGAATAAAGCTTTTTATCCGGAATCATCGCATAAACAAAATTTTTTTTAGCTCCGGAAAAAAAATAACTTCCATCAGTAACGTAAAAGAAGAAGTCAAAAGTCTGTAAAGTCCTTAAAGTCTTTATGGGAGAAGAATCATTTTTAAATATGTTTGGTAAAAACTTCGATCGATCGATCGATCGAAGTGAAAATCGTTCTTTAATTTCACGCCTTAAATCTTTGTCCCAAAAAATATCTATTTCATACCCAAGATCGGC
>ERZ1292633.4896-Hain-H41-02um-R1-4896-length-12258-cov-8_pt1 | contig 12258 bp, 14 predicted proteins | sample MGYA00564406_ERZ1292633 | MGnify/ENA primary metagenome ERZ1292633 (study PRJEB36523, sample SAMEA6512639) | groundwater metagenome | collected 2019-01-08 | study: AquaDiva: Metagenomics assemblies of 32 groundwater samples
AGCGCCGCGTTCGCAATGCGGAGGTCGTGAGTTCGATCCTCATTCGGTCCACCATCGAATATCAAGCGCTCCTGATTACTCAGCAGCGCTTTTTTCCTGCCCATTTTTCCTACTGACACCACGCTGTCAGGAGCGCTTTGATAATCTCGTTTTGCGTAATCAACCCGCACCGCAAAATAAGGAGATAGCAATGAGTGACACGGCAATGAAGCAAGCTGGCGCATTTAGCTGGAATGAGCTGATGACCACCGACGTGAAGGGAGCCAAGGCGTTTTATGGTGAACTGCTGGGCTGGGGTATGCAGGATATCAATCCAGGCGGCATGGACTACACCCTGGTCAAGCTGGGGGAGAAGGAAATCGGTGGCATCATGGCCATACCGGATCAGGCGGCGGGTATGCCGCCGGCCTGGGGGGCGTATGTCACAGTAAACAATGTGGACGCGCTGCTTGGCCGCGTAGAAAAGCTCGGCGGCAAAGTCTGCGTGCCCCCGCAGGATATCCCCGATGTGGGGCGTTTTGCCGTGATTCAGGACCCGCAAGGCGCTATGCTGTCGCTGATCAGTTATCTCAAGCGGGGGTAGGTGAAATGGCGAACCGTTACTTCACACAAGACACGTTTGATTTTCTCGCGGCATTGGCGGCCAACAATCAGCGTGAATGGTTTGACGAACACAAGCAGGACTATGAAGCAACGGTTCGTACGCCAGCCTTGAACTTTATTAGCGACATCGCCACCGATCTCGCCATGATTTCCCCGCACTTTCTAGCCCTGCCCAAGAAGGTGGGCGGCGCTTTGATGCGGGTTCACCGCGATATTCGTTTCGGCAAAGACAAGCGTCCCTATAAAACCAATATTGGTATCCAGTTCCGGCATGAGGTGGGCAAGGACGTGCATGCCCCAGGCTATTACCTGCACATCGAACCCGATGATTGTTTTGTGGGCGTCGGTCTCTGGCGTCCCGATGCGCCCGCTCTGGGCAAGATCCGCGATGCCATCGTCGACAAGGGTGATGTCTGGCTGGCGGCGCGGGACGATAAAACTTTCAATCAGAAGTTTTCACTCGCGGGCGATTCGCTCGCTAATCCACCGCGTGGCTACGCCAAGGATCATCCCCTGCTGCAAGACCTCAAACGCAAAGACTTTATCGCGATCGCCAAGTTGAGTGACGCAGCGGTTACTTCAAAAAACTTTCGCCCCAAGGTGGTCGAACATTTTAGTGAGGCCACGCCCTATATGCGCTATCTATGCAAGGCGCTGGAATTGCGGTTTTAGGCATGCGCCGCGCCGACCGCCTGTTTCAAATCATCCAACATCTGCACCACGATAGAGTCATCACCGCGCGCGATCTGGCCGAGGTGCTGGAGGTCTCCGAGCGCACCATCTATCGTGATGTGCAGGATCTTTCACTCTCCGGCGTGCCGATCGCGGGCGAGGCGGGGGTCGGCTATCGACTGATGCGGGGCTTTCACATGCCGCCGCTGATGTTCAATGAGGAGGAGTTGGCGGCGCTGTTGCTCGGCGCGCGCATGGTGCAAGTGTGGACCGACAAAAGCCTGGCGCGCGCCGCTCATCAAGCGATCAGCAAAATCGAAAGCGTCATCCCCGAGCATCTTAAACCCGAGCTTGCTCGGACAGAGCTGCTCGTCCCCGATTTCAGCATCAGCCAGGAAGTGGCGGCGCATCTCGCTTTGTTGCGCGGCGCCGTTAAGCAGCAGCAAAAAGTCAGTTACGACTACATTCGCCAAGATGGCCAACACTCCAGCCGCATCGTCCATCCTCTCGGATTGTTCTACTGGGGCAAGGTGTGGACGCTGGTGGCTTGGTGTGAGCTGAGAGATGCGTTTCGCCATTTTCGCCTCGACAGAATTCAGCGCATGGAGCTGCTGAGCGAACCATATCAATCCCTCCCCGGCAGAACCTTGCAGGATTTCCTGAGTACGGTGTGTGATGAATATTGAGCGCTTCAGCGCCCATGTCTGCGCGGCTTATTGTTCTGGCCGATAACCATCAGTTAGTGTTTTCATGAAGGCGATGATGTCTTCTTCTTCGCGTTGGGTCAGCCCGAGTTGGCCAAGCTCATCGCGGTTAACGTTGCGGCTGACTTCGGGTGCGGGCCAGCATTTGCGTTTCATGGCCTCATCTTCGTCAACCAAGGGCTGCTTACACTGAGGCCATTTGTCGCGATTGTTGTAGAAGGCCATCACGCCTTCCAGCGTGCGGAAGTAACCGTTGTGCGTATAGGGCGCGGTGAGCGCGATGTTGCGTAGCGTGGGCACTTTGAACTTGCCATCTTGCGCGCGTTTTTTTAACACGCCGCCCAGACCGCGATCGACGAATTTTTCGCCGTCCGGATTGTGCGTTTTAGCTAGCCGATAGTAAGGGTTGGCCGGATTGCGCGGCACGCCCAAGTTGTCGTAAGTGAAGTCGGTAAACAGCGGCGGCTCGCCTCGGGGGCCGGGCTGGTTGGGGTGGCAGGCAGCGCAATTGCCCTTTTTTTCGTCTTCAAATAAGCGCAAGCCGCGTTGTTCTTGCGCGCTGAGCTGAGTCTTGCCGGCCAAATAAAAATCATATTTTGAGCTGAAGGCCGAAAAGGTCGGCGTGCGTAGAAAAGCAGCCAGCGTCTCAGCAATGCGCGTGTACGCGAGATCGGGTTGATCCAGCGCACTTTCGCCAAAAACGCTTTTAAAGAGGGGCGCATAGCTAGCGGCGCGAACCTTTTTCACTACGCTGAGTGGGTTGGGGTTAGCCATTTCCAAGGCATTCAGAAACGGGCCCTTGGCTTGCTCTTCCAGCGTGGCGGCGCGCCCATCCCAGAATTGGCCGCCCTCGTAGTGCTTTTCTTTGCGCTCATATTTAAATTTGGGGCTGTAACTCGTGTACAAAATACTGGGCGTGTTGCGTTGGCCCATGCGGCCAGGCAGCACGCCTTTAGAAGTCGGCGCGCGATCATCCGGATCGCTAAACGCGCGCTCGGGTGCGTGGCAAGTGGCGCATGCTTGGCCTGCCGGCTCGGACAAGTTCGTGTCGAAAAAAATCATGCGCCCCAGTTGTTCCTTGGGCGTCAGGGGTATTTCCCCAGCCTGGGCGAACGGCAAGATAAAAGTGATCAAGCAGACTTGAACCAGCCTTACGTTTACTCTGCGTAATGTCACAATTTTCGCCTCACTGCACTGCAATTTTTCATCATGCCCCCACACGCATAAACAGCTGGCTGCCGCTCGCATTGACGCGATGGGTGGCTGGCTGATGGCCTGGAAGGCCTTTTCTAGCGTCAGAACGCGTACTTAGCGCCGACTTGAACCAGACGTGGCATGCCCACCTGGATGCCGCGCGTGCGGTCCACGATGTAGGTTTTGTCGGTCAAGTTCTTGGCGGTGACAAAGCCGGACAGGGACTTGTCGAAGCGATAGTTGAGCGACGCGTTCCACACCGTGTAGGCGGCGATTTCGCCTTTCTGGCCGTCGGTCGTGGGCGTCACCGTATTGGCGAAGTCGGAGAACTGTTTGCCCACGTACTGTGCCTCGATCTCGCCGCGGAACGGGCCTAGCGCATAACCCGCCGCAGCCGTCAGCGTTTGTTTAGGCGCGTAGGGCTGGCGCATTCCGGTGACGCCGATCACGGCTTGGGTGTCCACTCGGCGGAAGGCTTCCGATTGCGTGGCGGTGGGCAGCCAGGTATAGGCCAAGCGTCCGAACAAGCCGTTCTTCATCTCCGCCTGCGTGCCCAGTTCCAGCCCCTCGAACAAAGCCTTGCCTTGGGACAGCGGGGTGCTGCCGCCGGCGATTGAGCCGACCGCGATCAGGTTGTCGTAGTCGGTGCGGAAATACGCAGCTTGGACGGTAACGCCAGCCATGGGTTGACCACGCAGGCCGAACTCGAAGTTGTTGGATTTTTCCGGATCCACGTCGGTGACTGTGCCGGTGCCGCCGATCAGGTCTTCCACCCGCGGCGGCGCGAAGCCCTTATGCAGGCTGGTGAACACCGTCAGCGTCGGGCTCGGGTTCCAGGTCACGCCGATTCCCGGCAGGGCTTCACTGACCTTGCTTGAACCGTTCTGACCGGTCAGGCGGTTGGTGCGCTCGCCGCTGATCGTTTCGTAGCGCAGGATGGGCGTGATGCCGAACTGGCCGATGTCGAAGCGGTTGGACACAAACGCGGAGTAGGCATCGGTCTGGCGCAGGTTGTCCTCGACCATGGTGCCGATGCGTGACGTGGGGCTGCTGCCATTGATCTGCCTGCGATTCTGCTCTTCGAAATGGGCCTTCACGCCGACCTGCAATTCACCCATCTTGTGGGCGATGGCGAGCCGCGGCTCGACGCCCCAGGACGTATAGCTGCGCAGCCGGCCTTGCACGGAGTTGCAGGTGTCCGGATTGACAGTGGTGCCGGCGAGTCGCGCAGTGTTGAAAGCGCCGCCGCACTGGCTGTCCTGGCTGTTGCTGGCCTGGCGCCACCAGTCGCGGTCGAACTGGGACCAATACACATTGGTCAACAGCGTCATGCTCGCGCCGAACTCGTACTCATGGGTGGCGGACAGCCCGCTGCGCCGTGCCTCGAACTTGTCGTTTTTGAACGGATTGTAGCGCGCGCCCAGTTTGTCGAACTCGGCCTGGGTCAGGCCCGAATAGGTGATAGTCGAGTCCTCCCGGTAGTGGTTGGCGCGCAGGGTCAGCGCCTGATTGCCGCCGAGCGGCGCGACGTATTTTAGGTTCAGGTCATCCAGCGCGTGTTCCATGTTGTCGCGCGCGCCATCTCCCTGCTTACGCGAATAGTCGAACAGAAGCCCCTTGCCGCTGAGATTGATTTTTCCGTTGACATAGTCGCGGTTTCCCACGACGCCCTGCACAAAACCGCCAAACTGCTGCGTCGGGTTGGGCGTGATGTAGTTGATCACGCCGCCAATGGTCTGCGGGCCGAACAACATGGAGCCAGCGCCTTTCAGCACTTCGATGCGCTCATAGCGATCCACTTGCGGGTGGTAGTAGCTGGCGTTGTCGCCGTAGGGCGCATAGGCGAGCGGAATGCCGTCCTCCAGCAAGGTGATCTTGGTGGAGCGGGTCGGGTTGAGGCCGCGCATGCCGATGTTGGGGCGCAGGCCGAAGCCTTCTTCATCCCGTGCATGCACGCCCGGCACCTTGCGCAGGGCTTCGTTCACGGTGAACACATGGCTGGCTTCCAGATCCTTGTGGTCGAGAATCTGGCCGGCGCCGGCGATGTTGGGCAGCTTCTCGGCGCCGCCGATGACGTCAACGCGCGGTAGCATCACGTCGCCGCCGGTCTGCGCAAGCGCCAGTCCGGCATGCATGGTCAGCAGCGCGGCGGCGATCGGGGTCAAGCTTGCCCGGTATGGGAATGCGGGGGTTTTCATGGGTCATATCTCCAGAGTCAAAAAGGTGCTGGCTGGCTGGACGTCATGACCGTCGTGCTGGCTGGCGGTGGGTTGAGAAAATCGGTTTAGTGCGCCGGGGTCGGATCAGTCACGAAGCCGATGCGCGTGAGGCCGGCGCGCGCGGCATCGGACATGACATGTGCGACGTGGCGGTAAGCAATCTCACCGTCGGCGCGTAATTGCAGTTCCGGTTGCGGCAGACGTGCAGCGGCCTCATTCATGCGTGCGCGCCAATCGGTTTCGCTGACTGCTTGGCCGTTCCAAAAAACGCGGCCTTGAGCGTCGATCGCAAGCTGAATATTTTCCGGCTTGGTCACCGCCGGTGCACTGCTGGCATGGGGAAGCTCGATCTTGACCGCGTGCGTGAGCAGCGGCGCTGTGACGATGAATATGACCAGCAGCACCAGCATCACATCGATCAGCGGAATCATGTTGATTTCCGCGAGCGGCTGCTGGCCGGCGCCGCTACCGAATCCGCCGAAGGCCATTACGCACCTCCCACCGCGGGTAGCGGCAGTACGGTGACATTCGCCGCGCGTTCTGGCGTCTGCGCGCGAAGGCCGGTGGACATGAAGACGAATAAGTCATGCGCGAAGCCGTCGAGCTCCGCCAGCACCAAGCGATTGCTGCGCGTAAAAAAGTTGTAGGCCAGCACCGCCGGGATCGCGACCGCTAAACCGAGCGCGGTCATGATTAGTGCTTCGCCCACTGGGCCGGCCACCTTGTCCAGCGTGCCCTGGCCGCTCATGCCGATGGCGAGCAGCGCGTGATAGATGCCCCATACCGTGCCGAACAATCCGACAAAGGGGGCGCTGGATGCAACCGATGCCAGCACGGTGAGGCCGTGTTCCAAGCGCGAGGTGTCTTGCTCGATGGCGCGGCGCAATGCGCGGGTGAGAAACTCGTCCGGCGGCGCCGTTTCGATCAGCCTTTGGCCGGTGCGATTGCGATATTGGTCCGCTGCTTTCAGGCCGTGATGCGTGAGGTGCGAGAACGGATCGCGTATGCCTTTGGCGCGCACATAAGCTGCGACCGCATCCAGATCCGCCGCGTCCCAGAACATGGCGAGAAAATCCTGGCGGCGGCGTTTCATGCGCCAGTTAGCGGCCGATTTCTGCACGATCAAATACCAGGTGGCGATCGACATGAGCGCCAGCACCGACAGCAAAAACGTGGCCACACCATCCGTGTGTGTCAGGAAATGGGCGAAGCCCAGGTCTTGTTGCATGCTTAACTCCTTAAACTAAATGAAATAGGAACCACGACCCAAGCGCCAATACGCTCATCGCCGAGGCGCGCGGGAACGAAACGCCAGCGCCGCACCGTTTCCAGGGCAACGCTATCCAGCCGCGAATAGCCGCTGGACTGGTGCAATTCAATCTTGGCCGGCAAGCCGTCGATGCCAACGAACACGCGCAACGACACGCGCCCTTCCTCGCCCAAGCGGCGCGAGAGCGCGGGGTAAACCGGCGCCGGGTTGTCGAGATAGTGGGCATCGAAGCGCGGCGGGGTGAGGGCGGCTGGCGCTGCCGCTGGGGCTGCGGCAAGCGCTTCGGTCTTCGCCGGTTGGGGTGTTTCGTTTGCCGCAGCGGGCATCGGCGCGACCATTGCACTCGCGGTCTCATGCGGCGTCGCCAACACCTGCGCGGGCCGGTGTGGGTGAGGACGCCCGGTCGTTTGCGGCCGCGCGGATTCCGTGCGCTCGGGCGCGATCAGGCGCACTTGCAGCGCTTGCGGCGGGGAGGCGATCGGCTCGGCGCGGCTAAGCAAAGCGGCCCATGCGATAGCGAAATGCGCGGCCACCACGAGCACCAAGCCAAGGGGCGACTGGGGGCGGCGGGTTCGCGTAAGCCAGGGCGAAAGCGCTAATGTATTCATGAAGCTCAGGTGGTCGGTGCGCAGGAGGGATCAGGCTTCTATCCGGGGCATGGGTCCATCCGCCAAGGCCTCGCTCATGCGCGAACACAGGCTTCGCAGTTCGTCGCCCATGCCATCTTGGCTCGACAGGCGCTCGAGCAGATAGGCGGCGTGACGGCCAGATTGGCCGCAACCGGTGAGGGTGTAGCGCAAAAGATGATCGAGCGCCCCGGCAAGCAGGGTGGCAGGTAGATAAGGCATGGCGGCTCTCCTAATTTAGGCAGCAATCAGTTGCTTACTGGCTGGCTACAGGGGCGGAGAGCCCGGTGGCTGGCTGGAGCCCATCGATTCGATGGGCGGATTATTTCGTGAGTATCAGCTTCCCGTTCTTGGTCAGGCGCAACAAGTAACGTTGGCCGGCGTGCTCGATCACCAGGACCGAACCCGCGCCCAGCAAATCCTGGGCGCGCGCCACGCCGTTAGCGGCGAGAGGCGTGGGCTGGGGCGAGGTCTGAGTCGGGTTCAAATGGTTCATGGCCCGTATATTAATAAGAACCATTCTCATTTGCAAGCTTTTTGAAAATGGATGGGGCGGGGCGGGAAAGGAGTCGGCGCTACTTCAATTCGTTTTTGGCTTAATACAGCAAGCTCACGATGGCAAAGTAAGTCAGCAGCGTCAGCACATCTTGCAGCACAGTCGCGATCGGCCCGCTGCCGAAGGCCGGGTCCAGGTGCATGCGTGACAGCACCCAGGGAAAAAGCAACCCGATCGAAGTGGCAAGCCCGCCGGCGACAAAGAGGCTTCCCCCTACCGCCAAAGCCAGGCGCACTTCACCAAACACCCACCACACGACGGGAAAAGTCATGCCGCCCAATACCAGGCCGATGATGAGCCCGGTGCGCACTTCGCCACCCAACAGACGGGCGATGCCGACATGCGATAGCGACAGGCCGCGCACCGTCACGGCTTCGGTTTGGGTGCCGATGGCGTCGGCCAAATACACCAAGGCGGGTATGAAAAAAGCCAGCGCCAATTTTTCATTCAGTGCCGCTTCGAATTGGCTCATCACATAAGTGGCGAGGGCGCTCCCGATCAAGCCGACAATCAACCACGGCAGTCGATCACGCGCACGGCGCAGTGGGGGTGCATCCATCGCATGGCGCGCGACTGTCGTTTCGCGCTTGATGCCGGCGAGCCGATGCAAGTCTTCCACGTGCTCATGGCGTAGGATGTGCAGCAGCGCTTGCGTCGGCACGAGGCCCAGCAGCCGATCTTCCGCATCGGTTACTGGCACGCTGGCAAGACCGTGATGCAAGGCGATCGAGGCAACTTTTTCTTGATCTTCATCGGGTCGAACCGTCGGCGGATGCGGCTGCATGGCCTCGCCCATCAGGCGCTCGGTGGGCAGCCGAAACAAGTTGGCGAAGGTCAAAATACCGAGCAAGTGATCTTGTGCATCCACGACGCAAATCAAATGCGTGTCTTGCAAGGTGCGATCGACTAAAGCCGTACGCACCACTCCGGCTGACTGATCAGGTGTCGCCCGCATGATCGACGTGACAAGGTGGGCGCCTGCGGTTTCCGGGGAGAGATGTTGAAGAAGCGCATTCATAATCGGATGGTACCGAATAATGCGTGTGCGTGGCGGCTACAAAAAATCAGCGCAGTTTCATCTCGCCGCGCTTGAAGGCGTGGAACGCACTTTGATAATACGCCACTGCTTCATCCAGCAAGCGGTTGTCCATGGCGGTTGTTTTGGCCTCGCCAGTTTGCGGGTCGATGTTAAAGGCATCGGCGCGCTTTTTCGGCCCGAGCACGATCAGTTTGTCGTTCTTGAAGTAACCGAGCTCTTGATAATTGCTGATAAAGGCGCGCGGGGCCATTTGATTTTTTTCGAATACCGATTGGCCGAAGAAGTGATCGTCACCCGGCAAGCCAAGCGTTTCCAAGAGGGTTGGCGGCACGTCCAATTGGCTCACCACGCGTTCAATGCGGCCCGGCTTGAGTAAATCCGGTGCATAGAAAATCATCGGGATGTGATAACCCGGCACCGGCAGGCGGGTCCTGCCCGCAGCCGAGGCGCAATGGTCGGCGACGATGACGAATAGCGTGTCCTTGAACCACGGTCTGGTTTTTGCCTGATCGATGAAGCGGCCAATAGCGTAGTCGGTGTATTTCACCGCGCCATCACGCCCGCCGGGCGAGGGAATGTCGATGCGCCCTTGCGGGTAGGTATAAGGCCGATGGTTGGAGGTGGTCATGATCTGCGCTAAGAAAGGTTTGTGCGCCGCATGCACCCGATCCAATTCGTTCAGCGCATTGTCAAACAGCGATTCGTCCGCCACGCCCCAGATATTCGAAAACACAATGGAGGGTTTCGGAAAAGCAGTGCGATCCACCACGCGGTAATCGTTGCCCGCGAAAAACACATTCATGTTGTCGAAATAGCCGTAGCCGCCGTATAAAAACAGTGTTTCATAACCTTGATGGCGCAAGATTTCCCCTACCGTAGCGAGATGGTCGTTATCCGGTCGCCGCACAATAGCCTGGCCTGGAATCGGCGGCGTGCCAAGTGCTAACGCCTCCAATCCGCGTACGGTGCGGGTGCCGGTGGCGTAGAGATGGGTGAAGAGCAAGCCTTCCTGGGCGAGCTGATCCAGGCGTGGCGTGATGCCCTTTGTGTTGCCAAAGCTACCCAAATACTCAGCCGACAAACTCTCTACTGAGATCAGCACGATATTGCGCGCCGGTTTGGAGAAAGGCATGCGCGTGCTATCCCATGCTTCACTTTCATCTGGTTGCAAGGCCAGCGACACCGGCTCGCGCTCCACACCCAGCTCGGCTAATATTTTCGCCGCCTGCGCGTCCGGCATCGTGCGGTAGAAGCGATCGTAATCCAGCTCGTTGCGACGAAACGCGGCGGCCAGCGTCATCAGCCCGTTGCCCACGAGTTCATTGGCGTAGGCATTTGATGAAAAGCTCATTTGATCGATATCAGTGAATTGATACGACAGCCACGGCAAAGCCAGTGCGAGCAACGCATACACCGCGCGGTGCCGTTTTGAAGGCTGAGTTACATCCGCCGCATGGATAAAATGACGTAAAGCCCAGGTTAGCAGCGCAGCAATCAATCCAATGCCGGCGAGTAACCAGCCTACCGGATACGATTCGCGGATATTGCCGATGACTTCATTGGTGTAGATCAGATAATCCACCGCGATGAAGTTGAAGCGCGATGAAAATTCCTCCCAAAAAGTAAATTCGGAAACCACACCGAATAACAGGATGAAGACCGCGAAAACAAAGGCAACGTAGCGTGCTAAGCGATGGAAGCGGCTAGTGCGCAAACGTTTAGGTAGCAATACCTCATACAAGAACAGCGGCGCCACTAGCCAAGCCAAAACGGCAAGATCGAACCATACACCGCGCAGCAAAATACTCGGCCACAGCGTAAGTGGAACCGATTGCATCCCATTGAAGAGCGCAAGCCCGAGCCGCGTAAGGCTCGCGACAGCTAAAAAGATCGCGGCAAATAAAAAAACCGGATTGGTCAGCCAGCGGCTTAGCCGGGCGCGGAGCCTAGAGATCATGTAGGTGGCTGCTTATCGTTAGGTGGGGTGAACTGTAAGAGGGGAGCCTACAGAAACGGTTCCCAGCTTCGGGGGAAACGCTATTTTACCTTGGCTTAGTGATTGAGCTTGAGGCACGCCTGATATATTTGGCCTGCGACGGTGATCAAGGCTGACGGATGACGGCACGCTGGCAAATTAGAAAGACTTGCTCGATATTCAGAGCAACCAGTGACAAGTCTAAATTGAAGTAGCCAAGACGTAATTTGACAGATGGTGTCACAACTTCCATTTGAGGGAACGGCGCAGCTTCGCCGGTCGCGATGGTGTTTCTGACACTGAAGCAGCCGGTCATGGCTGCTCGTTAAAAGTCCGTTCAGCAGCGATAGCAGCCATCTAGATCTAATCGGTCATCAGCGAATAACTTCAGAAAGCAGACCTTCGGCTTGCTCCAAAGTGGCCTTTACTGATTTGCAGTATTATTACTACATATGCGGACAGGCGACCAAGTGGCAACAAATATGAATCAACAGCTTATCGAATGTCAGCGCGCCTTATTATTATCAATAATGCTGACCGGTGGGTCAGTTGATTAACTGTTAGCTTGCAAGGTGCGTTCGTGGCAATCCTAATTGAGACGCGTGGCCCTCGGTTCGGAAAGTGCAACATCTGCGGCTCGGATGGAAAACTTACTGAAGATCACACACCTCCAAAGGGTTGTGTCAACATCGGCCAAGTTGAACTGCACCACATCGTTGAGCACTTGAATGTTGGACGATCAAAGACCAAGGGGCGACTATCCCAAAACGGTGTTAAGTACCGTACGCTCTGTGACCGCTGCAATAATGCAATGTTGGGTACCAAGTACGACCCAACGCTTATCGAATTTGTAAACGGTATTGGTAATTATCTTCGGTCAAGCTTGCATTTACCTCCCGTTACGCTAGTTAAGACAAAGCCACAACGACTTATACGGGCGATTCTCGGGCACTTGAGTGCGCAAGGAGTAGGGAGGTATGAAAAAGGGCCAATAACAGAACCACTAAAGGAATACTTCTTAGATGAGACGAAGCCGCTCCCAAGTGCAATAAAGATTTACTTCTGGCCGTATCCGTTTAAGGGCCATGTAATGGCACGCGATTGTGGTTATCTTGATACACGACTCCAAGAACACGTTCTAATTTGGTTCCTGAAATTTTTTCCTGTCGCGTTCCTAGTCACCTTTGACGAGCCTCCGGTCTATCAATTTTCATTGGGGTGTTTGTCGCAGTGGGGGCTAGAACAAATAGATCATGAGGTAGAGGTTAGGGTCGACCTTCAAAACATTCCTCCGCAGTATTGGCCAGAGGCCCCAACCCCGGACTCGGTAGTCTTCTATGGGCAGGTGTTGGCGCTCACTGAAATTTGACCACCCGTGCTCATTCAAAATTGACCAGGGA
>ERZ1292633.1591-Hain-H41-02um-R1-1591-length-24347-cov-4_pt2 | contig 12253 bp, 10 predicted proteins | sample MGYA00564406_ERZ1292633 | MGnify/ENA primary metagenome ERZ1292633 (study PRJEB36523, sample SAMEA6512639) | groundwater metagenome | collected 2019-01-08 | study: AquaDiva: Metagenomics assemblies of 32 groundwater samples
AAGACCTACGAGTCGATCGGCAAGCCCCTCGACGGCCGCGACAACATCGTCGTCTTAGTTGCTTCGCAGATGCTTCGCGCCGCCAAAGCCGGATTCGGCGTCGATCTCTCATTATATAAAGGATTGCCGCTGTCGAGCGGCCTGGGTTCTTCGTCGGCTTCGGCGGTTGCCGCCGCCGTGGCCGTGAACGGCCTGCTCGGCGGACGTTTTGATGATCTCCAAGCGTTGTCATTCGCCAGAGAAGGAGAGAGGCTGGCCTGCGGTACGGCCCATGCCGATAATGTCGCAGCATCGTTTTTCGGCGGATTCACCTTGGTTCGCGGCGAACCGTTCGAAGTCATCCCTCTCTCGGTGCCGAAGTCATGGCATGTCGCCGTCGTCCATCCGCATATCGCGCTGCCGACCAAGAAAGCCCGGGCCGTGATTCCAAAAATGATCAGCGTCGCCGATCACACCGAAACGCTGGCCGGTGCGGCCGCGCTTATCGCCGGAATATCGCGGCAAAACATCAGCGAAGTCGGCCGAGCCATCATGGGCGATCGCCTGGCCACGCCGGCCCGCATAAAACTGATCCCTCATTATAAGGAAGCGGCCGGCGCCGCCATCAAAGCCGGCGCCGCAGGAGTTTCAATTTCCGGCGCCGGGCCGTCGATTTTCGCCTTGACCCGGGGTGCTAAAAGTGCCAAGATAATCGCCCATGCGATGGCGAAGGTTTGGCGGGTCCGAGGCATCGGATCCGACAAAATCGTCAGCCGCATGGGCGCCGCCGGCGCGTACATCACACACAGGAGGTGAGTCATGTCACCACGACCATCAACGCTCGTTTGCGTTCTTTGTCAAAAAATTTATCCGCTCGATGACGACCGCATTGCCTGCGATTGCAGCGGGCTACTCGAAGTCCGCCATGATTTTTTGCACATCATCTCCGGCGGCTTCGGCCACCATCTGCGCCACTTGTTTTCCGGCCGGCGCGAAAATCCCCAGGGCCCGGCCGACAAGAGCGGCATCTGGCGCTTCCGTGAGTTGGTTTTGCCCGGATTGGCCGAGACCGAGATGGTCACCCGGGGCGAAGGCAACACCCGGATTTACCGGTTTGAAAGAACCGACCGCTACACCGGCTGCCATCAGACCTTCTACAAACATGAAGGCGAGAATCCCACCGGTTCGTTCAAGGATCGCGGCATGACCGTGGCTGTGAGCTGGGCCAAGAAGCGCGGCGCCAAGTTGGTCGCCTGCGCCTCGACTGGCAACACCTCGGCCTCGGTCGCGTCCTATGCGGCCGCTGCCGGCATCCCTGCCGTGATTCTCGTCGCTGAAGGCAAGACCGCCGTCGGCAAGATCTCGCAGTCCCTGGCCTACGGCGCCAAGACCGTCATGATCCGCGGCGACTTCGATGCGGCGATGCATCTGGTGCTGGATTCGCGCCGGCGTCTCGGACTTTCGGTCATGAACTCGGTCAACGCCTTCCGCCTCGAAGGCCAAAAGACCATCATCTGGGAGGCGCTCGAGCAGCTCGACTGGGATCCGCCAGACTGGATCGTGGTGCCCGGGGGCAACCTCGGCAACACCTCGGCCTTCGGCAAGGCGCTCCGCGAAGCCTTCGAACTGGGGATGATCTGCAAGGTGCCGCGACTGGCCGTGATCCAAGCGGCCGGAGCCGATCCCTTCTGCACGGCCTACGAAAACAACTGGGCCAAGCTGTCCCCGGTCAAGGCCGACACCCTGGCCACGGCCATCCGCATCGGTGAGCCGGTGAACTATGAAAAGGCCGTCCGGGCCATCAAGTACACCCAGGGTTTGGTCACGCGCGTCAGCGACCAGGAGATCATGGATGCCAAAGCGGTCCTCGACTCCGACGGCGTCGGCGCCGAACCGGCCTCCTGCGCCACGGTCGCCGGTCTCAAAAAGCTGGTCGCCGAGCGCAATATCCTGCCGCACGAACGAGTCCTGGCAATTCTGACCGGCAATCTGCTCAAGGATTCCGAAGCCACCGTCGGCTATCATCGCCAGACGCTTCCGGGCATCACCGCCGGCCGACCCAACGCCGAAGTGGTCATCGACCCGACCATCGAAGAGCTCGAAAAAGTCCTCGTCCGCCCCTAATGGCGGATTTTTTTATTGCTGATATACTTCCGTCGTATGTCCGCCGCAACGCTCACCGCTGAAGTCGCTCGCGAATATCTCCGCGATGTCGAGCCGATGTGGCGGGCTTTTTGGTTTCACATGCATCTGACTGCCAAGAATCTCGAAGAGTTCGCTGCCGGACTGCCCAAGATCGATGACGCAACCTATAACTATCACGTCATCGGCCAAAAAAACGATCTGGCCCGCTGGATCCGTGAAGTCATCGGCGACAGCGTTTTGGCCCGGCATCTGTCCGAGGCGAAATCGAAAGAGGAAGCGGCAATAATGGTCGCGACCAGGGTCCGCGAGCTCAAACACTTGACGCGAGCCTGAACCTTTTGTACCAATTCGCGGCGAATGTTCTATAATCTTCCTGCGTTAATTACTAAGTAAAAAGTACCAACAACACGATATGCCCTGCACCGTGTGCGAGCATGATCACAACGAAGACGGCAGCTGCGTGTGCGGCTGCGCCGTCGAGGTCGAAATGGAAACGCTCTGCTGGAGCTGCGCCCACGCTTCGCACGAGGGCCGCGAATGCAAATGCGGCTGCCCCGGTTAATATGAACGAAATAGTTCTCGACATCGAGACGCAAAACAGTTTCGCCGACGTCGGAAAATACGATCCGACTCTCCTCAAAGTATCTTTGGTCGGCGTGTACTCGTCGGCCACCGATAAATACACCTCTTATCTCGAACACGAACTGTCCCAGATGTGGCCGCTCTTGGAAGCAGCCGATCGCATCATCGGCTACAACATCCTGGGTTTCGATTTCCCGGTGCTCAACCAGTACTACGCCGGCGACCTCGGAAAATTCGCCTCGCTCGACATCATGTACGAAATCGAAAAGAAGATCGGTTTCCGGGTCAAGCTCGACGACGTGGCACAGGCCACTTTGGGAGTCGGAAAATCCGGTCACGGCCTGCAGGCCATCGAGTTTTTCCGGCGCGGCGAGATCGACAAGCTCCGCGATTATTGCCTGATGGACGTGAAGATCACCAAGGAAGTGTACGAGGCCGGTCTGCGCGACAAATCCGTGAAATACAAGGATCGAGGCGGCAATCCCGTCGCCGTTCCGGTCGATTTCGAACTCAAAAACGAGGGACGAAAAGCGGTCAATTTGACCATGCCGTTCTAGAGCCAAGGTCGTCAAGAGCCGAGTTTTGCCCCAACCCTGCGAGCGAATCGAATTATCCACATCCACCACAATATCTTGTGGTATATTCATGACGTAAGCCACTACCTGTTGTATCCACAGGTTTGGCGGACGCGGCACCGCCGCGCCAGATAATCGCACGAAATCATATGCAGCCATCCGTGCTTTCTTCCACCCAAGACGAGCTCCGGAAGGACGAGGCCCGCAACGTGGTCTCGACCATTCTCGAACAGATTCCGGATCTGGTGAAAGTGAAGAGCGTGCGCAAGCGCGACGGCAGCATGGTCGATTTCGCGCCCGAGAAATTGGCGGCCACGCTCGACGCCGCCCTCAAGGAGGGCGGGGTCAACGACACTCTGATCCTGGCCCGCTGCGTCAGCCAGGCCTGCATGCGGATCGAACGCGAGTTCGACGGCCACACCGTGCCCACGACCGATGACATCATCCGGGTTTTGGCAGTGGTCCTGATCGACAACAATCTGCCCTTCGCCGTCAAAAAATTATTTGCCGGCCAGAGCGTCGAAAAGAAAGCCGTGACGCGCCGCGAACCCGGCACCGGACTCCGTTTCAAACGCCGCTACACCACCTCCGGCACCCATCCTTACGACCGGATCGAGTGGGAACTCCGCGACGCCGTCATCACCAACGAAAAAGGCAAGACCGTTTTCGAGCAGCGCGGCGTCGAGGTGCCCAAGACCTGGACCCAGTCAGCCACCAACATCGTGGTCTCGAAATATTTCCGCGGTCAGATCGGCACGCCGGGCCGCGAGCATTCGGTCAAGCAGATGGTCGATCGCGTCGCCCAGACCATCGCCGGGTGGGGCCGCGACCAGGCGTATTTCGCGACCGAGGCCGACAGCGACGCTTTCGAAGCCGAACTGACCCACATCCTGGTTAACCAGATCGCCGCTTTCAATAGCCCGGTTTGGTTCAACGTCGGCGTCAATCCCAAGCCGCAATGCTCGGCCTGCTTCATCAACTCGGTCCGCGACGACATGCGCTCGATCCTGAATTTGGCGACGACCGAGGGGATGCTCTTCAAGTACGGTTCGGGCACCGGGTCGAACCTGTCGACGCTGCGCTCATCAAAGGAACGACTGTCACACTCCAGCGGCAAATCTTCCGGTCCGGTGTCCTTCATGAAGGGCTACGACGCCTTCGCCGGCGTCATCAAATCCGGCGGCAAGACCCGTCGCGCCGCCAAGATGGTTATTTTGAACGTCGACCATCCGGACATCGTCGAGTTCGTGGAGTGCAGGGCCAAAGAGGAACGCAAGGCGCACGTGTTGATCAAGCACGGCTACGACGCCGCCCTCGACGGCGAGGCCTACAGCTCGATCACTTTCCAGAACGCCAACAACAGCGTCCGGGTGACCGACGATTTCATGCGGGCGGTGATCAACGACGGCGAGTGGCAGACCCGCGCGGTCACCAACGGCGACGTCGTCGACACCTACAAGGCCCGCGACATCATGGAAAAAATCGCCAAGGCGGCCTGGGAGTGCGGCGATCCGGGCATGCAGTACGACACCACCATCAACCGCTGGCACCCGACGCCCAACTCGGGCCGGATCAACGGATCGAATCCGTGCGTCACCGGAGATACGCTGGTTGCGACTATGGAGGGGTATCGCCGCATCGCCGATCTGGTCGGAAAATCCGCCGACATCGTCGATGCCGACGGTAAATCGGCGCATGTCACCGAAATTTTTCCGACCGGCCGCAAACAGGTTTATGGGTTGCGGACCGCGAGCGGCTACGGATTGCAATTGACGGCCGACCATCGCGTCTGGACCAAGAACCGCGGCGACGTGGCTGCGGCCGATCTGCGCCAGGGCGATGTTTTGGAGCTTCGAAAACCTGGATTCGGCGCTGAAACGCTGCACCAGACTTTGGCAGAAGCGGTCGGCCTGGCGCTCGGAGATGGCTGTCTGACCGGAGAGCAGGAGATGGCTTTCATCAGCGGTTCTCATGCCGAGGTCGCGATGCTCGGAGCCTTCAATGAGCGACTCAACGCCTACAAAAAGTCAGTGGCAACCGATGGGCGTTCAGCGCGCCGGAGTTCCGTAGTCGAAGCACCGACGACATCGCGCATCGGCACGAGCAGCCGCACTGTCGTCGAGCCGCTCAAGAAATTCGCCGTCCTCGATAAAGGGTCGCAAGCCAAACGGTTCACCGACGAAGTTTTCGTCTTGGATCAAGAGTCGCAAGCGGCAGTCCTTCGAGGCCTGTTCTCTGCCGATGGTACGGTGGCCAACTATGGTGAAAAGTCCCAGTATGTGGCCCTCGATTCCAGCAGCCTGACGATGCTTCGACAGGTGCAACTCCTTCTTCTCGGATTCGGTATCAAAGCGAAATTGTACGAAAACCGACGAGCAGTCGAGGAGATGGTCAAATCGCTTCCTGATGGTAAGGGCGGCTACGCCGACTACCCGGTTCAGCAGATGCACAGCCTGCGTGTCAGCCGATCATCGCGCCTGGCATTCGAACGCGAAATCGGATTCGTCGAAGGCAGCCCGAAGATCGCCGCGCTGGCCCGGCTCAACGCCGAAGTCGGAACCTACAAGGACGAACTGACCGATGAATTCGGATCGTTGGAAAAACTCGGCGTCGAAGATGTTTTCGATCTGACCGAGCCGACCACCGATCACTTCGTTGCCAACGGCCTGGTCGTCCACAACTGCTCGGAGTACATGTTTTTAGATGACACTGCTTGCAACCTAGCGTCCCTGAACTTGATGAAATTCCGGACCGACAACGCGGGATTCGACGTCGACGCTTTCAAACACGTTGCCGACGTCATCATCACGGCCCAGGAAATTCTGGTCGACAACTCGAGCTATCCGACGCCTTCGATCGAGCAGAACAGTTTCGACTTCCGGCCGCTCGGCATCGGCTACGCCAACCTCGGCGCGCTGCTGATGTCGCGCGGCTTGGCTTACGACTCGGACGAGGGCCGCAACTTCGCCGGCGCGGTCACGGCTTTGCTCTCGGGCGAATCCTACTACCAATCGGCCAAGGTCGCCGAAGCCATGGGGCCGTTCCGCTACTACAAAGTCAATGAAAAGCCGTTCCTCAAAGTCATCGGCATGCATCGCGATCACGCCTACGCCGTGCCGTCGAAGGGCGTGCCTGAGTCGCTCATGGAGGCGGCCCGGAATTCCTGGGACAAAGCTTTGGAGGAGGGGATGGCCAGCGGCATCCGCAACGCCCAGATATCGGTCTTGGCGCCGACCGGCACCATCGGATTCTTGATGGACTGCGACACCACCGGCGTCGAGCCGGACATCGCCCTCGTCAAATACAAGTGGCTGGTCGGCGGCGGTTTGATGAAACTGGTCAACGGCACCGTGCCAGAGGCGCTGCACAATCTCGGCTACGGCGAAGTCCAGGTCCGGGAAATCATCGATCACATCGACAAGACCGACACCATCGAGGGCGCACCGCATCTCAAGGACGAGCATCTGGCGGTCTTCGATTGCGCCTTCAAGCCGGCCAAGGGCCAGCGGACGATCCATTATATGGGCCACGTCAGGATGATGGCCGCGGTTCAGCCGTTCATCTCCGGCGCCATTTCGAAGACGGTCAATATGCCGGCGAACGCCGATGCGGCCGAGATCGCCAATGTGTATCTCGAGGGCTGGAAGCTGGGGTTGAAAGCGATCGCCATTTACCGCGACGGTTCCAAGGGCCAGCAGGTGCTGACGACATCGGCCGAGCGCAACGATGAAAAGAAGAACAAGCCGGCCGAGGCGGTTGCCGCGGTCGCACAGGCTGCGCCTGTCAGGGAGGTCATTAAAGAAGTTTACAAGGAAGTGTACAAACCGCTGCGGCGCCGGCTGCCGGACGAACGGAAGTCGTTGACCCACAAGTTTTCGATCGCCGGCCACGAGGGCTACATCACCGTCGGCCTGTACAGCGACGGATCGCCCGGCGAAATTTTCATCCGCATGGCCAAGGGCGGCACCGTGGTTTCCGGCTTGATGGATGCCTTCGCAACTTCGACTTCGATCGCGCTCCAGTACGGCGTGCCGCTCAAGGTGCTGGTCAACAAATTCGTCCACGTGCGCTTCGAGCCGTCGGGCATCACTTCGAATCCTTCCATCCGCATCGCAAAGTCGCTGGTGGATTACATCTTCCGCTGGCTGGCATCGAAGTTTTTGACGCCCGAAGAGCAGACCCAGGTCGGGATTCACACCGACACGGCCCTGGCCGCGGCCGCCGACGCCGAAGTCGGACCGGCGACCGTCTCGGTTACCGATGCGGCCGAACACGCCGCCGCCCAGCTGCCTCTCGAAACCGCGCCGCCTGGAGCCGAACGCGCCCGGACATCGGACGCCCTGACCATGAGCTTCGATCTTCAATCCGACGCCCCGGCCTGCGAAACCTGCGGCGCGATCATGATCCGCTCGGCCGCCTGCTACAAATGCATGAACTGCGGTTCGACCAGCGGCTGCTCCTGATGCTATGAGCGACCCTAAAAGCCGCGGCCTGCTCCAGGTCTACACCGGCAACGGCAAAGGCAAGACGACCGCCAGCTTGGGCATGGCTATCCGGGCCGCGGCCCAGGGGATGAAAGTCGCCATCATCTATTTCGACAAGGGTGGGACGCACTATTCCGAGCGCCGCATCCTCGAACAGCGCTTCGGCGGCGAGATCGATTTTTGGGCCACCGGTCTGGACCGGATCGATCCGATCAACGGCCGATTCCGCTTCGGCGTCACCGCCGATGACCGCGAAGAAGCCCAGCGCGGACTCGAAATAGTCCAGGCGCTCTTCGACGCCGGCAGCCATGACCTGATGATCCTCGACGAGATCAACACCACGGTCAGCTTGGGCATGCTCGACGAGGCCGACGCCCTCGACACGCTGGCGCTCAAACCCGACGACATGGAAGTGGTCCTGACCGGCCGCGACGCGCCCGAATCGTTCATGGAACACGCCGACCTGGTCAGCGAAGTCCGGCTGGTCAAGCATTATTTTTATCAGGGCGTGCCGGCCCGGGAGGGGATCGATTTTTGATCATGTCGGTAAAGAGAAACTCGATATGGGTTCTATGACCGCCAAGCTCGAATGTCCGTTCTGCAAGCATGTCCAGGAAATGGAAGTTCCCGAGGACATCTGCCTGCCGGAATACGTCTGCGGCAAATGCGGCAACCATGTGAAGGCGCGCGATAAGTGCTGCGTCTTCTGCCAATACGCCGACAAACCCTGCCCGATGGGGCATGAGGATTAGCGTCTTGACCGAGTGACTTGCTCGCGCATTTCTTCGTGCTATCCTGCCGACACAGGAGGCCATCTTGAAAATTCGCTACGAACGGATCCACGAGGCGACCCAGACGGTCAGCGTCGAATCAGCCGAAGAGTTCGAATTCGTCACCCGCCATTCGGTCGCCGGTTTTTTGTCGGATGCGCAGGGACGCATCCTGGTGACGGAAAGCATCAACCGCCGGCTCTTGGAGATTCCGGGCGGCATGATCGATCCCGGTGAAACTCCCGAAGACGCCCTGGTCCGCGAGTTCGACGAGGAGACCGGCCTGAAGGTCGAGGTCGAGAGCTACCTGGGCGAAGTCGTCAGCTATTTCGCATGCAACAAGTCCCGGCCGTACCGGAGCCTGCGCCGTTTCTACGCGGTTCGCGGCTTGGGCGGCAGGCTCAAGGTCGACGGCGACGGCACGGAGAACTTCGGTTCCCACTGGATGTACCCGCACGAGCTCGACGAGTTCAATACTCTGGAATTCGTGCTCATGGCCATTCCTCTCTATTTCCATGAACTTCGGTGCCGGGGCGCGTAAGGCGCCCCTTTTTCATATTTAAGGCCGGAAGAGCCTTGACAAAGCCGGCGTTTACAGGTATTCTTCCCCTGCCCACTCACAAAAAAGGAGGCCACCATGGCCAGGGCCATCAGGTTGTTCGCGTTGTGCTGTTTCGCCGCGGCCGTCGTCGGCTGCGAGCTCCAGGAGGATCCCCGGGACAAGATCCGGTTCGAGTTCGGCCAGGTGACCGAGGCGCGGGATTTCCGCGTCATCGTCATCGGCCGGGACGGACTGGACCTTCCGGCGCTGCGCGACATGATCGCGCGGACCGGCGGCACCGCCGGTCATGACCTCGGCATCATCAACGGCGTGGCCGCCAACCTTCCCGGCGCCGCACCGTTGTTGCGCCTGGCTGCGGAGGCCGGCGTGATCCGCATCGACCCGGACGTCGAGGTCCGCCTCGTCGACCCCGCGGCCGGCATCGAGTCCGTCGAGAGCGAAGGCGGCGGTCGCGGCGCGCCCAGCGGCGGAGGCGGATCAACTCCGCCGCCGCAACAAACGCCATGGGGCGTCAGCGCTCTCGGCGCGCCGGCGGTTTGGTCAACAACCCGCGGCGCCGGCGTCAAGGTCGCCATCATTGACACCGGCATCGACCGGACTCACCCGGACCTTTCAGCCAACGTCCTCGGCGGCATCAACTTTTCGAGCGGTACCAAGGGAGGAAATCCCGCCGCTTGGAGCGATGACAACGGCCACGGCACGCACGTCTCCGGCACCGTCGCCGCCCTCGACAACACCGTTGGCGTCGTCGGCGTGGCCCCGTCGGCCAAGCTCCTCGGCGTCAAGGTTCTTGATCGTTCCGGCTCCGGATGGCTCTCGGACGTGGTCGCCGGCATCGACTGGGCGGTCCAGAACGGCGCCCAAGTCTTGAGCATGTCATTGAGCAGCAGCGCCGACGTCCAGGCATTGCATGACGCCTGCGACCGCGCGGCAGCCGCCGGCAGGCTGGTCATCGCCGCTGCCGGCAACTCCGGCGATGGCAATCCGGCCACCAACGACGTCGGTTACCCGGCCAAGTACGCATCGGTCGTGGCCGTCGCCGCTACCGACAGCAACAACAACGTGGCCTACTTCTCGAGCGATGGCGCCGAAGTCGAAGTTGCCGCTCCCGGCGTCAGCGTCAAGTCGACTTGGAAAGGCGGCGGCTATGCCACCATCAGCGGCACCAGCATGGCCACGCCCCATGTCAGCGGACTGGCGGCGCTTGTCATGGCCGCATATCCGGCCTGGACCGCCGACTGCGTGCGCGGCGCCATCGACGGATCGGCCACCGACCTGGGTGCTCCGGGCCGCGATGTGTTCTACGGCTACGGCTTGGTGAATGCTCCAGTCGCCCTGAATCCCGGCGCCTGCGACCCGCCGGCACCGTAGCGCGTCTCACCCGCTCGTCATCACTGACGAGCTTTTTTATTGACGATTGACCGAAGGCGGAAACGGTGATAATCCAGAACCAGGCCATTAACAACGGGTACGCCCGAAGGAGGATGTCATGGTCGACGCCACCAAGCCGCTTCGCGGATGCGCTTTTTTGGTCGAGAACGAGATTCCGGATCAGTGCTTCACCCCCGAGGACGTGACCGCCGAACAGCGCCAGATGCGCCAGGCGGTCGCGGACTACGTGGTCAAGGAAGTCATGCCCAAGATCGACCGGCTCGAGAAGCAGGACTTCCCGCTGATGGTTTCCATCCTGAAGCAGGCCGGCGCGCTCGGTTTCCTGGGCCTGGAAGTGCCGGAAGCCTACGGCGGCATGGGCCTGTCCATGATCGACTCGGCCCTGGTCTTCGAAGGCTTCGGCGCCGGCGGCAGCGCCTCGCTGCTGGTCACGATTGGCGCCCATGGCGGCATCGGCACGGTGCCGCTGCTCTTCTTCGGCAACGACGAACAGCGCGGCCGTTACCTGGCCAAGCTGGCCACGGCCGAACTGATCGGCGCCTACGCCCTGACCGAACCGGAGAGCGGCAGCGACGCCTTGGCCGCAAAAACCAAAGCCGAGCTGACGCCCGACGGCAAGCACTACAAGGTCAACGGCAAGAAGCGCTTCATCACCAACGCCGGCTTTGCCGACCTGTTCACGGTGCTGGCGAAGGTGGACGGCCAGAACGCCTGCCTGCTCATCGAGCGGGCCACCCCCGGCGTGTCGATCGGTAAGGAAGAGCACAAGATGGGCCTCAAGGGCTCATCGACCTGCGAGGTCATGTTCGACGATGCGCTGGTGCCGGTCGAAAACCTCCTGGGCCAGGTCGGCAGCGGCCAGAAGGTGATCTTCAACACCTTGAATTACGGCCGTTTCAAGCTCGGAGCCGGCGCCGCCGGCGCCTTGAAAGCCGGCATCGCCCAGGTCCTGGCCTATGCCACCGCCCGCAAGCAGTTCGGCAAGTCGCTGACCGAGTTCGATGCCATCCGGGCCAAGTTCGCCGACATGGTGGTCGCGGCCTGGGTCGGCGAGAGCATGGTTTACCGGACGGCCGGCCTGCTGGCCAAGAACCTGCATGGCGTGCCCTTCGGCAACGCCGCAGCCAAGGCGATCCACGAGTACACGGCCGAGTGCGCCATGGTCAAGGTGGTTCTGTCGGAGATGGTCGACAACGTCGTCGACGATGCCGTCCAGATTTACGGCGGCTACGGCTACATCGAGGACTATCCGGCGGCCCGCGCCTATCGCGACGCCCGCGTCCAGCGGATCTTCGAGGGCACCAACGAGATCAACCGGATGCTGGTCTTGAGCGAATTCGCCAAACGCCAGATCAAGGGCGAAGTCGATTTCCTGGGACCGTATCAGAACCTTGAGAGGGTTCCGGCATTCGACGCCCGCAATCCGCAGACCGCCTTGCCGGTGCTGAAGACCGCGACCTTGGCCATCCTGGGCTTTGCGAGCGAGAAGCTGATGATGCGTCTTGAGGACGAGCAGCAGATCCTGCTCAAGCTGGCCGACATGCTCATGGCGGTCTTCGCGGCCGAGAGCGCTCTGCTCCGTCTCGAGAAGATGCGCCAAACGGGCAATGCCGACGCCGCTTTGGCCGAAGCCGTGGTCAAAGTCTGTCTCCGCCAGGCCGCGATGGTAGTCCGCGACGGCCTCGAATCGGTGATGGCCTTCGCTGAAGAAGAAAAATGGGACGCGTCCCGAACGCTCAATGATCTGGCGGAAGAGGCCTTGTT
>ERZ1292633.4898-Hain-H41-02um-R1-4898-length-12252-cov-4_pt1 | contig 12252 bp, 6 predicted proteins | sample MGYA00564406_ERZ1292633 | MGnify/ENA primary metagenome ERZ1292633 (study PRJEB36523, sample SAMEA6512639) | groundwater metagenome | collected 2019-01-08 | study: AquaDiva: Metagenomics assemblies of 32 groundwater samples
TGTTAATTTACCGGATATGCCACCCAAAGGGTGGTCACCAACAAGGCGGCAATGCAAAGATAATTATTTATACGATTATTAAAATATCTTTGCTGCTGCATCTTTATAACGGGGAGCAATATTATTTATTGTTCAATTTAAAATAACAAGTTTTTCAAATTTGTCTGCCATAGCGCTCCTTCGTAGCTTCTACACTTGTATGTTGAGATATATTTGAATTTGTACCGAGAATCATACCTGGTCTCCAGGGTACTGTCAAACAGTATACCCTTACTTTGATCGGCCGGCAATCACCTCTTCGGCGACGTTCCGTGGCACTTCTTCGTACCTGTCGAACTCCATCGTATAGCTGGCGCGGCCCTGCGACATACTACGTAGCTGGGTGGCATAGCCAAACATTGATGAGAGTGGCACCTTGGCTGTAATTACCTTGGCGTTGCCGCGTTCGGTATTGGCCTCAATTCGTCCTCGCTTGCTATTGAGGTCGCCCATCACATCACCAAGAAACTCTTCAGGCGTGACCACCTCAACAGACATGACGGGTTCGAGGAGGACTGGATCGGCTTTCTTAGCTGCGTCTTGGAAGGCCATTGATCCTGCAATCTGGAAGGCCATTTCCGACGAGTCAACATCATGGAATGAGCCGTCATTCAAGGTTGCCTTGATATCAACGAGCGGGTAGCCCGCAACAATGCCGCGTGTCAGCGCCTCTTTAATGCCTTTTTCAGTTGGATTAATAAATTCCTTTGGAATTGTACCGCCAACAATCTTGTTTTCGAATATGAAGTGCTCGTCTGGGTGTTCAACTCGATCCTCTTCGGTAAATGGCGCGATGTCGATCACGGCATGACCATACTGACCGCGTCCACCAGTCTGACGAACAAACTTACCCTCGCCAGTCGCTTCGCGGCGAATGGTCTCGCGGTAGGCAACCTGTGGCCGACCAACAGTCGCCTCGACCTTAAACTCGCGCTTCATTCGGTCAACAATAATGTCCAAATGTAGCTCACCCATGCCAGCAATCAGCGTCTGGCCGGTTTCTGGGTTCGAGGTAATCCGGAAGGTTGGATCCTCTTCACCGAGCCGATTGAGGGCAATCCCCATCTTTTCTTGGTCGGCCTTGGTCTTTGGCTCGATGGCTACAGAGATGACTGGTTCTGGGAAGGTAATAGACTCGAGGAGAATCGGCTGGTCAATGTCGCAGAGCGTGTCACCGGTGGTGCCGTCAATGCCAACGGCGGCGGCGATGTCACCCGCAAACAACTCTTTCACCTCTTCACGCTGGTTGGCGTGCATCCGGAGAATGCGGCCAATCCGCTCTTTCTTGCCGGTACTCGAGTTCAAGACGTACGAACCCGACGTCAGTGTGCCCGAATAGAGGCGGAAGAAGGTCAACCTACCCACAAATGGGTCAGTTGCAATCTTGAAGAGTAGTGCCGAAAACGGTGACTCGTCGGATGCATGGCGCTCTAACGGCTCTTTTGTCTTTGGATTCAAGCCCTGGATAGCAGGCACGTCCTTTGGACATGGCAAGTAGTTGACAACGCCATCGAGCAGGAGCTGGACGCCCTTGTTCTTGAGCGCCGAGCCAGTGAAAACCGGAATAATTTTGCCAGCGACGGTGCCAGTGCGAAGAACAGCAATTAACTCTTCAATACTTGGTGTTTCGCCACCCAGATACTTCTCGAGCATGACGTCGTCGAGTTCGGCGATCCTCTCGATCAACTTGCCGCGCCACTTGGCAACATCCTCAATCATGTCAGCTGGTACCTCACCCTCTAACACATCAGTACCCATATCGTTGGTGTAGACGTACGAACGCTCTCGGATCAGGTCAACTAGTCCTTTGAAATCGCCTTCCATGCCAATTGGCAATTGGACAGGAATCGCATTGGCACCTAAGCGATCGAGGATTGAGTCGTATGAGCGGAAGAAATCAGCACCGGTCCGATCAAGTTTATTGATGAAACAGATACGGGGGACCTCATACTTGTCAGCCTGTCGCCAGACCGTTTCTGACTGCGGTTCAACACCCGCAACGCCATCGAAGACGACGACCGCGCCATCAAGGACACGCAACGAACGCTCAACCTCGACAGTAAAGTCAACGTGACCAGGCGTGTCGATGATGTTGATGCGGTGTTTATTAGTTGGATCGGTTGTTGGAGCCCAGAAAGCAGTTGTGGCGGCTGAGGTAATGGTAATGCCACGTTCGCGCTCTTGTTCCATCCAGTCCATCTCGGCTTCGCCCTCATGGACCTCGCCGAGCTTATGCTTCTTGCCGGTGTAGAATAAAATTCGCTCAGTCACCGTGGTTTTGCCAGCATCAATATGAGCGGCAATGCCGATATTTCGCACCTTTTCTAGTGGATACTCGCGTGCCATACAAAATCCTTTTCGACTCGCCTAGGCGAGCTCGTCATTCTCTTTATATTCGGATAGTGGTGTTATATCAGATTCGTCGGGTTCGCTCAATGATGGAGCTTGATCAAAAAAGAAATGCCATGGACGAACTGAGTCCACTCCACCCGGCCAAGCGCCCAATGATTTACTGTAGGCGGTGAAGATACCGTGAGCGATCCAACCCTGACGCTCACGCTGTTGCTGACACACATCGAGCGCTCGGTCGATCGACTCAATGCTTAACTGCTCTTGATCAGTGAGTACCGAACTCGTTTGCTGATAGCGTTGCCATCGCTCTTCCCCGGAATCAACCGATGTGAGTTCTGATGGTGATGCTAGTCGCAGCACCTCCTCGGCATCGACTTCGGCCTCTGCTAGACTGCTGTCATTTGCCTCTTCCGTCTTACTTTTCGTCGAGTAATGATACGGAAAAGATTTCTGTAGGACGCTCTGTCGTTGTGGCCACATCAGATCAAAACAGCGCTGCTCGATACTATCGAAGCTCCATCGAACAGCTTCATAGGCAGTTTGCATTGACGGTGCGTCTAGTTGCTCTCGAACTGGCTGGTTGTCAGGTAACAGATTTCCGGTCTGCAAATCAGATAGATGCAGCGAGGCGATTGCAGACTCAATCAACTGAAGATCAACAAATAGTTGCTCTCGCGAATAAAACCGCGGCAATTCTTTGATTTCGGCAGCACGCCACTTTTCCTGAAGAACCTCCATAAACTGAGGTTCGGACTCGAATCCCCCTGATTGTCGTTCGGACATACGGGTTGTTCTTACCTAGTAAAAAGTGAGATTAAAATCGGGCGTAGTGGGCGAAGGCCTTATTAGCCTCGGCCATACGGTGGACGTCGTCGCGCTTCTTGGCAGCGGTGCCTTCGTTCTTATAAGCGTTCATGAGTTCGGTTGCGAGCTTCTGTTCGATCTGACCGCGGGCTGAACGAGCGGCGCCAATGATCCAGCGCATTGCCAAGGCACGCTTGCGCTCAGCTCGAACTTCAACTGGTACCTGGTAGGTTGCGCCACCAATTCGCTTCGATTTGACCTCAACGAGTGGAGCAACGTTCTTGAGTGCGGTTTCAAAAACCGTCAGCGCTGGCTGCTTCAACTCTTTTTCCATCCGCTCGAAGGCACGATAGACAGCCTGCTGCGCTGTTTGGCGCTGGCCGCGTAACATGACAACATTGATAAATCGACTGACTGCCTCAGAGTGATACTGAAGATCAGGCATAACTGGTCGTTGTTTGACTGCTTTACTGCCTCGCATATTATGCTTTCTTCATGCCGTACTTCGAACGCGACTGCTTGCGGTTCTCTACGCCAGCGGTATCGAGGACGCCACGAACGATGTGATATCGAACGCCTGGCAAATCCTTGACTCGTCCGCCACGAATTAAGACAACGGAGTGTTCTTGTAGGTTATGATTCTCACCCGGAATGTAGGCTGTGACCTCGGCACCAGACGTCAAACGGACGCGAGCAATTTTTCGCAGCGCTGAGTTTGGCTTCTTTGGTGTCATGGTCTTTACCTGGACGCAGACGCCGCGCTTGAGTGGCGCACCCTTCACCGACAAGACGGGCTTGTTCTTGATGAAGTTGAATCCACGGTGCAAAGCTGGGGCCTTTGACTTCTTGACCCGCTTTGAGCGTCCACTACGAATAAGTTGGTTGATCGTTGGCATAAGTAGCTGTCATTGTATATGGTTACTGTCTCGAGGTCAATTGCCCATCTTTCGATAGCCTGTTCCAGCTGGGATCAAGCGACCGATGATGACATTTTCTTTCAAGCCTCGAAGTGGATCGACGGCGCCACGAACAGCGGCATTGATCAAGACGCTCGTGGTCTCTTGGAACGATGCGGCTGACAGGAAGCTGTCGGTGGTCAGTGCGACGCGGGTCACGCCAAAGATGAGTGGCTCCATGATTGGTGGGCTCTTCTTTCGCTTCTCGAGCCGCTTGCGTTCTTTCTCAACGGTTCGCCAGTCAACAATTTGCCCAGCCAGTAACTTGGAGTCGGCGCTATTGAGCACCTGTGACTTCGAGAACATCTGCCGCAGAATAATCTCGATGTGCTTATCGTTAATATCTTGACCCTGCGCAAGGTAAATCGACTGGATCTCTTGAATAATGTAGCGCTGTACGGCGACTGGCCCGAGGTACTTCAACATGCGTTGCAGGTCGAGATGTCCCTCGGTAATTGCCTGACCCCGATGAACGGTGTCACCGTCACGTACTTTCAGGCTCTGGTAGGCAGTCACTGGGTACTCATGGCTCATTGGCTCGAGACTTGTAATAGTGATCTTCTGACCAAGGACGCGGGCCTTGCCAGCAATTGAAGAGCGAATTGCCCGCTTACCACTCATTGATGCGAGCGTCTGCTTGGCACGAACAATCTCACCATTCTTGACGATAATTTCGTGCTCGGTTGGCACCTCATACAGTTCTTGACGCAGTTCTGATGAGATAATTTCAATGATCCGACCAGTTTTGCGATCTCGGATATGAACAGTGCCGTCGAGGTCACTCATAATAGCTAAACTTTTTGGCGTTCGAGCCTCAAACAACTCTTCAACTCGAGGCAGACCGGTCGTGATGTCCTCACCAGCAACACCACCCAAGTGGAAGGTTCGCAGCGTCAACTGAGTACCTGGCTCACCAATGGCTTGTGCAGCCATGATACCGACAACCTCACCTTGCTTGACGAGCTTGCCAGTCGCCAAATCGCGACCGTAACAGAACTGACAGATACCCCACTCGCTCTGACAGCCAATTGGCGATCGAACGGTAACCGTGGGGAGACTCGACTTGGTAATAGCTGCTGCCACTTCGACAGAGATCTCTTCTCCGGCAGGGGTCACTGTTGAACCATCAATCACAATCGGCTCAAGCGCGGTTCGGCCAACGAGTCGATCGCCGAAGGCTAGGTCTAACGCATCACTCTCCTCACGACGAATTTCAAGGCCGATCGTTGACTTACAATCGAGCATCGAGACAGTCACGTCTTGCGCCACATCGACTAATCGACGGGTCAGATAGCCAGCGTCAGAGGTTCTGAGAGCTGTGTCAGCACGACCCTTCCGTGCACCGTGTGTTGAAATGAAGTACTCAAGCTCCGTTAATCCTTCTTTAAAGCTCGAAATGACTGGTGTTTCAATCACCGCACCCGATGGGTTCACCACCATACCAACCATACCAGCAACCTGATTGAGCTGGCTGGCTGAACCACGAGCACCTGAACTCGTTGCAATATAGACTGGGCTATTCTTATCGAACCCATCAAGCATTGTCTTGCCAATAGTGTCGCGGACCTGTTCCCAGACTCGAATCGTCTGCAGTCGACGGTCGCTGTCAGCAATCAAACCCTGTGTGTAGAACTGCTGAATTTGGTTGACGGTTTTTGTCGCCTCAGCAATGATCTGCGGCTTGTCGCCCGGCGTGTAGATATCACTCATGGCGATTGTCATACCCGACTTTAAGGCGTGTTCAAAGCCAAGGAACTTAATCCGATCTACTAGTTCTGCAGTCACATCAGTTCCCAGCAACGTAAAGCACTGCTGTACCATCTGCTTGAGTGACTTCGCTGTCTGCGTCTCATTATTGAATCGAAGCTCTCGAGGCAGCACATTGTTGAAGAGGATACGACCAACTGAGGTTTCAACGATCTCTGACTCACCGTCCTCCTTGAGCGACATCTTAACCTTAATCTTGGCACGGACGTGTAGGTCACGCATATGATAGGCGAGAATTGCCTCGTTCTTTCCCGAATAGGCCTTTCCTTCACCTTTCACGCCATCTTCAAACGAGGTCATGTAGAAGACGCCGAAGACCATGTCCAAGCGTGGCGAAACGACTGGTTCGCCAGACGCTGGCTTCAGTAGGTTCTTACTCGAGAGCATGATCTCTTTTGCCTCACGCAATGAGGGCTCAGACAACGGCACGTGGACAGCCATCTGGTCACCATCGAAGTCGGCATTGTAGGCCTGACAGACAAGTGGGTGAAGCTGAATCGCCTTGCCCTCGATTAACACTGGACGAAATGCTTGGATACCAAGTCGATGCAGCGTTGGGGCGCGGTTCAACATGACAAACTTTTCAGAGGTCACGCGCTCAAGAACATCCCACACCTCTGGTGCACCGCGCTCGATCAGGCGCTGGGCATTCTTAACGTTCTGGATGTATCCTTCGCTGACCAATTTGCTAATCACGAATGGCTTAAACAGCTCGAGCGCCATCATCTTTGGGAGTCCGCACTGGTTGAGCTTGAGTTCCGGGCCAACGACAATGACGGATCGTCCTGAGTAGTCGACGCGTTTACCGAGCAGATTTTGTCGGAATCGGCCTTGCTTACCACGAAGCATGTCAGACAACGAACGGAGCCGACGCTGTGTTGCGCCGGTTGAAACAGCGCGGCTGCGACGAGCAGAGTTGTCGATCAAAGCATCAACGGCCTCTTGCAACATTCGCTTTTCATTCCGGCAAATAACCTCAGGAGCACCCTGAGAGAGCAACTTCTTCAGTCGATTGTTTCGGTTGAGCACCCGACGATACAGATCGTTGAGATCCGAAGCGGCGTACCGACCACCATCTAGCTGAACCATCGGACGCAGGTCTGGCGGAATCACTGGCAGACGCTGCAGAATCAACCACTCTGGTTTGATAACTGCTTGTCGCATTTCCGATAGCACTTGGATTCGCTTGAGTAGTCGACGCTTCGTTGACTCGCCAGCATCTTCTGCGCGTTCTGTCAGTGCCTTAATCGTGGTATCAACATCCAAATTCCGTAGTAGCTCAAAGATCGCTTCCGCACCAATACCAACGCGAATAACACCACCGTATCGCAGCGACATTTGCTGGTACTTCATTTCCGAGAGAATCATTTTCGGTGCTAAGCTAGCAAGCTCTTGCTTTGTTGCCTTGTAATTGATATCAAGTTCGGCCAGCGCTGCCTGCGGCTGTGTTTTGTCGTTGCGAAGCTCTTCATACTCTGTTTCGAGTTGACGAAGGAGATCGTCGCGTAATTCACTATCAACCTCCAAGACAATAAAACCAGCAAAGTAAATTACCTTCTCTAAGTCAGAGACTGGCACATCAAGAATCAAGCTAAGAATGCTTGGTACACCCCGAACGTACCAAATATGAGCAACAGCTGCTGCCAGCTCAATGTGGCCCATACGCTCGCGGCGGACCGAGGAGCGGGTGACTTCGACGCCACACTTATCACAAATAACGCCCTTGTAGCGGATTTTCTTGTATTTGCCGCAGTAACACTCCCAATCCTTCGTTGGTCCAAAAATGCGCTCGTCAAACAAGCCGTCGCGCTCTGGTTTCTGCGTTCGGTAGTTGATGGTTTCAGGCTTGAGCACCTCACCATACGACCAATCCAAGACTTTCTCAGGACTGGCCACAGAAATCTGGATCGAGTTGAAGTCCGCCAAATTAATGGTGCTCTGGTTTGTGCGCTTGCCCTTGATTGCGGTAGTTGCCATGGCCACTCCTACTCTGCTTTGACTGCGTCTGGTGCTGATTCAGCTATCATTGGTGGTTCCTCGTCCGGTAAAACAGCCAGAACCTCATCAATCACATCATCTCCCTCAGCTACTTCTGTCTCGTCATCGAGTATCGGCGGTGGAGCAACTCGCTTCCCGGCGCTGCCACTTGGATCGATTCGCGTACCGTCCTGGCTGATCAACTCGATATTGAGGCCCAGGCTCTGCAATTCACGAATCAAGACGTAGAAGGAGGCTGGAATTGATGGTTTGTGAATTTCCTCGCCACGAATGATTGACTCGTACGCCTTGCTTCGTCCGACCACATCATCCGACTTAATCGTCAGAAGCTCTTGGAGGGTGTGTGCGGCACCGTAGGCTTCGAGCGCCCAGACTTCCATCTCTCCAAATCGCTGACCACCGAACTGAGCCTTACCACCGAGTGGCTGCTGAGTGACCATTGAGTATGGCCCGATCGAACGAGCGTGCATCTTATCGTCAACAAGGTGAATCAGTTTCAGGATGTAGTTGTAGCCGACCGTTGTTTGTTGATCAAAAGGCTCACCGGTCCGGCCATCATACAGTTGCACCTTGCCACTCGCCGGCAAACCAGCTCGCTCGAGCTCAGTGTGAATCTGTGACTCTTTGACACCGCTAAAGGCTGGAGAGGCAATAGTGTACCCAAGCTCATGAGCAGCCCACCCAAGGTGTGTTTCTAAAATCTGTCCCAAGTTCATACGAGAAACAACGCCGAGTGGGTTCAAGATGAGATCAACAGGTGTACCATCTGGCAAAAACGGCATCTCAGCCTCAGGCAAAATAACCGAGATAACACCTTTGTTACCGTGACGTCCGGCCAACTTATCACCAACCGAGATTTTTCGCATCTGCGCAATCGAAACCTCAACTACCTGGTAGACACCAGACGACAACTCGTCGCCACCATCCTTCGAGAACAGCTTGATATCGACAACTTTGCCGCGCTCACCATGTGGCAACCGCAATGAGGTATCCTTGACGTCCTTGGCCTTCTCACCAAAGATAGCACGAAGTAGTTTTTCTTCTGCCGACAGCTCCGTTTCACCCTTTGGAGAGATCTTGCCGACCAAGATGTCGCCGGCACGAACTTCAGCACCAACTCGAACAACGCCTTGCTCATCTAAGTTTGCCAGCGCCTCTTCACCAACATTTGGAATATCGCGTGTGATCAACTCTGGACCAAGCTTCGTGTCACGAATCTCGATTGAATACTTTTCGATGTGAATCGAGGTAAATCGATCCTCGCGGACCAAGCGATCTGAGATGATAATAGCGTCTTCGTAATTGAGACCATTGTACGACATGTAGGCAACAAGAACGTTTTGACCAAGGGCCAGCTCGCCGCCCTGAGTAGAAGGCCCGTCAGCCAAGACATCGCCAGCCTTCACGACCTGGCCAGAGGTGACTAGTGGACGCTGATTGATACACGTTGCCTGATTTGATCGAATAAACTTGTTGAGGCGATACGCATCATGGGCAACGCCGTCTTTTGCTTTTACCTCAACTTCAATCTCGTTGCCGCTTACATAGCTGACGGTTCCGCTTCGCTTAGCAACGACAACTGCACCAGAGCTGACAGCGGCAGCTCCTTCCATACCAGTACCAACAAGTGGCGACTGTGGTCGGACAAGTGGTACGGCTTGTCGTTGCATGTTCGAACCCATGAGCGCCCGGTCAGGACGGTCATGTTCGATGAACGGAATCAGGGCCGTGGCAATTGAGATAATCTGCTTTGGTGAGACCGAGATGTAATCAACATTCGCAACCGCCTCAACCACTGGCTTGCCTGCTTTACGCACCACAAACCGATCAGCCACAAAGCTGCCGTCGCTATTCAATACCGATGCTGGCGCAATGACCACCTGGTCCTCACGAGAGGCATCCATGTACTCAATTGTGTCGGACACCGAATGTTTTGCGCCCTTATGGTCAATCTTCAGGTATGGCGTTTCGATAAATCCGTACCCATTGACCTTGCCGTAGCTGGCGAGGTAGCCCACGAGACCGATATTTGGTCCTTCTGGCGTTTGGATTGGACAAATTCTGCCGTAGTGCGAGGTATGAACGTCACGAACCTCAAATCCAGCACGCTCTCGCGACAATCCACCAGGACCAGTCGCGTTGAGCGTTCGCTTGTGCTCCAACTCAGCGAGCGGATTGGTCTGGTTCATGAACTGCGACAGCTGCGAGCTGGCAAAAAACTCTTGGAGTATTGCCACAACCGGCCGACTGTTGACCAATGAGGCTGGCGTGACTGAGATTGGATCGGCGACTGACATACGATCCCGAATAATCCGCTCTGTTCGAAGCAAGCCAACGCGGAGGCGCCCTTGGAGTAGCTCACCAACTGCTCGAACTCGACGATTCTTGAGGTGATCAATGTCATCTTGCTCGGCGGTTGGATCGTTGTTGAGACGAATCATCTCACGGATAACCTCGATCACGTCTTCGAGACGCAACACGCGGTACTCGGTCGTTTCTGGATGCTCGAGGCCCAATCGCTGGTTCATCTTGTAGCGGCCAACTTTGCCAAGATCGTAGCGCTTTGGGTTGCTCAACAGGGTCTGGAGGAAGGTCTTCGCTGTTTCAGGAGTTACCAGATCACCCGGGCGAATTCGTTTGTAGACCTCGACAAGTGCCTCTTCGTACGTTGCAGCAGGATCACGGGCTAGCGTTTGCTCGATATACTTATGATCTTCGTTGGTATCAACATCAGCAAACAACTCCTTCATCTTCGATTCAGAAAGGTTGCCGAGTGCCCTGAGCAATGTAGTAACCGGAATTTTACGTTTGCGATCAATCTTTACCGACAGTACGTCGCGGTTACTGGTCTCAAACTCGAGCCAGGCACCACGTGAAGGGATAATTTTGGCACCAAACAGACGTCGGCCGACAACGTCATCGGCGACAAACAAGACACCATACGATCGGACAATCTGTGATACAACAACGCGCTCGACACCGTTAATGATGAAGGTGCCGCGATCGGTCATAAGGGGAAAGTCGCCAAAATAGACCTCACCCTTCTTTGTCTTCTTTGTCACTTTATTGGTGAGTGTCACCTTGCAGTGCAATGAAGCCTTGTAGGTCAGGTTCCGAGAACTGGCGGTTGCTTCGGTAATTTTTGGTTGACCGAGCGTATAGTCGTCGAAGGACAGTGAGTAGCTCTCACCAGTGATATCTTCAACAGGCGAAATTTCATCAAACAGCTCTCTGAGCGCCTCTTTGAAAAACCATTCGTACGACTGTGTCTGGATCTCCATTAAATTCGGTAACGGTACCGAAATTGAGGACTCGTGAAACTGTTTTCGCGCCATGTCACTCCTTTGACAGAAGTGGATTACCTATCACAAACAGCTAAGCTACCCACGTAACATGGGTACCTACCAGATTGATTGTTCTGGACGTCTGTTGTGCCACTTCGCTCTCTTCCAAAGAGCCGGTTCCTTCTGTAGCTAGAACTGATTGTACACGCAGCACACTAGTTGTCAAGAGCACAAACCTTGCTAATCGCCTCTAGTAGCTCGGGAATGCATTCGCCGGAAGCAGCGCTCAAAGCAATTGGCTTGAGGTGGTGTAGACGTGCTAGTACCTCAGCTTTTGCTTCCGACGATAGGGTATCTACCTTTGAGACGACGACAATTTCTGGACGAGCGGCTAGTTCTGAATTGAATTCTTCAAGCTCACGACGGATTACCTTGTAGACGGCTTCGGGCTCTGGCTGCTGGGCATCAAGCAAGTGAACAAGCACCGTTGTCCGAAGCAAGTGTCGTAAAAACTGATGGCCCAAACCCTTGCCCTCTGAGGCACCCTCGATCAGACCTGGAATGTCTGCCACTACAATGCTGCTGTCGTGAATATCAACCATACCCAAATGTGGCTCAAGCGTCGTGAATGGGTAGTCGGCAATCTTTGGCCGGGCACGGCTGATTCTTGCCAACAAGGTTGATTTGCCAGCATTTGGTAGACCAACTAGTCCAACGTCGGCCAGATGTTGCACTTCAAGGTGCAGGGTCTTTTGCTCGCCTGGTACGCCTGGAATAGCCAGTGTTGGCGCCTGATTCGTTGGGGTGGCAAAATGAATGTTGCCGCGTCCACCGCGTCCACCGCGAGCAACACGGAAGGTGCCACTACCGTAGGTACCCAGGTCAACTAGCTGTCGTTTGCCACCAGTAGTCTCTTCATAAACGACTGTTCCCGGAGGAACCTCGATCACTATATCTGCACCGTCTCGACCATGGCAGCGCTTCCCCATACCTCCCTGGCCAGGCTCAGCTCGAAATGTCCGATGTGCTTGCACTCGAGCCAATCCGTGCAT
>ERZ1292633.4904-Hain-H41-02um-R1-4904-length-12245-cov-4_pt1 | contig 12245 bp, 10 predicted proteins | sample MGYA00564406_ERZ1292633 | MGnify/ENA primary metagenome ERZ1292633 (study PRJEB36523, sample SAMEA6512639) | groundwater metagenome | collected 2019-01-08 | study: AquaDiva: Metagenomics assemblies of 32 groundwater samples
ACTTGTGCCGCTGTGCTACCTATGTACGTATCCGCAAGGCGATTCATTTAGCCGCACAAAAACTGCAAGCCAAAGCAGCAGGCGAGGTTACCCCATGAGCGAAACTTCCTCCGAGCAAATACCCGGCACCACCATCGTTTTTTCGGCCGAGCCGAACCCGTTGGCCTTCATCACGCTGAATGACGACAACACAGTAACAATCGTGGCCAAGCATATGGAAATGGGCCAGGGTATCTACACCGGCTTAGCGACCTTAGTGGCTGATGAACTGGATGCAGACAGAGCGCAAATCCGCGTTGTGGCGGCGGGCATCAATCCGGCAGTTTTTGGCAACCCACTAATGGGTGGTGCGCAAGGCACTGGCGGGCAAACTTCGATTCAGGCCAGCTATTTGGCGATGCGCAGCGCCGGGGCGGCTATGCGACAGATGCTGATCAATGCAGCAGCCAAGCGTTGGGTTGTCGATCCGTCCAGTTTAACAGTTAGTCACCACGTGGTCAAAGAGGTGGCGGGGCCACGACTTGCCACATTTGGTGAACTCGCCCAGGACGCCATGGCCATGCCCGTGCCTACGGTCATCACGCTTAAGACGCCGGCACAATTTAGCTATATCGGTAAAGCATTTGCACGGCTCGATGCCGCAGACAAAATACGTGGCAAAGCAGTGTTTACGCAAGACTTGAAAATGCCCGGCTTGCTGACGGCTGTGATTGCGCGACCCAAACGGCCTGGTGAACAAGTGGCTAGCTTTGATGCCAGCGCTGCTTTGGCCTTTCTGGGCGTGCGTCATGTCGTACAAGTGCCCGCCGGAATTGCCGTCGTCGCTGACGACTTTTGGACAGCGCTGGAAGGCCGTGAGCGGCTGCGCATCGAGTGGGATTTGTCACAGGCATTTCGCAAGTCCTCGGACGACATTTACGCTGAGTTGGAAGCTTTGGTGGCGACGCCAGGAGCCATTGCGGCCAACACGGGAGATGTAGATACAGCGTTGGCGGGCGCAGCGACGCGGATGGACTGCACATTCCAAGTGCCGTATCACACCCACGCGGCGATGGAAACCATGAACCTCATTGTGCAATTACACAATGGCGTTCTTGATGCTTGGGGTGGCATGCAACTGGTGGCTATGGATCAGTTCATGATGTCTCAAGCCGCTGGTATTGCGCCTGACAAAGTTAACTTCCACATGCAGATCACTGGCGGTAGTTTTGGTCGCCGAGCTAGCCCACATGGCGTGCCTGGCGCGGAGGCGATTAGCATCGTTAAAGCGTTGAACACAGAGCTGCCCGTGAAACTAATGTATGACCGACCCGATGACATGGCGGGAGCGCACAACTACTATCGGCCCGCCTTTGTACACCGCATTGAAGCTGGATTGGATGCGCAGGGGCGTTTGGTAGCGTGGCGTCATCGCAGTGCTGGGCAATCGATTTTGATTGGTACGATGTTAGAGCACGGCATGGTTAGCCATGGCATCGACTGGATGTCCGTTGAGGGCGCGCAAGATCAAGCTTATGAAATACCAAACGCACGTCTGGAGCTACACACTCCGGTCTACCCTATCCGTCCTTCTTGGATGCGTACTTCAGGCGTGTTTCACAACGCGTTTGCCATTGAAGTAATGCTGGACGAAGTGGCGTGCAGGATAGGCGTTGATCCGGTTGAATTTCGCCGCCAACTGCTCCCGCAGGGTTCTCGCGAGCGAGCTTGTTTGGAGCTTGTGGCCCAAAAAGCGCAGTGGTCAGAACCGCTTGCCGCTGGAGCAGTCGGGACGCGGCGTGGGCGAGGTGTGGCGGTTGCACCGGCACATCGGTCCTATGGAGCCATGGTGATCGAAGTTACCGTAGCCGCTGATGGTCAAAGCTATGCAATAGACCGTGTTGTTGCGGTGTTGGATTGCGGATTGGTGATCAACCCTGATAACGTGATCTCGCAAATGGAGGGGTCTGTGGGTTTTGGTTTGTCAATGGCGCGTTTTGGCCAAATCACCTTCACCGATGGCGTCGTTGATCAGAACTTCTTCTCTGATTACCACGTGACACGCATTCACACCATGCCTGATGTGCAGTCTTATCTCATCGCATCCGAGCAAGGCCCCAGCGGCGCAAGTGAGACAGTGGCCTGTGTTGTGGCGCCAGCTTTGGCTAACGCACTGGCAATGGCCACTGGCCAAGCGCAGCGCAAAATTCCACTGACATTGCCGGGTGAGGTCACGCTGCCTTGGGCTGTACCAGCCGGGCTCAACACCTTTGCCGGGGCATCAGAGTGGCAGGCACCACCGGGATGGCTGCCTATTTCCTTACGCCAGTGAAGCCACAAGTTTTACATTCCGGCGTAGTTCGGCCCACTGCCACCTTCTGGCGTGACCCACACAATGTTCTGTGTGGGGTCTTTGATGTCGCAGGTTTTGCAATGCACGCAGTTTTGCGCATTGATTTGCAAGCGATCCGTGCCGTCCTCGTTTTTCATGAACTCATACACGCCAGCCGGACAATACCGGCCCTCAGGCCCTGCAAACTTAGCCAGATTGACTTGAACCGGTATTGCGGAGTTTTTCAGGGTTAGGTGGGCGGGTTGGTTTTCCTCGTGGTTGGTGTTGCTGATGAACACCGAACTAAGGCGGTCAAACGTCAGCTTGCCATCGGGCTTGGGGTAGTCGATTTTTGTGCAGCTAGCGGCTGGTTGCAAATACAAATGGTCAGCCTGTGTTTTGTGAATTGTCCAAGGTGGCGCCTTGAAACCCAGGCGAGGCAGTAGCCAATGTTCGATGCCGGTCATGAACGCACCCACCAAGGTGCCCTTTTTGAACCATTGTTTGAAATTGCGAGCCTTATCCAACTCATCAAACAGCCAGCTTCGCTTGAAGGCTTCTGGATACGACGTTAGCTCATCGTTTGAGCGACCCTCTTGCAAGGCGCTGAAAGCAGCCTCTGCGGCGAGCGAGCCAGTTTTAATGGCTGCGTGACTGCCTTTGATGCGAGCGGCATTCAAATAGCCCGCATCGCAGCCGATGAGAGCACCGCCACGGAAGACGGTTTTGGGCAAACTCAGCACACCTCCGGCCGTGATGGCGCGGGCGCCATAACCGATGCGCTTGCCGCCTTCAATCACCGCTTTGATGGCCGGATGGGTCTTCCAGCGCTGCATTTCTTCGAATGGGCTTAACCAGGGGTTGGTGTAGTCAAGACCGGTGACAAAACCGAGCGTGACTTTATTGTCCTCAAGGTGGTAGAGAAAGCCGCCACCGTAGGTATTCAGATCCATTGGCCAGCCGGCGGTATGTACCACGTGGCCAGCCTTGTGCTGTGCGGCAGGAATTTCCCAGAGTTCTTTGATGCCTAGCGCGTAGCTTTGTGGGTCGCTGTCTTTATCGAGCTGATATTTGGCGATTAACTGCTTGCCCAAGTGGCCGCGTGAGCCTTCGGCAAACAGGGTGTACTTGCCCAGCAACTCCATACCGAGCTGGAAGCCACCGTGGGGCTGACCATCTTTGCCAATGCCAAGATTGCCTGTTGCCACCCCTTTGACGGCACCTTTGTCGTCGTACAGGACTTCAGCGGCCGTAAAGCCGGGGAAAATTTCAACGCCTAGCGATTCGGCTTGCTCGCCCAACCATTTGGTGACGGCGCCCAAGCTAATGACATAGTTGCCGTGGTTGTGGAAGCAGTCCGGAATGATGGGGGAATTGAAGGTGCCGGTTTGTGTTAACCAAAGCACGGTATCGCCCGTAACGGCTTGCTTGAGAGGTGCGCCAAGTGCCTTCCAATTCGGCAAGAGTTCGTTCAGGGCACGTGGATCCATAACGGCACCTGACAGAATATGAGCGCCAGGTTCAGAGCCTTTTTCCAACACGACCACCGAGACCTCTTTGGATTGTTCGGCTGCGAGTTGTTTAAGGCGAATGGCCGCTGCCATGCCTGCTGGACCGCCACCGACGATGACCACGTCGTATTCCATAGATTCGCGCGGGCCGTGTTGATCCAGAAGCTCTTGAGTTGTCATGGTTGTTCCTGTAAATCCTGAGCGACATTCTAGCGGCACGCTCGTTGAAATCGAACGAGCGTGCTTTTTTGAATTTGGAGTACTTTGTCGAAATCGACGTATTTGGACCTGAAATTGGAGCTCGATTGAAATTTTGCGCAAGTTCGTTTTGCTGATTTGCAAACCGTGGTGGCGGTTTCGGAAAACGGTGCCGTTGTTCGCTCATCGGACGCTGGACAAACCTGCAGGAATACCCAAGCTCGCATTGGTTTTGTTTTCGGGGCTATTTGGGCAAGCGGTTTCGGCGGCACTGGTCGCACTTCAGGCCACCCCCAACGCTACCTAGACCCCCTCAGGGCTGCTGCATCGCGGTAAGTGTAGGAGCGCTAAACGACAGTGCAGAATCTGTCGATTTGATCGATAGCATGACTGGCGGCAACGCTGGTTCGTGCTATTGTCAAAGCGAATCAACAAGACGACCTGAACGCCATGAGCTACGAAATTGATCTATCGGGGCGCGTTGCCCTTATTACCGGTGCATCCAGTGGCCTTGGTGAGCAATTCGCCAAGACGCTGGCCAAAGCAGGCGCTGCAGTATCCCTGGCGGGACGCCGCACCGAGCGCTTGAAAACCTTGCGCGCAGAGATTGAAGGTTCGGGCGGTGACGCCCATGTGGTTCACCTGGATGTGACTGACCACAGCAGCATCAAATCCGCCGTAGCCCACACTGAAACAGAGCTAGGTTCGATCGATATCTTGATCAATAACTCAGGGGTGGCCAGCACGCAGTCACTCACCGAAGTCACGCAAGACGACTACGACTACGTGATGGACACCAATACACGCGGCGCATTTTTTGTTGCCCAAGAGGTTGGTAAACGTATGTTGGGCCGGGCCAAAGGCTCGAACCCCGGCACATTCACAGGTGGGCGTATTGTCAATATTGCTTCGATGGCAGGGCTGCGCGTGCTGAGTCAAATCGGTGTTTATTGCATGAGCAAAGCCGCTGTTGTTCATATGACGCGGGCCATGGCGTTGGAATGGGGCCGTTACGGTATCAACGTCAATGCGATTTGCCCAGGCTATATCGACACAGAAATCAACCATCATGTGTGGGAGACTGACCGTGGTCTTCAGTTGATTGACATGCTGCCCCGCAAACGAGTGGGTCAACCGAAAGATTTGGACACCACGCTCTTGATGCTTTGCGCCAACGAAAGTCATTTCATTAACGGCGCGATCATTCAAGCCGACGATGGATTTGCCGTATAGCAATGAGCATGCAAATCCGTGTTCTTGGCGCGTTAGAAGCACGCGTATTGGCCGTGCTGGTTGAAAAACAGCACACCGTGCCCGACAGCTATCCGCTGTCACTCAATTCCCTGGTCTCCGGTTGCAACCAGAAAACAGCGCGTGAACCGGTGATGAGTGCCAGCGATCAAGACGTCTTGGCCGTGTTGGCTGACTTGAAAGCACTCCATTTGGTTGGCGAAGTGAGTGGGGCAAGGGTGGTGCGCTTTGACCACAATATGGCGCGTGTGCTGAAGGTGCCGGGCCAATCGGTGGCCTTGCTCACCTTGCTGATCTTGCGTGGGCCTCAAACCGCTGCCGAATTGCGTTTGAACACAGAGCGCCTGCACAAGTTTGCTGATATATCGTCGGTCGAAGGTTTTCTTGACGAATTGGCCGAACAAGGCTATGCCGTGAAGTTGCCACGTGCGCCAGGGGCACGTGAAGCACGCTGGGCGCATTTGCTATGTGGTGAGGTTACTCATGTGCAAACGACGACCGTGGCTAGCGAAGCGGTCGGTGAACTCGTACTGTTACGTGAAGATGTAGCGCGGCTTGCGCAAGAACTCAGCGCCTTGCGTACTGAGTTCAATGCATTGAAGCGCGAACTCACCGGAGCCTAAGTTAGCTCAGCAGCTTGTGAACCAGGTCTGCTGTGGTTGACGCGCCGTATTTACGCATCAATCGCATGCGATAGACATCCACGGTTCGGGGGCTGACTCCAAGGCGCTTACCCACTTGCTTGCTGGTTTGGCCTTCAATCAACAGCGCGGCAATTTCACGCTCACGGGCGGTTAAATCGACGCGGACTTGGCGTTTGGCGGATAAGTCGTCAAAGCTCCAAATGCCTTCGGCGTGAGGTTTGCGGATGTCTAGCGCACGGCCGGTCACGTGACACCAAAACAGCTCACCGGTCAATCTGCGCATGATGCGCTCGTCTTCGTAGCGGCCTTGCTCGTCCAGGCGGGCAACAATGCGCTCACCGGTGCGTTCAAATTCATCACTGCTAGGGTAGAGCATCTCAAAACTATGATCTAAGAGCTGCTCCCGGGACGCTACAAACATGCTTAACAACTGCGTATTGCAATCGAGCATTTGGCGATTGCGTGAGAGCACCAAGCCAATAGGTGCTAACTCGAAAGCACTGCGGTAATCCAACATCTTATTGAGCATCAGGGTAAAGCTTAGGTAGTCGTGGCTTGAGTGGCAAGCGTGTCACGGGAGTCGCCAAGGGCAACAACGAACCGCAAAGCCATAGGGGTGATTATGCGTTGCTACTACACAGCGAACCGATATGCACACATCGATTCTTTTATGGAACTGGGGGCCGAGCTTAGGTGATAGTACGTAACGCGCTTGGGTGTAACCTAGAGGCCATGGCATCCCAGCAACATCTGGGTGGAATCGAGTTGGAAAAGGACACAGCATGAATAAGCTTTATCCAAGCGCCGCTGATGCGTTGCGCGGGGTGGTCAATGACGGGCAACTGTTGGCCGTAGGTGGTTTTGGCCTATGCGGCATTCCTGAGGCCTTGATTGCCGCGCTGCGGGACAGCGGAGTCAAAGACCTCACGGTGATTTCTAACAATGCGGGTGTTGACGGTTTTGGTTTGGGGCAATTGCTCGAAACACGTCAGATCAAAAAGATGATCTCTAGCTATGTGGGCGAGAACAAAGAGTTTGAGCGCCAATACCTTGCCGGCGAGCTACAGCTTGAATTCACCCCTCAAGGCACGCTGGCCGAAAAGTTGCGCGCTGGTGGTGCTGGTATTCCGGCGTTTTACACTCGCACGGGTGTCGGTACGATTGTTGCCGAAGGCAAAGAAACACGTGAATTTGATGGTCATGTGTATGTGATGGAGCGTGCCTTGCAACCCGAAGTAGCTTTGGTGAAAGCCTATCAGGCCGACAAGTCTGGTAACTTGCGCTTCCGTTTAACCGCCCGCAACTTCAACCCGGCGGCGGCCATGGCGGCTAAGTTGTGCGTAGTTGAAGTCGAGGAGATTCTTGAGGTTGGCGAGATTGCACCGGACGATGTGCACCTGCCAGGCATTTATGTGCACCGCATTGTGCATAACGCCAATCCAGAAAAACGCATCGAAAAACGCACCACGAGCGCCGGCGCTTAATCGACGAATCGACCACAAGGACACACAAAATGGCTTGGACACAAGACGAAATGGCTGCGCGTGCAGCGAAAGAGTTGCAAGACGGTTTCTACGTCAACCTAGGCATTGGCATTCCCACTTTGGTTGCCAATCATGTGCCACAGGATATTGAGGTTTGGCTACAAAGCGAAAACGGAATGTTAGGCCTGGGGCCGTTCCCCACGGAGGATGCCGTTGATGCCGACTTGATTAACGCCGGCAAGCAAACCGTCACAACCATCCCAGGTTCATCCATTTTTGGCTCTCACGACAGCTTCGCCATGATTCGAGGCGGCAAGATCAACTTGTCGATCCTGGGGGCGATGCAAGTCAGCGAAAAAGGTGACCTCGCCAACTGGATGATCCCGGGCAAGATGGTCAAGGGGATGGGTGGCGCGATGGACTTAGTGGCCGGTGTCGCGCGGGTTGTGGTGTTGATGGAGCATGTGGCGCGCAAAAAAGACGGCAGCGAAGACCTGAAAATCCTGCCACATTGCACCTTGCCCTTAACAGGCGTTGGTGTGGTTCACCGCATCATTACTGATTTGGCGGTGATGGATGTGACGGCTACAGGCCTGAAATTGGTTGAATTGGCGGCAGGTGTAACGCGCGAATTCGTGCAGTCCAAAACTGGTGTGCCTTTGGTTTAGTTCTATAACAAACCGAGTTCAGCCATAAACTGGCTCGGTTTATGCATGCTGGAAATCAGGGTTAGTGAGCGACGTGCGCGGGTAATGCCAACGTAAAACAGGTTTCGCTCATCGCCAATGATGTCGCGTTCGCGGTTCGGGAAGTCACCTTGTTGGAGGAACGGTAGAACGACGTTTTCAAACTCCAGCCCTTTCACAGCAGTGATATCAGCCAAGCATAGGCTTTTTGATTCTGCTACACGCGTGGAACGCTGATTCAGGGCTTCCAATCGCAGTTCGGTCGCATTCAGGTGGCGTAAAAATTCTGCGGCGCTGCCAAAAACCTGGGCTGCGGCGCGCAAGCCCTCCAAATTTGCCACAGCTTCAGCGCGGCGCTGTTTTTGCACCCATTGCTGGTTTGCCCAGACTGGCATATCCAGGGCGGCCAGCAATTCATCAAACATCTGCGGACCGCAGGAATACTTTGCAGCATGGATGGCTGAGCGCAAGCGTGCGGCGCTGGGCTCGTCGGTATTGCGTAGCAACTGAAACTCAAAAAATGCCGTCAAGCTGGTGGGCTCAAGCGCGACGTGCCGAACGGCCTCTTGGATGCGTTCACGCTGAGTCTCGCCCGGGTGATTGGAAAAATCCAATTCAACGCGGCAGAAAGACACCAGCTCCTCAACCATGCGCTGGCGGGTAGCTTGGCTTTGCACGCTTTCAAAGTCTGCTGTAGCGATGGCCAGAACGGCTCGCACCAGCAGCACTTCAGGCCTTTGCAAATAACTACCAAAACCACGGGTGGTGTAGGGCAAGTCCGCCTCTAGCAAGGCGTTTTCAAGCAAGACTGATTGGCTTGGGCTGCGCAAAAGCACGGCAAACTCGGCCATGCGGCGTTTTGACGCCTTCCAGCTCAATGCAGCTTGTACGATGTGCTGCACGCATTCGGTTTTACTTCCGTATCTGAGGCTACTAATGGTGGTGGGATGCGTGGCGTTTGCGGCATAGGGCTTTTGTGCCAAGCGGCCTGCCAACGTGGCCAGTTCGGGGCTAAAGCGGTAGCTTGCGGACAACGGTAAAGTGATGACCCGTCGCCCGGTTTCTTGCTCAAATGTGGTACGTTGCATGTACTGACTGTTGGCCCCGGCGTTGGCGTGAATCACTTGGTCAACGTCACCCACGCCACAAAAATAACTGCTTGGATTGCTTGCAAGCAGGGCACGCACCAGCTCAAACATGGCTCGGTTCAAGTCGTGCATTTCGTCAAGCATCAATGCCGCGATATGGCGCGGCCAGTTAGGCAACGCGTCGATCCAATCGGGGCGCTGCGGGTCAGCAACCCATCGTGCAAGGTCATAGCAAGCGTCAAACGGAGCTCGAAACACCGGCAGATCGTGCTGCGCAGGGCAGCGCAGCATCTCATGCGAGCCAAGAATACTCAGTTGCGTGAAGTCAAGCCCCAATTCATCGGCTAACTCGGGGGTAATGCTTTGCTCTTCCCAGATGGCTTGGTCGCGCGCCAGCGTACCTTTGATACGCAGACTCTCACGCCAAAACCTTTCGACAACCTCGCTGTCGCCGCGTGACGGTATCAATATGTGGTCCAGCGTTCGTTCATTTGCCGTACTGGACAAGCGTTCAATGGCGTTCCAAACGTATGGCTTGATGGCGTCAGCGTCATTCACGCTTAGAACGGCACTGCCTTCCTTAGCCTTCAGGCAATAGATAGAAAATCGCTCAAAGCTGCTGATCCAAACCTTCTTGGTGATGTCGGCGCTAACCCCAATTTTGCGCAGTGCCGCACGCAAGGCATCACACGCGGGTTCGGTGTAGGTCAGCGCCAAGATACTACTTGGGCTTAAACCTCGTGCTAAACCTTCAGCAATTCGTAAGGCCAGGCTGGTTGTCTTGGCTGCACCGGCGTTGGCCTGCACAATGATGCTGCGCGCATCGCTGGTTTGAATCAACAATTGCTCGTCGGTGGGAACAATGTGCTGGGCGCTGAACGCTTGGTTTGCATGCATTAACGCAAGGCGCGGGCGCATTGCGCAACCAGCGGCGGCCCTGCGTAAATCAAACCGGTATAAATCTGCACAAGGTCAGCGCCGGCTTTGCGTTTGGCCAGGGCGTCCTGGGCGCTCATGACCCCACCTGCGCCGATGATTGGATAGGCCGCCCCAAGCGCTGCACGCAATTGACTGATCACGCGGTTGCTAGCGGCCAACACCGGCGCACCTGACAAGCCGCCCACTTCGTTGGCATGCGCAAGCCCCACGACGGCGTCGCGTGCAATTGTGGTGTTGGTGGCGATGACGCCTTCAATGCCATTGAGCTTTAAGGTTTTGGCAATCACCTCCACCTGCAATTCATCAAGGTCTGGTGCAATTTTCAAGAACATTGGCACCAAACGGCTGGTGCTCTTGAGCAGCCTTTCGCGCCGCTCTTGTAGAACGTTCAAGAGCGCATCAAGTGCTGAATCGCTTTGCAATTCACGCAGATTTTTGGTGTTAGGGCTTGAGATGTTAACAGCCACATAATCTGCATGAGAGTAGACACCCTCCAGACCCAGCAGGTAATCTTGGGCGGCATGCTCAATGGGAGTTGCCGCATTTTTGCCAATATTCAAACCTAAGATGCCACCAGCCGAGCGAAATGAGCGGGCTTTTTGCACGTTTTCCAGAAACACCTGCAGGCCTTGGTTGTTAAAGCCCATGCGATTAATCAAGGCCTTAGCCTGCGGCAGACGAAACATGCGCGGCTTGGCATTGCCGGGTTGAGCCAGGGGTGTCACCGTGCCAACCTCAATAAAGCCAAAGCCCATAGCGCCAAGGCCATCGATGCATTGACCGTTTTTGTCGAGGCCAGCGGCGAGCCCAACGCGGTTCGGGAACTTCAAGCCCGCTACCTGTACAGGGCCATCAACCCGCGTTTGCGACCAAAGGCACTGAGCAGGCGTGTTTTGCAGTTTGGCTAACGAGGCCAGCGTGAGTTCGTGTGCCGCTTCTGGGTCAAGGCCGAATAAGAAAGGGCGGGTAAGGGCATATGGAATCAATGACATGGCCGCATTTTCTCATCATTGATGACGCAGCCAAGAAATTCAGGTTTTGAGGTGCCAGGCCTTTGGGCGTGTGAAGGTTTGAATGCCGTAGGTCGACAAAGTGACGCCAACACCCGAGTCACCCACGCCGCTCCATGGCAGGCGCGGGCTAACGCGATCACAGCAGTTCCAGTAAACGCTTCCGGCATTCACTTTGCTCAATATTTGCTTGGCGCGTTGCGCATCGGGCGTGTAAACGCCTGCCGTCAAACCGTACCGGGTGTCGTTCATCAGAGCAATGGCTTGGGCGTCTGAGCTGACTTTCTGAATACCAATGATGGGGCCAAAGCTTTCTTCGCGCATCAGCTCCATGCTGTGGTCAACGCCCACCATGACAGTGGGGGCGAACCAGTTTCAGGCACCGTTGAACGGCCCTGCAACACGTCCGCCACCGCACAGGAGCTTTGCGCCTTTTCCCAAGGCGTCGGCTACTTGGTTTTCTAGTACAGCGATTTGCGGAGCACGCGTCATGGCGCCGATGTAGCTGTCGTTAACCATGGGGTCACCCAGCTTGAAACTCTGTACGGTATTCAAAAAAGACTCAATGAAGCTGTCCCACACACGCTCATGAACATAGATTCGCTCGACCGAACAGCAGCTTTGACCGGTGTTGTACATGGCACCATCGGCTAGCGAGGCGGCTGCGGTGGCCGCGTTGGCGTCCTCGCACACATAGCTTGGATCTTTGCCACCCAATTCCAGTTGAATACGAACCAAACGAGGCCCAAGAACAGCCGCCAATTTCGTGCCGGTGGCATGAGAGCCCGTGAAAAACATGCCATCGATGTTTTGGGCCAGCAATGCCATGCCAACCTGAGCGCCACCCACCAGAGGTGCAAAAACGGCTTCAGGCACGCCCGCCGCGTGTAAAAGCCTACCCATGGCTAAGCCAGTTAGCGTTGCAAACTCTGACGGTTTGTACAAAACGGCATTGCCTGTCAGCAAGGCCGGTACAAACACATTAGCGCCCACAAACCATGGGTAGTTCCAAGCTGAAATATTGCCGATAACGCCGAGTGGAAGATGCTCAATCTCTTCACGCATGCCCGCATCATCAAAAACGGTTTGAGTCGCACAGGTGGTTTGGACATGGTTAAGAAAA
>ERZ1292633.4905-Hain-H41-02um-R1-4905-length-12243-cov-7_pt1 | contig 12243 bp, 6 predicted proteins | sample MGYA00564406_ERZ1292633 | MGnify/ENA primary metagenome ERZ1292633 (study PRJEB36523, sample SAMEA6512639) | groundwater metagenome | collected 2019-01-08 | study: AquaDiva: Metagenomics assemblies of 32 groundwater samples
GCGAATTTGCGACCTTGGCGTCTGTTGCGACGAACGTCACAGTGCGCACGCGATCGTCTCCACTCGCCACTACCGCTCGCCTGAGGTCGTCTTGGGCCTCGGCTGGATGTTCTCCACGGACATATGGTCGATGGGGTGCATCGTCTACGAGTTGTTCACGGGTAGGCTGCTCTTCGACACGCATGACAACTTGGAGCACCTTCACATCATGGAGAAGATCCTCGGCCGCCTCCCAACCGAGTTCGCCCCTCGCGCCATGCCAGAGGTGCGCGACGTGTTCACGCCTCTAGGTTCGCTGCGCCCCGTTAGTGACCCTAAATCCCTGGCTCGTATCAGCCGCGCCCGCCCTATTCGCGAAACCGTCAATGACGAACTGCTGCGCGATCTCGTCCAGCAATCGCTGTCGTACGATCGCACGCGGCGCATCACGGCGAGGCGCATGGCGACGCATCCTTACGTGCAAAAGTACTACCCGGAGTCGATGCAGCACCCCCTTCACCCCGCCAACCGCCCGCAACCGCTGCCCCCTGTCCCAACAGCGTAGAGGTCCCAACACCGAAGGCACGAAAAAGAGCTGTACTCACACCGGCGACACGGACAAACAGCGAGAGATGTAAGAGCGAAGACACGTGCACGACACAGAAGAGAGACGACCGATTCTCTGCGGCAGAATGTCACAGATTCTCGGGTATCGTCCCCCTGTCACTTTGTGCTTATTGTGTTATCGTACACGGCGCCCCACTTTCTCTTTTGATTGTCGAACGGTACTCCCCCCTCGGCACCACACACCTCCTCTCACGGACGACGGCGACTACAATTTTTCCTCCTCTCCCTGACCACTCACTAGACTCTACACTGAAACCGCTCCCCTGCCCATTTTCCCCATCTTCTCCTCTTTTTCTTCTCCGCTTTTCTTGCCGATTCTCATTCGGGCCACCGTTTCCCCATCGCGAAAATGCAGAGCGGGGGGACGTGTTCGTATGAAGGGCGCGGGAGAGCTATAGAGAGGGAGAGGAATCGGACGTGAAGAGACCTTCCTATTCAGGAACTGCCCAAGGAAGGATGTGACACGATCCGCAGTGTCGGCATTCCCCTCCTCCCTTTCCCCGTTTTGTTCGGTCGATGCTGTGTGACTACACTGGACGGTGGGCGCATTGTTTTGCGACAATCCCAAACTGGAAATGTCGCCTCCTCACGTTGCACATTCGCGGGGCAAACGACTTGTGGCTGTGACACATCCCCCGTACCTCTCATACCCCTTCCTCGCCAGCCCCCCTCCACCCCTTCCGTGCAATGGGGGCGAACTGTAGTTGTCGTTCGCACGACGATTCGGCGGAGGGCATCCACGGCCGAAAGAAACGGAAGCCGAAAATGCTTCGCGGCAAGGCGCCAAGGCATCCGCCGGCATCATCGGCTGCCGCGAATCATTCAGGCGAAGAGGGGGTTGGCCTTGCGTCCGCGGAGGGGCCCCAAATCCAACGGCAACAGGGAGGCGGCTGCGACGATCCAGTGAGCCGCGATCTGCCGCGATCGGCGCCGTGCCAGGTCGAACCGCCTGCCGACCTCGATGGGGGAGGCGAGCGGCACGATTCGGCCGTCGGCACGTCGTCCACCTCCACGTCCGTTCTCGTCGTCATGCCCACCTCGAGCGACTCCTCCGCGAGCTCGAACCGCGACGCGCCGCTGCTCTGCCTCGCGAGCGCCACGTCGGACGCGAAGGCAGCGGATGATGATGAAGAGGCGGGCAGCCTCGCGGTCGCACGCGCGGGTGAGACGTCGCCTGCAGACCGATCGGCCGTCAGCTGCACCACCATGATCTTAGTTGAGGCCGACGCACCCTCCCCATCACCCCCCTCTCCGCTCATCAGCATCGTGGTGCCGGCGACGCCCCCGCCGCTGGTGCCTGTGGCGGCAGCCACCCGTCGCGACGCGGCGGCAGTCACCCCACCGCCGGGAGCCACCGGCAGCGGCAGCAGCAGCGGCGGCAACAGCATCAGGCCATCTCCTCGACCGGCCACCCTGGCGCCCCTCAGGTCAGAAACGGGTGCTCGTGGGGTCGCGCCGTCGCTGCCAGCGCTCGCGTCGCTAGATGCCACGGCACGATGGGTGAGCACCGGCGGGGTCGACGAGCTGCCCCCCCACGAGCCGCCGGTGGAGAACCCACTCTCCTTGGCCTACTGCGTCATCAACGAGACCACAGGATCGTTTCGTAACGGCGGCCCCCCGTTGCCGTCGGAAATGATGAGTCCACGAATTGACCTGCGCTCGGCAGGGAGCTCGCCATCGTCGTCGCGTCGCCGGTCCACCGTGGTCTCCTTCGTGGACGACAACAGCAGAGAGAGCCGGACTAGCTCCATCGACCCGCACAGCGGCAGGACACCGTCACAATTTCAGCAAGGGGGAGGAAAGGCGGCGGCCGTCGTCGGTCGTGGGGTCTTCACGCCACCCGCGGAGGGCAGCGGCGGACCCCCGCGTCGCGCGTCGGAGGCCACGTCGTCCTCTCATCCGGACACATCGTGCGCGTGGCCGGACGCCATGCACGAACTGGCCATGATCGAGCCGGCAACGGGTAGAATCCGCCCAGCCCTGCGCCGTGCCAGTCTTGTGCCGTACAAGCGGCCTGACGAACCGAACTTCTTTCTGGACAGTGGTTTCCAAGTGCCGCGCCCCCCGCCGCCGCCGCGCGGATCGACGTGCAGCAGCAGCAGCGTTGCCTCGGATCCCATTGTCGCTCCCAACGGGTCGCCCTTCTCGCCAGCTCTCCACCCGCACACTGGCGCAGGTGACAGCGACGTATTAGCAGTATGCGGCGGGTGCGACTGGATGCAGGTCCTTGATCTCTACATCGTGGTTCATCGGATACAGGGCACCATCGTGTCGTCAGAGGGCCAAGCACCGCCGCCTCGTTGGATGGCCCGCCCTCCTCCCGAACGACAACCGGGGCGGCCGTTTCACTGGCAGGTGCCGGCCGCGGGCAGAGCCACCGTGCTCACCTCCTTGCGGGAGCTGGAGCGCACCCACGCCCTAGTGTCACCATCGTTCCAGGGCATGTGGGGCGGCACCCAGCACTTGAGCGTCGCGGCGCTGGGCGATGCCACCGATCGCAGAGCGTCGCCACCGCCTTCGTCCGACGTCAGTCGCACGCATTCCTTGATGTCCAATGACAGCAGCTGCGTCAGCTGGCGGAGTCGCGCCGCGGAGTCCACCGCGACGAGACGAGATAGCGACGATGGGTCGTCGTCCAGTAAGGGACAGAAACTGGACGCGTGCACGAGGGTCCTGTGCAACCTGGGAAGCATTCCGCTCCCAGGCGACCAGCACGATGCCTCGACGGTGCTGCGGTCGCTGCTGTCCGCTCCGAGTGCCGCGATTGTCGCGACCAACCGCAGACTACCGACCGGCGTCGACTTAGGCGTCTCCGTTGCCACGGAGCTGTCCCGACTGTACGCGCAGCGGAAAAATCGCGCCGCGCTAAGTCTCTTTGCGGGCCAGACGGTGCAAGGCGTCGATGAGGTGCTGCCGGGGCTCTACTTGGGATCGTATCACGTGTTCGTCTCTCGGGAGGACATGGCCGCCTACGGCATCACCCACGTCGTCACGTGCGTGAACATGACGCCCTTCGCCGATGACTCGGACCGTTGCGATCGGTTCGACGACGACGACGAGGACGGCGAACAGGGAGTCGCGGATGGCGGACGGCTCCGACGTGACCAGCCATGCGGAGCTTCCGCACCCCTTTCGCCACGAAGAGCGGGTGACCCAGAACCAGGGGGCCGCCCGACGGACCGCTCCTGGCGCCTCAAGTACGGTCCGGTGACGTACCTAAACCTCGACCTCCGCGACGACACCTCTGAGGACGTGGAGGCCAAGGGCGCCATCGAGCAGTCCGTCGCGTTCCTACAGGAGCATTGGTACGTCGGAGGACGAACCGTGGGCGTCCACTGCGGGGCCGGCGTGTCGCGCGCCACCACCGTCATGGGGTTGGCGCTCAAGCGGCTATTGGGCCTTTGGTTTCGCCAAGTCATGGAGCTGATGGTGCGCGCAAGGCCGGGCGTGCGCCCCAATCCTCGATTCTTGGAACTCCTCAAGCGCGGCGGTTGACACTGCCGCCGACGTCCAACCAACGGCCCTGCGGGCTGTGCCGCTGTCTACTCCAACTCTCTTCCGTGCTTCCTCTCTTGTCTCTCGCTCTCTCTCTCTCGCTCTACCGACGAGCATGTGGCTCACCTCCTTCACCAGCTCTCACATCCCTCTCTCTCACTCGCCTCCGGTCCACCATCCATCATCGCTAAGCGTGATGGCACACACAATACGCACCTCCTCCTACAGTTCTTTCGACATCAATGTCAGTTTCGTTCTTTTCGGTCACCCTTTTCCACCTCTACTCTTTTCTTGATGCGACGCCACGCATGTAGCCCTCTTTCCTGCTCCCCCAGACACCCATCGGACGCATTTCACACAATATCGAGGCAGTGGCGACCCCCTTCAAGGGCCCTGCGCAACGCGCGGCATTTCTTTGTCGCGCTTGCCCTTTCTGCTTATGTTGACAAATTGAGGCAGCGGGTGCCGAGGTCGCTTCTCCCGATCCCTCGTCACACTTTATCAGAGCTTCCATCGTACATCTGTATTTTACTTCTTTCCGCCGAATGTCGTCGTACGTCCTCCCGGACGCCACGGACATTGACGATCCATCAGCCGCCGATGAACGACCCGTGGCATTGCAAAAGCCACCGCGGCGCGCAGTGTCCTTGTCGACCCCGTTTCGCAGCAGCAGTGACGGTGGTTCGGCGGGTGACGCAGGTGGCCATCATCACCAACGCAAGGGAGTAAAGTCTGCCGCGGCCAATAATCGTGGCGGGGGTGACGCATCGCTGGAAACGGCCACTAGCGTCACCCCCGCCGCTGTGACGACTGATCAATCCTCGTCGTCACACCCCGCCGCCGGCGGCTGCCTCGCACCGAGCCTTCCGCTCGCCCTCACGACGTGCCTCGCCACGCTCTACAGGCACATTGACTGGCAATGCACCGTCGATCAGCAAGCCGTGGAGCGCACGGCCGATCACGTCGAGTCGCTCGTTACGATGCACCGCAACAAGCTAGACGCCGAAGTCCGTCGTTCGGTCGCGAAGCTGGCCGAAGGGGCCCTCACCGACGACATCATCGCTCTGCAGACTTCCGCGTTACAGCTAGCAGACGTGGCACGGAACATTGCGGCTAAGGTTGAGAGTGCGGTCGCCACGGCAACGACGGACGCGGAAGCAGCTGCTTCCTCAACGACAGCGGCGCACGCAACCGCGGCGCCGTCGGCACCCCCACGAGCTGACGGCGACCGGCCGTCGGCGGCTCTGCTGCTGTGCCGGTCCATCGTCGCCCGAACCAAACTGTACGAGTCCGCGCTGCGGGTCGAGCTGTCCACCGTCGATGAGCTCAAAGGCGCGATCGTGGACGAGCGGCGTGCGGAAGCGCAAGCCGAGATGGAGCACATCGCGTCGCAGCGCAAGCTGCGGCATCGTTTGGCGTACGCTGAAAAGGAGGCGGAACAGCTCCGCTGGCAAGTGGAAGCCGCGATCAGCGAACGCAAGACGCTCGACATCGAGCATGCCGCGGATCTGCGCGCGCTGCGAGAGCAGCAACAGCTACAGCAAATACTGCAGCGCTTTTCGGACGGCATTCAGTCGTCCCTGCAACGTCTCGCCGCCGATGAGTCGTCGCTCGAGGACTTGGTCGCGGAGTGCGAAGACGGTGTCGCCGTGTCGGCGGCGAGCGTAACGTTCGCGCAGCATCTAAAGTCAACGCTGCGACAGGCGGGGTACCGCGTGGAAGAGCGAAGCAGTGAGCCACAGGAGGGAGCAGCTATGAATGCCGATACTGCCGCGGACCTCGAACGATCGCGGGACGACGGGAGCGCAACAAGTCGCCGTACTAAAGCCGTGCCCGACGCGGCTGCCGACGTCGTTGAACGCTGCTACGTCGACCCCATGACCGCGATGTCCAGCAGCACGCTCGAGGCGATCGAAGGCGTCGCCGACATCGCGGATGAGTACACGCCGAACTTAGTCGCCGAAACGTACGAGCGCCGTCGTCGCCGTCACAGCGACGTGGAAAAAATGGCCACGCCGCCACTGCCCGCCGCCGTGGAGAAGGGTAAGTACGACTATCTCGCGACCCCGTGGGGGGACGATGATCAGCCAAGGTCGATGGGGACGGGCGACGACTCAATACACCGGCGGTCTCTCCCAGGCAACAACAAGCATGTCGTCGCGGTCCGCAATGCTAAATCGTCGGTGTCCTTTCGGCGGCCACCTCCCCGCTACATCGGCCGTCGCGATCCCACTGAGGACGACGATCTTTCGCGCGATAGTGTTACCGTTCCTTCGCATCTTCCTGATGAGATCGGGGGCAGCCGCATCGGCTCCTCATCGGACAGCGTCCTGATCCAACACTTGATCGCGGATCTGCAGGCTGTTGCCGATCGCAACGGCAGCGCCGCCACTGCATCGAACCGACCGGCCCCACCGGCCCCCGGCGACGATGACGACTGGCAGGATGCGCGACGCTACGTCGCGGACCGTATCGCCCAACGGCACGATGCCGTAAACAAGGCCAGATCACAAAATCGCTCGCGTTGCTCGCCACCGCTGGAACGTCCTCCGGCAAGGTCCTCCGACCTCCAGCGGTCACTCGAGGAGAAGGGAAAGAGGAACGTTCCTACCACGGTCGTGGCGGGCGTGGTTGTTCGTGGCAGTCGAGGAGGGAGTCAAGCGGATGAGACGGCGTCGAAGGTTGGCTCCGCGTCGCGCGAGGCGCTGACCCAGTCCGCCACTGGTGGCCGTCCGATCACACTGAGAAGATCGGACGCCGCCGCGCTCCGGCAGGCCTGGCAGTCGGCCCACGCTGTGGCCGTTCAGTCTGCCGAGACCGCATCTGTACGAAGTCGGGACTCCCTCCGAGAGGCTCTTTTCGGACCCCCTGACGCGCCCGGTCCCAGTGATGAGCAGCGCCGTCGCCACCACCCGCAGAGGGCGCCCTCACATCCTCCTAATGCGTCTCGCACCCCTCCTTCGGACGATGACGCGTCACGTCACGATGACGACCCCAACGGAGCCGTTGGTGAGCCAACCGCCGATGGACGTTCCGTGCGAGGGACCTCGAAGGCGCTCGAAGCACCAGCGTCCTACGCCGCCGCCGCCGCTGTTAGCACGGGGATACCAACCGAGCCTAAAGCGGATGAGCGATCCAGCGCGTGGTCGAAGGCCTACGGGCGGCCCGCGCCATCTCGCATCCCGACCTTCTCGGACCTCATGTCGCAGCGACATGAACTTGACGAGACCGTCATGAAGCCACTCTCCGAGGAAGCCGCTACGACGCTCCTCGCCGCGGCCCATCGTCCCGCCATGATGCCAACCGGTCCCCTAACCTCCGCGTCGTCGTCGTCATCGTCGCCGCGTGGTGAACCGTCGGAAGTCGCCTTTCATGGCGGTCGTGCCGCCCCCACAACCTTTGTGCCACGAGGCGTCTCGTCCGTTGTGTTCCCGTTGGGCCACCCACGGCCGACGTTGCCCGTGCCACCAATTCGCCCCGCGGCGGCGGCGCCGACGACAGCTGCCCAGCAGTCGGTGCAGGATGTCGTGCGTCGCTTGCGACTCGAAACCGCGGAGGGCCTGGCCGCGCTGACGGCCGCCAACGAGGAGAGCCGCCGCCGCATTCAGGACGTGTGATGCGTCGCGCGCGACCTTCCGCCGTACATTGTTCCCTCTCGCACATTTTGTACGTTACAGTCGCATTAAACCGGTAGAGAGAGTGAGAAAAGTTGAAGGTGACGAAATGACATATCGAGGAGGTCGTTCCGCGCGCGGAGTGGGTTCGCAAAAGCAGAAAACACCGACACACACACAATCAACGACAAAAGGAAACAAAAACAATGGCACCTCCCGTGGTGAAGCCTACTAGCAAAGACTCCTCGCCGCGTCCATCGGGATCTCAGCGCACCCACCCGACGCAGGCGCTGCCTACCCCAAACCGCCGCCTTGAAGGTCGGCCGTTTGCGCGGTGGTTCGCGATCGCCGTGGCGTTGACCGCCGCGTCACTGACACTTGTCATCCGGTGGTCGCCCGATCTCGCCCCATCGTGGCTAACCGCGGCCCTTCCGCCGTGGCTGCGCTCCTCCTCAGGGGGTGCGGAACGCCAGGACGCTTCCTCCCGCCGCGGCCGTCGGCGGCCACCCTCGGCGTCGCCGTTCGTAGTGCGGACTTGCGACTGTGGCCAGCGGGCCTTATACACCGTCGACGGGCTCCAGAGGATGACGGCGGCTAAAGCGCCGCTTCCCGGAGCGACCACGCCATGGGGCATCATGGGCGACGGCTACGTTGACTGCCACGATGGCAGCGACGAGGATCACGCGTCGTGGGAGAGGAAGGATGAAGCGGAGGAGGAGGAGGAGGAGGAAGCGTGTCGCGATGGCCGATCGGCGATGCGTCCCGCCGGTCAAGCGACGGGCAACCATGCCGTGGCCGACGACGAGGGTCGCCAGCGTGGCGTAACATCCGTCGATGCTGCGCCATCGCGGCCGCTGCCATCGTCGCGCTTCACGTGCCCGTATGATATCGATCCTCTAGGCGCGCCGTTCCTGGGCACCGTCCTACACCGTCCCGGTGACGGCGCGTCGCACAACGACGACGAGACGGTTGAGGTGCGGAGGCACATCGTCGCGGCATCCATGCTAAGCGACGGCGTGTCGGACTGCTGTGACGGGACGGACGAGCGGCTCTCAGCGCATGAGGAGACGGCAGCCGGCGATGCAGCGGCCTTCGTCGCCGTCGTCGAGGCCGCGGCTCAGCGCGCCACGGCGTCGGAGCGAAAGAACTGCCTGGCTAGGGCGCAGCGTGCTGTGGCGACAGCGACGCGACACGTCAAGGCAGCCGAGGCGGGACACGCCACCTTTTTGCAACTCGGGAGGGACGGGCCGGCGATCGCGAATTGGATGAACCGCGTGGCCTCGCAGATGCACAAGGACCTCCTCGAGCTGCAGCCAGACGTTCAGAAGCTCGTCGCGCAAATGGAGCAGTTCGAACAGCATCGGCGCATTATCGCCATCGCCCGAGACGAACAAATGAAAAAAGGCGTGCCCGAGGCTCAACTGCCGGTGATGCCACAACCCCCCGCACTCGACGTGTCGCTGCTCCACTACTTCAACGCTCTGAGGGAGGAGTTTGAGTCGACCGTGGACATGCTGCGCCATCAAGCCCTTCTGGGCGGACCTCAGTGGGTGCATCTGGCGGCGTTCCTCCCCGTGCGCATGGTGGATAGCCCTCCAGCGGCCGCTGCGTCAGGCGAAGGAGCGCCGAAACACTCGGCGCAGCCTCCGTCGAAGCTGCCGCCACAACAGCACCCGGAGCAGTTTCCGCAGTGCTACAAGACGGTGGCACATGAAAAGACGTTTCGAGGCGGCTCCGCGGTCGCCGCTCAACATTTCTACGAGTTCACTTTATGTCCGTTTCGCAACCTCACCATGGCGCGGACGTCGTATCACGCCAACGTGGCGGCGTTTTATCCCGCGGTGGAAGACGAAGCGGCGGCATCGCTTCTTGGCGGCGGGAACGACGGCAACATCGCCGCCGCCGCCGCCGCAGGAGTATCGCGTCGGTGTCCCGTTGCGCCAGGGCAGCGGGGGGAAGCGACCCTGCGGGACAGACCCAACCAAGGTGACCAAAGCGTCGCCGATGAGACCTCCTCGGTCGCGGCCGCGCCGCCGCCGCCACCAGAAGGCGCGGTTTGCGACAGTCCCGCCGGGGAGTACTCCCTCGTCGAGGCGCCGACGGTGCTGGGCCGATGGAGCGGTGCCGTGAAGACGGCGGGGGGCGCCAGGGATGCGGGGAGGGTGCGGTCGGGCCGACACGCGACCGAGGTTGAGTTGCTCACACAGGTGGACCCCGCGGACGTTGCCTTCACAGCCGGTTGGAACATTGGGGATATTCGCTTCCTGAGTGGCGCAACAACGGCAGCGGCGTTGGTGACGTTTCACGTCAACATTACTCCGAACACCGTCGTACCGACGCGCCCCCGAGCGGCAACCTCCGCTGCTGGTGCGCTCACCACCGCCGGCGATGGTGAGGATCCTGAGAACGCCACCACCACGCTGCGCCCGCGCCGGTCCTCCTTGCAGCCGTGGCTCGTCTCGGCCTTGAGCAACTACAGCCGGGGCACCGCCTGCTGGAATGGGCCCCCGCGGGGCGCGTTCACGATGTTTGTGTGCTCCCAGGTGCCCGGGGCGCCGTTCGTGGTGCGGGAAAATGGCAAGTGTCACTACGAGGTGATGTTCGGCACTCCCTCGGCATGCACGGCGGACGTGCTCCTCCGCGCTAGGACCGTATTGAGGGCCGTGCAAGCCGAAGCTCAACGCGTGCATCGCTGGGCGGCCATGACACTCCCCACCACGGGCGGAAATCTGCGAGCGTAAACCCTTCGTGAACAACCCTGCGAGCCTGGTCACACACCACGCACACACACTCTCCCACCGTGCCGTGCAGACTCCGTCGGTGTGGCCTTTGACGTGTGCATCTCAAACTCGAAGTTGTTCGTTTTTCTTGTCTCTCTTTCTGAATTATCACACAGTATCGGTCTCCTCCGCTGTGTTGTGCGTGCCGTGCCCCAATGCTAACCTTGTCGGGCATATCCATGACGATCGTATCCCCACATTTTATCGGAGTCCCGCTCAAGGTGCGGGTGAGCCGACGGTTTGGAGTCGGCAGCCACGACTACTTCGAGCTAGTCGACAGCCGCGGCGTTCGCCGGACCTGGCGGTGGGTCACCGACGGAGCCGAGGGCTACTTTGGCAGCCGCGAGTTTGATTTTCCCGCCAGCATGACGCTCACTACGGATTCGCCGTCGTCGCCGGCCGACGCACCAGATGGAGTTACCGCCGCGACGTCTGTCACGCTCAAGTACTTCACCAACGGCGGATGGCTCACCGCGGGCACGTTGGCCAACACGACAACCGTCGAGCTCGCGAATCCGCTTCGAAGGCTGTCCGCGACGCTGCACGAAGATGAGATTGTGGCGGTGGTGGACGTCGCTCCCGACGCGGTGTCATCGTCGTTCGGGTCGTTGGTAGTCCTCTCCAGTGCAAGTGTCCGCATTGGGCTCCGAACGGCCGATTTCGCCGACCTTGCACTCTCCGCGCACCGGGATTCGCTATCACAACGCGTCGCCTTTCGTCGACCACGAGTCGGTGGGGAGTTCTCGGTTTCGTTCCGCACCGGCGACGGGAAATTCACACTTGGCCGCTGGCGCATTGACGTAGCCGCGAAGCCGTTTTGGACGCAGCAAGCCGCCGTCGAGATTACAAACGCCCCAGGGGCCGGAGAATCGGCCGTGGCGGTCGTCCCGCCTGGGGCAACCGTTCGTTTTACGGTGCAGGGCGGCCTTCCGATGGCCGCTGACGATGCGCTGTTCGTGCATCAGACCGAACCGCGTCCGATACGGCACTGCTTTCAGCCCCGGAAGGGAAACGGTTTCAATGGCCGCTGCAACGCGCCGTGCTAACGCCGCAATCGACGCGACGAACAACCGCGAGTGCGGCGGAGACTGTTTGGGAAGCAAACGTCACTCTGCGGGAACAGGGCCTCTACACGCTGTGTAGCGCCCTCCGCCACGGAGACGCATACTTGTGCGGCGCTCACGCCATCGTGCTCGTTTGCCGTCAAGCCCCCCAGCTGCATACCATGTTGGTGGTAGCACCTCCACCAGCATCGTCTCGACGCGGTGGACCAGCAACGAAGTCGAAAGCCTCTCCTCCCGAACGACGTGTAGAGCCTTCGGCGACGGATCGTCGTTTCGCGATCACCAGCGGCCCCACACCACCATCTTCATCACCTGGCCTCTGTCACGCCTGCTTGGACCGCCCAGGCGATGTACGGCTCGAGCCGTGCCGTCATGTTTGCGTTTGTGTGGATTGCGAAAAGGAGTTGTCCACGACGTCACGCGTCATGTGTCCGATCTGTCGCCAACAGATTTCGTCGGAAAAAAGCGACCCCATGTCCCGTCGCCTGCACGACGCCTGAACAAAAAACCGTCCGGTAGCTAATCGGAGGTATTATGCGATCAGAGCTACGTGTGAAGGACGGGAGTACAGTATCAACACGGACGGCTTTCCCGATACCATCCTACCGACGGCGGCGCCGAGCGGTACGTTATCGGGGGCTGTTGTGGTGTTGGGGTGCGGGAGCAATACCAAACCAGGATCTA
>ERZ1292633.4907-Hain-H41-02um-R1-4907-length-12240-cov-8_pt1 | contig 12240 bp, 9 predicted proteins | sample MGYA00564406_ERZ1292633 | MGnify/ENA primary metagenome ERZ1292633 (study PRJEB36523, sample SAMEA6512639) | groundwater metagenome | collected 2019-01-08 | study: AquaDiva: Metagenomics assemblies of 32 groundwater samples
TAGAATACCGATATTTATATACTTTTCGGTATTACAAATACCGTTAATCCTAATGTGGATTTGCATTTCTTTTGACGTATTTTATTGCGAAAGTTATATATAGGCGCGCCCTATTTCACTTCTCAAGGCATAAATGCCTGAAATCAGTTTAGGGGGCTAAAAAATGAAAGCATTAACAGGAATTGTTGCTGCAGCGGCTTTGTCTTTTGCAGCAGGCGCGAAAGCAGACGAACAGGCGGAAGACAATGTGGTAAGACATGCAAATGTTGCATATTCAGTTGGCTACCTCGGCGGGTATGATTTCCCACAGTCAGGCGCATTGGAGGGTTTTACGGCTTCTGCGCATTTTGTGCCATATGAATTTATTGAGGATGGACTATATTTGGGTATTGATGTTGAAGCTTCAATCTATGCTCTTTTGGGAGACGAAGCAGACGTTATGACGCAGCAGAAGGCAGTTATGGGGTTGGAAGCGCCCACAGAAGTTGTGGCTCTCTTTCCTTACCTGGGCGTTGGTTTTTCAGCTATAGGCTTGCAAAGCGGATACTTCACTCTTTGCCAAGGCATGGATTTCAATTTTGGGCAAAATGGGGAAACTGCGCCTTATCTCGGCCTGGAGCACGGCTGGCTTTTTGACGGAGATGACACAGGATATTACGCAGTGCTCAACATAGGGCTAAAAATCTAAACTCCCCACAGGGGATTTGCTTTTCTTTTTATTTCAGCAAGTTCTTTTAATAATTTGATGTCTTCCTCTTTCAAAAGATTCTTGTATTTCTTCAATTCCTTGAAATCCCTTTCAGGCACGTCAACATAAAGAACATCATTTTCGTCAATCTGCCTTTTTACAGTTATTCCCGGAAGCGAGATTGCAACCTCTTTGCCTTTCTCAGCCTTATCAATTGTTTCCCTTTCAGCCTGTATTGCTTTTATTGTTCCTGCATTGGTTCCGTCTAATTTTATTAAATCAACATCTGCTTTCACAACCCCTCCCTGGACAAGAATTCCGACAACAGCCGGATTGTTCTGCCTGAATATGCATCCCTGCAAAATCTGCATCTTTCCCGGCATTGTCAGGGCGTCAAGGGCTTTCTGCTGCTGCTTTCTTTTTTCTTCCTCAACCCATTTTGTATAAGACTCTATAATATGATAAATAATGTCGCTTGTGATTATCTTGACTTCTGTCGTGTCTTCAGAAGGAACATTAAAGCAGAGGATTGCCTTGTATGCATAATTTTGCTCAGAGATTGCGTCTGCAATGTCTTTCTTGGTGACTTTACCGACAGACGCTTTCTTTACCTTGATTCCTTTTTCATTCAATAATCTGGCAAGTGCTTCCAGCGAGCCGAGTGATTCTGCTTTTATCACAACGCCTTCTGTTTCAGTGCTCAGCATTACTTCATTTACTTCTGCCTGCACTCTTGCCCTTGTTTCCTCAACGTTTGCTCCTGCAACCTCGACAGGAACACCCGGTATTACCTGCTCAATGTCATTCGCTGCTATTTTTATTCCTGCAGACGCCTCTGCCTCTTTAACTGATTTTAATTTTCCTTTCTCCGGAACAAGAATTGTTTTTACTTTCGTGATTATCGGCTCTTCAGGATTCCCAATTACAATTGTGTCTCCTGTTTTTATCACGCCGTCATATAATACTGCATCAAGCACTGTGCCTACGCCTTTTTCCTCTTTAACTTCAAGAACAGTTGCTTTCCCGGGCCCGCTGCTTGTCTGAAGGTTGCCTTCCATATATTTTTGCGCAAGCCCGATGAACACCATTAATAGCTCGGGGATTCCCAAGCCCTTTACTGCTGCGCACGGGATTATTGCGAACTGCTTTGAATAATCAGAAACCCTGTCAAACCTGTCTGCGTTTATTCCCATCTCGTAAAGCTTTCCGACAATGTCATACATCTTTGCCTCAATTGACTGCTTTACGCTGTCGCTCTGCTCTTCAATCACATTAAGCAAATGCCCTTCTTTTTCCCTCCATCCCTGCAATAAGTCAAGCTTGTTCAGTGCAATCACGAACTGAGTCTTGTACTGCTTGAGAATTTCAATGCATTCTGTTGTCTGCGGCATTATGCCTTCATTGATATCAATCACAAGAACAGCAATGTCTGCAAGGTTGCCTCCTCTTTTTCTTAAGTTGGTGAATGCCGCGTGCCCGGGAGTGTCGATGAGAAGCAAGCCGGGAATTGTAATCTTGGAAGGGTCTTTTATCAGGCTGCCGCAAACTCTTTTTATTGTGTCTATTGAAATCGAGCTTGAGCTAATCATTTGGGTGATTGCCCCTGCTTCTGATTTTGCAACAGCTGTGTGCCTGATTGTGTCAAGCACTGTTGTCTTTCCGTGGTCCACGTGCCCCATGAAGACACATATTGGCTGGCGTATCATAGATTTAATAGCAGACGGATTGCTTATTAAATTTTGGGTTTCTGCATTAATATTATTTTTTGCAATTAGTAAGATTTTATCATATATTTACTACTTTTATGTTGTCCCATCGTCAAAATAAGTTTAAACAAGATTTATATAGTTAGATACCATCTTATAATCAGAAAAAGAGGTACAGCAACTGCGCTCTTTTTCAAAAAGGAGGGACATTCAATGGCAAAGAGTGAAGACTCGTCTAAAGAATTGATGGACATTATAGGGGCGGATTCTGCGAAAGATTTTGGCAAGTATCAGGAAGAAGTTAGTTTTTTTGAATATCTGGAAAAGCTGCACAATGATGCAAGGCCGGCAAGAACCGCTTTTCAAAGATTATATGACATGGTTATAAGCGCAGGCACAGAGCGCGTAAAGGAATTCGGAGACGAGCTTGAAATATATAATTTCTTTTGCCCTAAAAATGCAGAAGGCAAGCCTTCAAAGGATGCAATATTCGGGCTTGAAAGGCCGCTGATGGAGCTTGTTGGATTTTTTAAGAATGCAGCATACGAGCTGGGCGCAGAGAAGAGAATACTGCTTTTGCACGGCCCTGTCGGAAGCGCAAAAAGCACCTTATCCTCGCTTTTGAAAAGAGGGCTTGAGGCATATTCAAAGACAGACGAAAATGCTTTATATGCCCTGAAGTGGGTTAATCTTGAGGGAAAGGAATTTGCAGGGATGCAGCTTTTTGACAATGCCTGTGAAATGAGGGAAGACCCCATTAAATTACTGCTTCCGCACCAAAGGGATGCAATATTGGCTGCTATTAATGAAAATAACTGCAAAAATCCGGATTCAAAAATGAAATATGAAGTAAGGGTTGACAAGGATCTTTGTTCGCCGTGCCAGCTAAACATGAATATGCTTATGAAAGAATATAAAGGCGACTGGAAAAAAGTTATGGAAAATCATGTAATGGTTTACAGGCTTGTGCTTTCAGAGACAAGCAGGGTTGGAATTGGAACATTCCAGCCAAAAGATGAAAAAAACCAGGACTCGACAGACCTTACAGGAGATGTAAACTTCAGAAGGCTGGCAAAGTTCGGCTCTGACTCTGACCCGAGGGCATTTAATTTTGACGGGGAATTCTGCGTTGCAAACAGGGGAATGATGGAATTCATAGAAGTCCTGAAGCTTGATGTCGCTTTCCTGTATGATTTGCTTGGAGCATCGCAGGAGAGGCTGATAAAGCCAAAGAAATTTCCGCAGACCAGCCTGGACACAGTGCTTATAGGGCATACCAATGAGGCGGAATTTAAGAAACTGCGTGACAATCCCTTTATGGAAGCAATGAGGGACAGGACAAACAGGGTAGACATTCCTTATACGCTGAAATTAGGCAGCGAGAAAAGGATTTATACAAAAACATTTGACACTGATTATTTAAAAAAATTAAAAAAGCATATTGCCCCTCATACAATTGAGATTGCCTCGATGTGGGCAATAATGACAAGGCTGGAGGCGCCAAACAACCAGCAGCTTCATTTGATTCAGAAGCTTCAGCTCTATGACGGCAAGACTGTAAAGGATTTTGGGCCTGAATTTGTCAAGAGGCTGCAAAAGGAAGCAGAGAGAGAGGGGCTTGTAGGAGTTTCCCCCAGATTTATACAGGATTCTCTTGGCGACGCCGCGTGCAGCCACCTTAATCCCTGCGTGGACCCGTTCATGGTCCTTGACTCAATCAAGAAGCGCCTGAAAAGAACTCTGATGGATACAGAGCTTGTGAAAAGATACCAGGGGCCTGAAATAATGGGTGAAATAGAGGGAGCTCTTGAGGAAATGATAAAGGCAGACGTAGGCAGGGCAATTTCAGGAGATGAAACAGCAATCAAGGAAACATTTGAGAAATACCTGCATAATGTTGAAGCCTATGTAAATGAAGGCAAGGTCAAGAACAGCTTTGGCAGCCTTGTGCCTCCTGATGAGAAATTCATGCAGGCTGTTGAAATAAAAATGGACATAACAGAGCCCAGAAAGGATGAATGGCGAAATAAGTTTATGAACAGGATTGCAACCAAGCTTATGAGCGGAGGCAAATTTGAATATAATTCAAATGACCAGCTGCGGGCGGCAATTGAAATGAAGCTGTTTGATGATACAAAGGACAGCATTGACCTGCTGGCGGTTCTTGCCGGAAATGAGGATACTATTGCAGAAGGAAAAAATGCAACAATATTTTCACGCCTTGTAGACAGGGGATACTGCTCTCAGTGTGCAAAAAAAGCAATGCTGAAGGCGCACGACTTATTTGCAAAGAAATAATCCGCTGCCTGGCAGCCGGATTAAGTAAAAGGTAACAAATGGTATCCAACATAGAGAAAGACAAGCAGCGTTTTCATGATATTGTCAAAGGCAAGGTAAGGAAAAATCTGCAGGACCTTATTAAGCGAGAAGGGTTTGTTGCAAGAAAAGGCAATGACAAGATTCTTATTCCGGTGCCAAACATAACACTTCCCAGATTTACCCACGGAAAGTCAGAGCCCGGCGAAGGGGAAGCTGACGGCATAGGGCAGGGGAAAGGCAAAATAGGCGACAAGGTCAAGCCCGGAGAAGAGGATGAAGAGGGCAACGGGCCGCAGGCAGGCGAAGAAGCAGGCGAGCATTTTGTTGAGATGACTGTTGATGAGCTTGCGGCAATGCTTGGAGAGGAGCTTAAGCTGCCAAGAATAGAGCCAAAAGGGAAAAGAACCCTTTTGCAGGAATTTGAAAGATATCACGGCCTTAGAACAAAAGGACCAAGGGGGCTTATGCGATTCAAGCCTTCTTACAAAAATGCGCTGAAGCGCCTGATATCAACAGGCGATTATGACCCTGACGACCCGATAATAGAAATTATGCCTGAAGACATGCGCTACCGCTCATGGACCGAAAAAGATGTGCCTGAAAGCAGCGCTGTAATTATTTATATGATGGACGTGTCAGGCAGCATGGGCGAGGAGCAGAAGCAGATTGCAAGGACAATTTCATTCTGGACTGATGTGTGGCTGAGGGCGCATTACAAGGGGCTTGAGTCAGTGTATATAACTCATGACAGTGAGGCAAGAGAGGTTGATGAATTCACTTTTTACCATACTTCAATCACCGGCGGCACAAAGATAATTTCTGCCTACAATCTCGCTGACAAAATAATATCCAGCAGGTATAAGCCTGAAGACTGGAATATTTACCTATTTCAGTATTCTGACGGGGACAACTGGGGGGAAAATGAAGATGAAATAACAATGCTGGAAAACATTTTGCTCCCAAAAAGCAACCTGCTTTGCTATGCCCAGACAACCAGCCCGTATGGTGAAGGGAAATATCTGAAAGACCTGCAGGCTTATTCTGAAGTGACTGCGCTAAAGCAAAAATTGGTGCTGGCTAAACTGGATGATAAGGAAGACATACTGCCGACAATTAAAAAGTTTTTAGGCACAGGGAAGTGAAAAATGCACTACACTCTTAGAAATGATCTTGAGGCAATGAGGGCGGAAGCTGAAAAGGCTGCGCATGAGTGCGGGCTTGACTTTTACAATACTAAATTTTATGTCCTTGATTTTGAGGCATTAACAGCCGTGATTGCAAATATAGGATTTCCTGTAAGATATTCGCACTGGCGCTTTGGCATGGAGTATGACCAGTTTGAAAAGAAAATGGCGCACGGAATGCAAAGGATATACGAGCTTGTCATAAACAATGACCCTTCAACAGCTTATCTTTTGGAGTATAACAACCCTGTGCAGCAAAAAATGGTGATGGCGCACGTGTATGGGCATGTTGATTTTTTCAAGAATAATGTAATGTTCCAAAAAACAAACAGGAACATGATGAATGCAGCTGCAGACCATGCAAAGCTTATTGAAAAGCACAGGCTCAAGCTGGGCATAGACAAGGTTGAGGAGTTCATAGATGCCTGCCTCTCTCTTGAGGACCTTATTGATCCCTGCATGCGGGAAAATAAAAAGCAAAGCTGCGGCAAAAACTGCGAAGGAAAATGCGACGGCGGCTGCAGTAAAAATGAAGGCGAGCCAAAAGAAGAGGATAATCCTATAATCAAGATAGACAAATATATGGAACAATTTTTAGACATGTCAAAGTTCAGGGCAAAAAAAGAGGAATGTGAAAAGCCGTGCCAAAAGCAGGAAAGGCCTGAAAGGGACATATTTAGGTTCCTGATGACTGAAGGAAAACATCTTGCAGACTGGCAGAAAGACATACTTTCAATAGTAAGGGATGAGGCATATTATTTCCTGCCGCAAAGGCAGACAAAAATTATGAATGAAGGGTGGGCAACATTCTGGCATGATTACATGATGATTCAGAAAGGGCTTGCAGGCGACCAGGGGATTGTTGATTATTCAAAAACAATGGCTGATGTTGTCAGCAAGGCGGCAGGATTTAATCCATACCGCCTCGGGTACGAGCTTTACAAGGACATAAAGGAAAGATGGGACAAGGGAAGGCACGGCAGGGACTATCTTGAGGAGCAGGACTCTGAAAAAAAAGCCTCATGGGACACTCATGAAGGCTTGGGAACGAAAAAAATATTTGAGGTAAGGGCATCCCTTGATGATGCAGAATTCCTGCGGGAGCATCTTACTGATGAGTTCATAGAAAAAGAGCAATTCTTTGAATACAATCTTGACATGAGGGATAATTGGTACAAAATATCAGGCAGGGACCCGAGAGTGATAAGAAATCATCTCATCAACATGCTTACAAATGATCCAATAATACACGTTGAAGACGCGAATTTCAATAATGCCGGGCACCTGATAATGAATCATGTCCATACGGGGATGGAACTTGAACCGCAAATGAGGGACAGGACACTGAGGCAGCTTTTCCATATATGGCAAAAGCCAGTGCATCTTCGCACAATAGTCGAGGATAATCCTGTTATTGTGACATACACAGGAAGTGAGTTTTCAGTAAAAAAGGCAAAGTAAATGGTAAAAGAGCTTTCAGACAAGGTAAAGGAAAGTATAAGCGCTGAATTTGGAAGCGGAATAGCGTGGAAAGGGACGATTGAAGAATTCTTGCTGCTGCTGAAAAAAGACCCTGCAAAATATATGCGCACAAGCATACAATTCTTGTCAGATGCTATACAACATTTTGGCTATACAGAGGTAAGGGACTGCGGGCAGGTGTTGAGAAGATACAGGCTTTTTGATGATCCAATCACAGGCACTGATGCAGTGTTCGGCCAGGACAGGATGCTTATGCGCTTTGCATCGCGCATTAAGACAATAGCAGAAGGCGGCGGCAATGAGCGAATAATAGTGCTCAGGGGGCCTGTTGCAACTGCAAAGACAACCATTGTAAGGCTTCTCATGAAAGGCATAGAAGAGTATTCAAAAACACCGGACGGCGGGGTTTACACTTTTAACTGGGTTTTTCCTACAGACAGCTGTGACAGCAACAGCAATAAAAAAAAGAAGTCCACTGTAGGATTTGAGTTAGATGAAAAAATTCAGCCCAGAAAATCCTCAAAAAGCTATGCAAACCTGAAAAAGTCAGATGTAAGGGCGCATATACCCTGCCAGCTTAATGACAGCCCCATTCTTTTATACCCCCCGCAGCACAGGATTAAATTGCTTGAGGACATAATAATGGAATCAGGAAAAGAGGACATTAAAATTCCCAAAAAAATAAAAGAAGGCAAGCTCTGCTACAACTGCCAGACGATTTATAACAGGCTGCTTGAGGAATTTAACGGGGATATTGACAAGGTTTTCAGGCATGTGCAGGTGGAGAGGGTGCCTTTCTCTGAAATGTGCAAAATTGGCGCTGCAACTGTGCAGCCAATACAGAATGTTGACGGAAATATTTCTATTCTTACAAGGGAGGTTGAGTCATATTCGGAAATAGGGGATATCTTGAGGGGGATTGAGCTGTTCAGATTTGCCGGAAAATGGGTTGATGCAAACAGGGGAATTATCCATTATACGGACATATTCAAGAAGAATCCCGATTACCTGCACTACCTGCTCAGCGCTGTGCAGGAGAACATAGTTGACTTCAACGGCGCGCAGTGCAATGTGGATGTTGTCATAATCGGAACAACAAATGTAAAGGAATATGAGCGTGTTGTGCAGGAAGAGACAAACAAGGCATTAATCAGCAGAATAGGAAAAACAATTGACGTTGGCTATATACTTCAGCCAAAAGAAGAGGCAAAAATATATGAAAGGCAGTTTAACGAAGGAGGCTATCATACGAATGTAAAAATTTCTTCTGGAAAAAATCATATTTGCCCGCATGTTGTGCAGATGCTTTCAATGTGGGGTGTTATGACGAGGCTGATCAAGCCTGAAATGTCCCATTATCCCCCAAAAAGCCTTGAAGATGAAGACAGGGAAATACTTGGCGAAATTGACTGCCTGAAAAAAGCAATAATCTATGAAGGGGAAATACCCAGGTTTAATATTGAAAAAAGGCTGCGCCTGACAAATGCAAAAATGCAGCGCATGCTCAGGACTGAATTTAAGGAAGAGGGAATGACTGGCGTTTCCACAAGGACAATGCAGGACCTGATTACTGATATCATAACAAAAAAAGAGGAAGAGGAAGAGCGCGAGGGAAGGGCTTCGTCATGCCTGCGCATGGAAAGGGTCAGGTCTGCATTGGATGAGCTTGTAAAGGAAAGCAGGGATGATTTTAAGGGCATGGGCTTGGAAAGAAGCTCTTCAAAGTCATCAGAGGATGGCTACCAAAAACCGGCTGTGCAGATTGACATGGTGTACGATGAATATAAGCGCATTGTAGGAAGGGAAATAAAAAGGGCGATTGTCGGGCTTGATGAGGACAGAAGAAGAAAGATGGTGAAAAGATATATAGACAATGCAAGGGCTTATGTTGCAAAAACAAAAGTTTTTAACCCGGATACAAATAATGAAGAGCTTCCAGACGAGAGGATTATGGAGTACATTGAGGGCAAGATGGGAGTTATGCGTGACAGAAAGGGCAGCGACGCCTTTAGGTCACTTATATCCAAGAAATTCAATCATCTTGTAATGGAAGCCAGGGAGATATCAAAAAATTCCGATACCAGCCTGCTTGTCGGGCTCGACTGGTTTTATGACAATATATTTGCCAGCATTGAGCACGGGCTTTTTGAAGACAAGCAAAAAGTGCTGGGCATGAATGCGGAGCATTTTTCAGATGCAATAGGCACATACGGCACTGAAAAGTTTAAGGAGCTTAAGCCGGAGCAGCAAAGCATAATTGATTTTATGATGACAACCCTTATATCTGAAAATGGATACTGCTTAAACTGCGCAAAGGACACTTTATATTTTGCTTTAGGAGAAAATATTATACATTTTGGGGGGAATAAAAAATGAAGAAATGGAAAAGAATAATCAGGTCGCATTTTGGAAAAAATTATTCAGAGCATGGAGAACTGCCTTTGCTTTCGTTTATTCCAAGGTGTGAGCCTGAAAGAAAAATATTATTCATCGGCTCGGAACATGGCAGCATGCCTTTTTGCGCAGAAGCAATTATTGGGAAGGCAAAAGAAATTGCAGATGGCAGATTATACAGGACGCAAATTGACATGGTACCTGTGATAGACAAAGCAGGGCATCCCAATAAAAGCACTTTAATGGGATTGGAAGGATTTGACAGCCCGTCTTACATTGGCTCTATGGAAATACCTGGAGAAGTAAGCAGCCTTATTTCAATGATAAGCAGCTCTTCATACAGCCTTGTAGTGCAGGCAACTGCTTTGTTCATGGAAGATTGGCCGTTTATTAACGGTTATTTCGCAGTTCCCCAGATTAAAGCTAATTATATTGAAAATAAAGGCACAAAGCTTATTGTCAAGCCTGTAACAAGGGATATTATGGGCACATTGCTGCGTGCAGTAAAAAAAGCAGACTATCCTTTGCAGACAATGCACAATGAAGGCAAGGTAGGGGACAGGTATATTCTTTTAAATGAAGGCGTGCTTGCGCCTGTAACAAATTTTGAAGGGCAGTCAATTATAGGCACAAGAAACCTTATTCAGCTTGCATGCGAGAAAAAAGGCATAGAATCCCTATTATTGGTATCTGCTGCAGGCAAATATGGAGGCAATGCAGACGCTCGTGATTCGCACAAGGCTGCCATTGAATCAATTATACAGCTTTATGAGAATATAAGATAATTGCTTAAAAAAATTAATTCTTTTTTCGTATTTGTTTAGCTCTTTAGCATAGGTTTGCTGATAACATTCTTTGCAGTTCTTTCTTTATGTCCAATTTCTGATATTGCCATGTAGCAATCAATGAGGCAAGCGTTTCATAAGTTTTGGTGCCTTTCACGGAGCGGAACGCTCCGATAATCTTTCGCACAAGAACACTTTCACGTATTGCTTGTTCGGCATAATTGTTTGTAGGCTGGACACCAGCTATTTTAATGCATGTAAACCATTGCTCTATGTGAAAGTCAATATACTTCACTGTTTCTTTGCATTCTTCATATCGCTCATAATAGGCTATTATTTTTTGCAGTTTTGCAGTCATTTGTTTATACTTGCGCATTCTTGCTTTATCGGTTCTTTCTTTACAATTGAATTTGACTATCTCTTCAAAAAGCCCATGTAATTTTTTATCCAAATGTCTTCCAGCAACACTTTTTATTTCTGCGGATTTACGCAACAAATGTGCCCAACAACGTTGAATAGTAGCATTAATGAGGAAATCGTATGCTCGCCAACAGTCACAAATAACTGTGCCAGCATAATCCTTTCCAAGGATTTCATCAAGAACATTACTTCCCCTGCTGTTGCGGATGACGATTAGCAGGTCTGTATCAGACCTGAAAGCCCATACCCACCAATTTTTTCCGAGCACACTAAAGCTTGTTTCATCAATATAAAGAATCTTTGCAGTCCTTATTTTTGTCTTCAGTAACCCGTATTCTTTTTCTCCAGCTTTGGCAGCTCTTTCGATAATAGTTTGCACAGTTGCCGGTGCAAGCTTTAGTGCAAAGCTTGCATCAAGAAAACAAGTAGTCTTTCGTAAGACTCCTCTGACAATAAATTTAAGAAATATTATGAGAACCATCAAGTTTATACCAAATTTGCCTTGAATTGGAGTTGCACCATCCTTTGCGATAAATTTAAAATGACATTTATTGCACTTGCAAACATCACGAGTAATATCGACAACTTTTAGCTCTATTTCAGGAGGTATCTCCTCCTGTTGCTGATGCTTTTCACCAACAATACTGATATCTTTACTATGACAATTAGGGCATTCTTCTGAGGTAATGTGATTACTGTCATTTGCTTCTTTCTTTAATCTTGTTGTGCCATTATGCCCTTCGGGAGCACCCCTTTTGTGCTGTTTAACTTCTATTATTCTTGAAACATTTGGTTTCAAGTGAGGATGTGCAGAAGGTGGCGTATTGGAGTTTTTATACTTGTGAAGCTCTTTCTTAAGATGTTCAATCTCTTTGTCCCGCTTCTCAATCTTTTCATCTCGTTTCTCAATCTCTTTTTCTAACTCGAGATATTTTCTTATGATTGCATTTTTTGATAATGTTTGAAGCATCATTTTTCTATGAGAACTATTTTTACCATTTTTCCTACCCATTCAATTGGCACATAAACGCGGCCGCTATTGCCACTTTTATTAACCTGTTTTTCAAGCATCTCAAAGCCTGTCAGTTGTATTTTTGTTTCTTTCATATAGCTACAAAGTAGCTAAACATATATTTATAGTTTTCGGTGCTGCAGTATATATTTCGTCAAAAAGAGTTAGAAATGAGCGATTTTAGCTAAACAAATACGATAATTTTACTTCACCTCTTTTATAAAACATGTTATTTCACCCTCCTGACAAT
>ERZ1292633.4909-Hain-H41-02um-R1-4909-length-12237-cov-17_pt1 | contig 12237 bp, 8 predicted proteins | sample MGYA00564406_ERZ1292633 | MGnify/ENA primary metagenome ERZ1292633 (study PRJEB36523, sample SAMEA6512639) | groundwater metagenome | collected 2019-01-08 | study: AquaDiva: Metagenomics assemblies of 32 groundwater samples
TGTTGAAGTATTACCGCATGGGGCTGAAGCGCAAAGACGATTCCACGATGCGCCTGAAGTACGCGACGCACCTGGCGCGGCACAAGGAGAGCAGCCAGGAAGCCATCGTGCAGTACGACAGAGTCCTTGAGCAACAGCCCCGTAATCCCGACGCGCATCGCGGACTCGCCAAAGCCTATGCCTGGCTAGGGAACAACGATCAGGCTCTCTACCATGCGAACCTGGCGCGACAGACTGCGAGACAGGAATCAGGCGATCTGACCACCCTGCGCCAGGACATGCTCAAGGGACGCGAACCGACAGTCGAAGGCGTGATCGGCGTATTGGCCCAACCAGAGAAGCCCTTCGAACTCTACGGGGTTCGAATCGGATCGAGGAGCAGGGTCGATCTCACACCCTTCACCACCACGACCCTCGAAGTCGGCACCGAACATTTTCGGAATTCATCAGAGAATCGGACAGGCGGCTATCTCTCATTGGGGAATCAGGTCCGATTCAATCCATCGAATCGCTTCGACGCTATCCTGGAACACCATGGCGCCCCCCAGGGCGACGGGCTCGCGTACAAATTCGAATACACACACGAGAGTCCGTCCTTTTCGATCCGCCCGGGCGTAAAACGAGAGTTCAAATACGACTCCTTTGCCTCGTTCGCTGGATCGCGGACCACCGGACAGCTGACCGGCCTGGCTCGTTCGACCCTGTTTTACAGCACGGTCACATTCGATGCAGGATCGGTTCACGTCAATGTCACGCCCTTCGCCGGCTGGGTCACGTCTGAACACCTGAGCTCGAATGGCCAGATCGGATTGGACCTCAAGGCCTCCCTCCCTCTCTGGCGAACGAACCAGTGGGACCTGTCGGCCGAATATCTCTTCTACCTCACCCACTATAAAGAAAATCAGAGCGGGTTTGTGTCCAGCACGAGCGAGCCTTTGCCGGGCGGATACTTCAGCCCCCAAGTGTTCGTGAATCAGATCCCACGGCTGGCCACCACCTACATCATGGAAAACAAGGATGAACTCTGGCTTGCCGCAGGTCCGGCGGTCCAGTACGTCGACCAGTCGACTCAAGCGTCGGCCTTTCGTCTCGGAGGCGATGCCCACGCCGCCTACACCAATCACCTGTCGAAAGTATGGTTGATGAAGTTGATGGCCGACTATACCCAGATAGCCAATATCTATACGCGCATCCAGGTCAACGCGTTGTTGGTGTATACCTTCAACTGAGGGACACACTGGAAGGGAAAGACCGGATCACCTGAACCCATATTGTTCATGAACACTTCTGCTGCAATCGTAGATCTTCAGGCGAGAGGCACTGGGCTAGCGGCATGTGGCTTCTATGCGATTTCGCGAGGAGCCGTCAGGAATAATGCAGGCTCCATTAGGAGTCGGAGGGCTCATAACCGTCGCTCATCATGCCGCCAATTGTCTAATAACAGGCTTGAGACGCTTGCGAACTTGTCGATGCAAGCAGTCCTCTACGGCATCGATCAGCATATTCAGTCGTGCATGCTGGAACCCTACTCGTTTCAGACAGGGATCGCTCAGCATGCCTACGAGAAGACTCATCGCCGTGACAGAGAGCCCAACAAAAAACGTGGCCCCCATGACTTGCCAGAACGATGGATTCGGCGGAAAGACTGAGTAAAATGTCGATCCGAGACTAGATCCTAGTATAAATGTGGAAGCCGCCTCTTCCTTGGCCCTATTTCTCGCGATCAGACCGCCGATTCCTGAAATGCCGAGAGAGTGATCGCCAAAGAATAGCCATCCAGCCACCAGCGTCAGCACCGTGGCCGCAGTATCTAGCACTACGATGCGGCCGGCAGAATGCTCGGAAACGAGACAGGGGATGTCGGACAATTCCCTCAGAGCTTCGTCAGAAAATGCGCCTGCGGCGAGCAGGGGACTCACCAGTTTGTGGCGCTTCATGCGTTCGATCAACCCGTTCGAGGATGTCCGCCGGTCACCTGTCGCACAGGACCAATCCAGCAACTCTGCGGCTATCAGCCGTTCGATTTCTTTTTGATACCGTGTTTTGAGGCCAGTAGGCACTAGCGTGATCAAGTCGGCACCGGAACGCCAGCCCAATTTCATCGGTACCTCGATAAGCTTTTTCAAAAAGAGAGACGGGATCGACCACAGGGCATTGATCGGGTGGCAGAGCAAGTCGCTCACGAGGGACTGCTTCTGAAGCGCGATGGTTTCCTGAAGAGAAAAATGCCGTTCTACGAAACCGTCCACCCGTCCGCGGCATTCAGCAATGTATTGTTCGATGCATTCTTCAAGGGCCAGAATCGCTGTGGCTGTCTGTTGGTCGTTCATCGGGGCATCCTCTCGATAGAACCGTACTATACCGCGTGATAGCTGTGGTTCAAGGAAATCTCCGTTCGTTGCGAAAGCTGGACGGTCGGACAGCGACGGTGAGCGCTCCCGACATTTTCACAGGCGAATCGGAGCACGTCGGCTGCCGATATGGTTGGAGCTTGCATTCGCCAGAACTAGCCCGCATGATCCTATGAACAGTTCTGCTACAATCGCTGGTATCTGCCAGTCCCCAGGTCGGCACTGGCAGGATGCTGGAGCATGAGTAACCGGAACTCCGCCAAGCCGGAAGATCGAATCGCACAGGCTGTGTATACACCGTGATAGGCCCCCTCGCATCCACCATAACAAGAATTGAGTATTGGCCCGTGGATATCCCCATCACGGACCCCTTTGTCGTCGCCACCGGCGCGCGAACGGTTGCGGAAAATGTTTTCCTGCGCGTTACCCTGTCGAACGGCTCACAAGGATATGGCGAAGCAGCGCCGTTTCCTGAAGTCGGGGGAGAAACCCGCGAGAGCTGCCTGCGCTCACTCCACCAGCTCAGTAAAGTTATCCTTGGTCGTTCAGCCGCGGACTACAAAGAAGTTGGGCGCTTGCTATCTGAACAGGCCCTCACCTATCCAGCAGCCCGTTGTGGACTCGAAACCGCCATCATCGACGCCCACTGCCGTGCGGCGAATATCCCGATGTGGCAACTGTGGGGTGGCGCGGATGTGCGAGCGCGGGAGACGGACATCACGATTCCCATCACCGACCTCGACAAGACCGTTGCCCTGGCGCGCGGATGGTATGTGCGGGGATTTCGCCTCTTCAAAATGAAGGTCGGCAAAGACGTGGAGAGCGACATCCGGCGTCTGGAGGCAGTCCATCGCGCACTTCCCGGCATCTCGTTCATCGGCGATGGCAACCAGGGCTTCTCGCGTCAGGACTGCCTGATATTTGCACGGGAGGTGAAGAGATTTGGCGGGACAATGGTGCTGCTTGAGCAGCCGGTGGTACGGGACGATCTCGACAGCATGGCAGCCATTCGTCGAGAGACGGGCATTCCCGTTGCGGCAGATGAATCGGTCCGCTCACTCGTAGATGCGCGAAAGGTCGTCGCCCGAGGCGCGGCTGACTACATTAACATCAAGACCATGAAGACCGGCGTCGCCGAAGCGATTGAGATCGCATCCTTCACTAAAGCCTCCGGCCTCAAGTTGATGATCGGCGGGATGCTTGAAACACGTATAGCGATGGGCTGCTCATTCAGCCTGGTTCTGGGACTCGGCAGCTTCGAGGTGCTCGACCTCGACACCCCGCTCTTGCTGGTCAACGATCCTGTCACGGGCGGCTACAAATATGAAGGTTCACTCCTGCAACCCTGGTCAGGACCAGGCCTCGGCATGAAAACAGAGCCTCCTCTAAACGTCATCACCATCGAATAATTCAACCGGCCTCTTCGTCACACTTCTTACAGTTTAACGTCTCTCCGAGATGCAGGCTCCGTCCTTCCTCTGTCATAACCCAGGGGCGATTCGTCATCGGTGGCTGATGACGCACATGCTGACCATGGCCGCATCGGAGGTCGGCCACCCAATCGCCAAATTCATCTTGATGAAAACCAACGATCGCCCGTTGCATGGTGTCATGACTCCGGCTTCTTTTTCGGACGCACGCGCTGCGTTGAAACCCCGGTTTCACGTGCAATAACAATACTAGATGATAGACTGCATGCTACGTCAATCAAATTTTTTCCATGCAATATCACAGGGCAGTGACTCGAACATGAATGACCAGACGCTTCGCCAATTCCAGGATATTAGCGCCCTTCTCAATTCGAGCCTCGACCAAAGCGAGATCCGGCAGCGCGCCATAGAAGCCGCTACAATCATCATGGATGCCGAAGCCGGATCCCTGTTATTGCTGGACGAGGTGACCGGCGAATTATATTTCGACGTTGCCCATGGAGAAAAGAGCGCCTCAGTCCGGCAGGTACGGCTTGGGTTCGGCCAGGGTATCGCCGGCCATGTGGCGCGCACCGGAGAACCGGTGATCGTCAATGACGTCCAACGAGACCCCCGGTTCTTTCACCAAGCCGATCAAGCCAGCGGATTCGTCACCAGGAACATGATCTGCGTCCCCATCAGCGCCCACGGGCGCTTCTTGGGCGTGCTTCAAGCGATCAATCGAAAGCATGATGGGTTCTTCGAAGACAGCGATCTCCAGAACTTCGTCGCCCTAGGCCATCAAGTTGGAATCGCGATCGAGAATGCCAATCTCTACGAAGAAATCCACCAGCTCTTCGAGGGCTTCATCTCCGCCAGCGTCCAGGCAATTGAAAGCCGGGACCCAACCACCAGTGGACATAGCCAACGCGTGGCGAGCCTGACCTGCCGGCTGGCCGAGACCGTGAACCTGGTTGAAACAGGCCCCTATGCGCGCATCCTGTTCAACGCCGACCAGATTAAAGAAATTCGCTACGCCGCCGTGCTCCACGACTTCGGCAAAGTCGGCGTCCGCGAACATATTCTGTCCAAGGCAGAGAAGCTATACCCGGCCCAGCAGGAGGCCATCAAGGCGCGGTTCGATTTCATCAAGCGGACGCTTGAGGCAGATACCCTGCGGCGCAAGTTGGAAATTTACGAAACCAACCGGCATGAAAATCCGCACGCCCTGTTCGCCCAGCTGGATCAACAGCTGGAACGGCAGATGCACGATATGGATGACATGTTCTCATTCGTTCTGAAATACAACCGACCGACGTCACGCACCCATCGAGCGACAGTTCAGCCCCTTTCCCAACTGGAACGGCTGAGGGAGATCGCCGAGCAAGAATACCGATCCTTCGACGGCATACGGCCCTATTTGACGGAACAAGAAATCCAGGCGCTCTCGATCCCAGAGGGAAGCCTGACCCAAGAAGAGCGACGACAAATCCAGCAGCATGTCGCCCATACGTTCGAATTTCTGTCGAAAATTCCCTGGACGAAGTCGCTCAAGAATGTGCCCTCCATTGCCTGGAGTCACCACGAAAAATTGGACGGGAGCGGATACCCGCGAGGCTTGAAAAAGGATTTTATTCCGATCCAGGCAAAGATGATGACCATTTGCGATATCTACGACGCTATGACAGCCTCAGACCGGCCATACAAATCGGCGATTTCCTCTTCCGAAGCGCTGCAGTACCTGGCCGGCCAAGCGGCGGAAGGCAAAATCGACTCGGCGCTTTTCGATCTCTTTCAGAAAGAAAAAGTCTATGAAGCGACGCTCGTCCGCCCCTTGAAAATCGCCTGACCATTCCCTGCCAGCCGTACAAGGCCTATGCCACATCGCGAATCGAAGTTGCTTCCTTCTCCGGTCCCCATTCCACCGTATAGGCGACAATCGGCTCCTCGCGGCCTTTGACGGTCACCAACCGAACCTTTCGTAATACAAGCTGAAGGTGATTCCCGGAGAGATCGGCAGCCTGCTGTGCCGTCAGCAGCGGTTCCAATCGGACTGCTGTATGCTCGGTCAGCAGGATGGGATGCCCCAACGTCCTGGTCAGCCCTTGGAAGCGGGCAGCCAAGTTTACTTGGTCTCCGATCATCGTATAGTCCATTTTCTTCCCTTCGGCCCCGATGTTACCAACCAACGCCATGCCTGTATTCAGACCGATACCGTTATCGAGAACCGGCTTGCCTTCCACCTTCCAGCGTTCCTGTAACTCAGCGAGACGAGCGCGCATTTCGACTGCGCACTGAACCGCTAACTTCACATGATCCGGCTGATCCAACGGCGCTCCCCAAAACACGACGATTTCATCGCCTACGAACTTGTCGAGCGTGCCGTTCCACTTAAAAATCACCTCCGTCATCGCGCCGAGGTACTCGTTCAGCTGCCCAACCACCTGCTCGGCCTGGCGCTTTTCGCTGAACGACGTGAACCCCACCAGATCGGCAAAGAGCATGGTGAGTTCCTTGCGCTCGCCGCCGAGCATGGCGCGGGATGGGTGCTTCATCAGTTCCTGAACGATCCGCGGGCTGACATAGCTCGAAAACATCGCGTGAATCTCCCGCGCCTGGCGTTCTTTGACTGCGTAGCTCAGCACCGTCGTTCCCATAAAGACCGATCCGATCGTGAGGATCGGCATCACCAGGGGCAGACTCAACCCCTCGGCGGAGAAGACATATTGGCTGAAACCTAGATAGGCCAGCCCCAAGGCCGTGACTGCGAGCGCTCCATGGAGGGCGCGGACTCTCGGGAGGGTAAAGGACAGTACGAAGCCCACCAGCAGAACGAGACCCACTTCGATCGGCCCGGCCCACAGCCCGGTCGTCAGAAAATTGCCATGGAGAATGTTCTCTATCACCGTCGCATTTTTTTCTACACCGGCAAAATTCGCGGAGAATGGCGTGCTCAGCTGATCATAGGTCCCCAAAGCCGCCGTACCGACGAGCACAACCTTCCCGCGGAACAGACCGGACGGAACATTCTGCCCTAATACGTCCGTGGCAGAAATCCATGGGAACCGAAGATCGCGCCCTGCATAGTTGATGACCGCCCTCGACTTGGGATCGGTCGGCAACAACCTCGTTCCGAACCTGACTCCTTCTCCCAGCGAAAGAGATACCTGCTCGCGCGGTATGCCCAGATAGAGCCGCGCTACTTCGAGCGCAAAGGAGGGGTAGTATCGATCCTGGTACCGCAGAGCGAGCACCTCGCGACGTGTCACTCCGTCATGGTCGGGAAGGCGATAGACATGACCGAGCCCCTTCGAAGCCCGCGCAATCGATTCAAGTGGAAGGAGCACCGCAGTTGCGCGATAAGGCTGAAGCTCTTCACCGGACTGTGACTGTTTGACGAGCATGAATTCGTTGCGCTCGAGCAGATTGGATGTCGACTGTTGGTAGCTGGGATCCGGCTCCATTGCTTGAAGCTCCGGCACAAAGAATGGTGTCGCGAGCACGACATTGCCAGACGATGCAAGACTCTGGGCAAACTGCCGATCGATCTGCGCCTCAGCCAACCGTTGGTCCATAGCTTCGGCTGCCGCAAGTGGCAAGAGACGGCGATCACGAAGGTCGTTCACGAGGGCCTGAACATCCTCGATGATGGGAGACTCCTCCGGCTCAGCATAGATAATGTCGAGCCCGATCACGGATGGGTCACCGGAACGAATCGCGTCGAGCAGCTGCGCCTGTTTTCTACGTGACCAGGGCCATCGCCCCTCTTCTTTCAAACTCTTCTCATCGACCAGCACGAGGATGATCTCATCGCCCGGACTCCGCTCCCCTCGCAGCTTGAACTGAAAGTCGAGTGCGGTATTGTCCAGCCTGACCAGGACGGGGGGAGCAAACCAGGTGAGAAGAGCCAGCGCGACCGTCGTACCGACCCCGACCCACAGACCAAGCTGGGAAATTGAGCCGGTTGAACCGTTAGGGGATGGACGAGATAATGACTTGGGCATAGGGACGAGAAACCTTGCTAGAATTGTTGCCCCCTATTCTGCCTGGTTATACGGGGAGAACAAGAAAAACATCGAGAATTGCCGTAGCGGTATGATCGAATGCAGGCGAGTTAACGCTCTTCACAAAAGAACGGCCCCTGACCTTTCGATCAGGGGCCGCAGCGAAGGAACTAATCAGTCACAATCTATCTGAGAAGTCCGTAGCCGTTCCCGTTCCCCGGTCCCCCTCCATTCCCGTTACCAACTCCATTTCCAGCACCGGTCATAACGGCTGGCGGGGTAACGACCATATCAGTGGTATGTAGGCCGAATGCATGGCCCTGTCCATTTCCTCCGTTGAGACCATAGGCATTCCCGTTCCCACTTCCACGCCGGTTGTCGCCTCCTTGCCCTTTGCCCTCACTTGCGACAGAGGCATGGCCGTTCAGATTTCCTGACGGACCTCCACTCCTGCTATCGGACAGACTGGTCAGAGTCGCAAGGGCCTTCGCCAGATGAACATCATGATGCATGGCCTCCGCCGCTTGCATCGGCAATTCCTTGGGACGAGCTTCGCGCATCATAGTGTCCTCCACGGCTTGGATCGCACGCGCCAATCCTTTATTCGATGAAACCTCATGCAGCGAAGCGACCTGTGAGCCCCCCTTCTTCTCACCATGGCGATCGACCAGGGTGGCTCCGTTGTCTTGTCTCTTCGTCACTTGCGCCTGTTCGGACTGAGCAGTATTGGCAAGCCCGAGTCCATGCACAGCCGGCAACGACGGCGCCATTCCACGCTCGGCCAGGGAAAACTGCCCCGGATCGACCGCCACCGTCACTCCGCCTGAAGTAAAGTCCACCCGCCCGGATTCGCCCACATTGATGATCCCTGACTGCCCGTTTTCATGCCAGACCGTGAAATAGGTCCCGCGCGCAGCTGCCACAGCAGACGGAGTGTGGACCTCAAACCGCGATCCGTTCGATTTAAACACTTTGCTCACCAGAGCCCGCACTTGGCCCTGCATCACCTTCACGACAGATCGACGAAGTTTGGCGTCCGGATCGTAAATATATTCAGTGATCTCGACCCGGCTGTTCTCCCCCACGGTCAAGACGCTGTCATCCTGGAAGAAGGCCTTTGTCCGGGACTCTTTCTCAGTCTGAATGACATCCTTGAACAATACCTCGTCATGCAACTTAACCGGCAGCACACGCGCCTCACCCGGATGGGTCACCGTGACCTTTCCCATCACGGCGGTGTAGACACCGACTCCGCCGGAGCCGGCATTCTCAGCCGACGCAAGAGCAGGGCTCAGCAACAGGGTCACTGCGATCAAGCCTTTTGTGAATCGTAGGGTACTCATATGTCTCTCCGGGGTTAAAGGTCTTGCTCAATCCGCCTATTTCTCACCCCTGAGAATGGCACAATCCATACCGAGAGCCCTTTGACAGAACACCCAATTCCAACCCCTTGATATCAGTCAGATTTCGAGCCAGAGCTCTGGAGATGCTCCCACCTAAAGGGTTATATTTCCAAGGAATTATGGCCGGTGGCCTGCAGAAATACGGCCACTGGTACGACAAAAAACGGCAAGACCAATGAGAGAAAGAAGATTGGAAGAGACCTAGAAACGACCGCTAAGGGTTAGGGAATATATGTTGCGGGAATAGTCGAAGAATTGAATGTTGGACTGGTCACGCATGTAATTATATTCGGCGGCGATCGAGAGCCAATCAGTGACGGGGCGCCCGATTGAAGCCGTGAAAAAGAGCACCGTGTCTCGTCGCACAGTCGTGCCAGTGGGAGAAAGTGAGTTGGGGTTGTCGTACTGTTGGCGGTAGTAGTCGAAGGCGAAGGTCGGCCTCAATGTCAAGACCGGCGGAACCCCGAACCCTGCTGAAAAGCGATGGGCTTTGTATTCCCAATCGGCATTGGCGGGGACACCGGGCGTGGCAACAGTCGGATTTCCTCCCCCTGTACGGTCCATATCAAATGTGTACCCAAGCCGAACATGGCCGGCGCCGTCGGCAAAGTACGCATACTGAGTGACCGCCCCGAGCCAGTTCTTCCCGTCACGGAACGAGTTGCCGGCGAACAGGTCGTCCTGAAAATCCTTGTGCTGATAACGGAACTGCAGTTGGGTGAATAGGCTGTTCCCCTCGGCAATCGTGAAGATCGGTTGAATAACATGTGCGAACAGATACGGAGCCTGGCCTACCTCTACATAATCGAAGACATACTGCACCCGCGCTTGTACTGGCCCAATCTGCCGTTGCACAAATACCGATGGCGAATGATCTTGGACATCGAACCTCGCCAGTTTCTGATGAAAGCTCTGGTAGAACCCATAGGCGACGCCGGCCGTCCAGACATCGGTCTGAATCGGACGGTACTCGCCTCGCGCATAGATGGCCGTCCGGAAATCGTCTTTCTGAGAGATCCCTACGGCTCCACCAGGCGGCTGGGTCCCGATCGGCAACAGGACAACATTGCTGTCGTACTGTCCACTGATATTCAGGTTCAAATCCCATTGTTTCTGCCCCTTCGGCACGGCGGCTTGCTGTTGCAGGACAGCCCGCGCCGAGCGCGCCAACTCCGATTCAGGCACGCCCGAAGCAATTGCCGCTTCGAGCTCTTTCTGCGCCCGCTCGATCAGTCCTCGCTGATAATACGAGATCCCGGTGTAGTACCGGGCTGATGGTGTGAGATCGGGGCTGAGAGCCATCGCACGGGAGAACAGCTCGGGAGCTTGGTCGAACGATTTCAATTCCTGGGCGACTAAGCCCTGATAGAAATAGACCAGCGGATTCTTCGGGTCCAGCTGTTCTGCTTGACTAAGCGCCTCGCGCGCTTCCTGATACCGGCCCTGCTGACTTCTCGCAATCCCCAGCCCCAACCAGGCAGGCGCAGCCTTCGGATCCTTTTTGACGATCTCCCGAAAGAGCAATTCCGCCTCGCGATATCGTTTCAGGCGAAGATACGTCTGTCCCAGATAATCGGTTGTTTCCAAGTCGTCAGGTTTTGCAGCCCGAGCCCGTTCAAACATATCGGCTGCCACGTCATAGTGGCCCCGACCGAATTCCGCGATCCCCTTCGACATACTGAAATCGTAGGTTTCGTGGGGCAGCTGCGCCCAGGACGGAACAAGGCACAGCATCCAACTGATGCAGACAACAAGCCCGATGCGACGGATTTGACGCACAATCATTCCCATAACGGTCAGAAGCCCACTGAACGTTGACAAGCATCTACGAAGAAACACGAAGGGCCTCTGCAGCGTAGCAAAGTCACCATATCAGTCAACGAATTGCTGTATTCCTACTAGCCCAGCCCAACTAGTCGTCTGGTCTATCAGGTCTGTCTGGTTCATCTGGTCTATTTGGTTCATCTGGTTAGCTTCGTTCAACCAAACAAACCAAACAGACCAAACAAACCAAATAAACAAAACTGGATGGCAGACTTTTTTCATGCGGTTGGAGGTATGTTACACTCGCGCGGTCAAGCGCATGTTGGTACGAACGGAGGGGTAAGCATAATGAGGGAGTCTGCGAGGATCGGTTTCGTGGGAGTCGGACGGATGGGAGCCAACATGGCCCGGCGCTTGAAGGATCGAGGGGAAAAGATTGTTGCCGTCTACGATCTCAATCTCGCCACGGCCGCCGATCTTGCATCAGAACTCGGCTGTGAAGCGGCTGCATCCCCTGCCCGCGTGGCAGAGCTCGCGAGCATCGTTTTCACGGTTGTATCCGATGACGATGCGATGCGCCGGATCTTTTCCGCAACCGGCATGGAAAGTCTTCTCCGCCACGCCAAGGACCGGCTCTTCGTGAATTGCGCCACCCTCTCGCCGGCTGTGCACATCGAGGTCGAAGCTCTGGTGACACAACGTGGGGGCCAAAGCCTCGAAGCCTGTATGGCCAGCAGCATCACGCAGGCGCGCCAAGGCACGCTTTATCTTATGTGTGGTGGGCGTCCGGATGTATTCGAATCGGCAAAGCCACTCTTGGAAAAACTGAGTACACACCTGCGCTATGTCGGATCAGCGGGAGAGGCAGCGAAGGTCAAAGTTCTCGTCAACATGGTCATGAACTGCAATACGGCGGCACTGGCAGAAGGACTTGGGCTGGGAGCAACCCTCGGTCTGGATTTGACGATGTTGCGAGACATCTTTGCTCAAACGGGAGCCGCATCGCGCGTATTAGAAACCGATGGCGAGGACATGCAGAACCGCGTCCATGACTGTTACTTCTCGGCTGCCCATGCAGCCAAGGACTCAGGCATCGCCCTCGCGTTAGCAAAGACCGCCGGGCTCGCGGTCCCGTTAGCTCATGCAACCCACGATCAATACCAACGGCTGGTCACGCTCGGCAAAGGCGATCTGGACAAATCTGCCGTCTCTGAACTGACCTTCAAAGGCCGTGAACGGTAAAACGAAAGAGGCTCACCGTTTCTCAAAGGGAAGTTCTGAGCGCTGACTGGCGGGAAAGTAGGTC
>ERZ1292633.4910-Hain-H41-02um-R1-4910-length-12235-cov-4_pt1 | contig 12235 bp, 7 predicted proteins | sample MGYA00564406_ERZ1292633 | MGnify/ENA primary metagenome ERZ1292633 (study PRJEB36523, sample SAMEA6512639) | groundwater metagenome | collected 2019-01-08 | study: AquaDiva: Metagenomics assemblies of 32 groundwater samples
TATCAATCAGGTTCTGTACTTTTCGGCGGGCGTAATGAACAATCAAGACTCGCTGAGCGATGTCACCGGTTCGGTGCAGGTGGATGAACTGCGGGTTTCTGATGTGCGTCGCGATATCGGCACGGCCGGGCGCTTGTCACTGAGTGGAACGATGGCGGATTTGATAAGCTACAACGTGTCGCTTGTTTCGAAAGACGCCTATTTCAGGGGGTTGTCCGTGGCAACGCGTGGGGGGGGCGGCGACAATCTTGGGAGCGGTTCCACCAACACGACAATCAGCTCGAGTGTGACATTTCAGACGCACAAGTTTCTGCCCCCGGCGTGGGGAGCAAATCTACCCGTCACCATCTCCTATAACAAGTCGGTGTCCACACCTATACTTCGAACCAGCTCTGATATCGTGCTCCCTGACTCGGTGCGGAAGGCGGAACAATCGATATCGGACAACCGCACTTTCAGTGTGTCCGAATCCTTTAATAGTAAAGGAAAGAATCCCCTGTTTAATCTCCTTCTCAATCGATACAAGTCGAACTTTTCATATCGGCGATCTTCGAGCCAGTCGGTCAATGTGCCATATCAATTCGGTGAGAGTTATGTGTATCGTGGTGATATCGATCTCAATTGGCAGACCCCGCCCAATCTGCCAGTCACCGGCTGGCTCAAGAAGGTTCCTCTGCTCAAACGAACATCAAAGACGAAAATCTATTTTTATCCGACGACCTGGAATATTTCAGGAGAGTATAATCGCAATCTCAGCATCTCTGATGACGCCGATTCCAATCGTCTTTGGTCGGTGCAGAAAACGCTCACGGGGCGCATGGACGTCGCTTACAAATTGATCGACAATATTTCCTTTAGCGGCAATTTCAACACCACCCGCGACCTGAGCAATTTCGATAGGCCGAAAACATTTCTTCCCGGTCTTGAGACGCATTATCAGCAAAACTTTGGCACTGGCTATGATCCAAAACTATTTGCCTGGTTGACAATCGGGACGTCATTCAAGTCCACGTATAGTGAGGATTGGGATAGAGGCTCGAAGTCGCGTCGAGCGGTGGCCAGCCGATCATATGGTGTCAACGGCAAATTCGATCACAAGCTGTTATTGAAAGGAGGCGGGGCAAGTGCCGCGCGTCCGACAACCGCTTCATCGGCTCGAAGGGAGCGTGAGGCTAAGCGAAAGAAAGCGCTGGAAGAACAGCAAAAAAAGCTCGATTCGACTGGCATCGTGGACACGTTGAAAGTATTAGAGAAGGAGAAAAAGGACGAACCCGGTAAATCTATCTGGCAGTATCCGCTCGACGGTCTACGCTTCGCAACCGGCTGGATTCAGCCAATTACCTACAATGTCAATCAATCATTTGGCTCCAACTATCCCAGTCTGAAAGGACGTCCGGATTGGCGTTTCCGCTATGGAATCGATGAAAAACCGGGTGATGAGCTGTTTGGCAAGACGGTGGTTGGGTTGGCGCGATCACGTTCAAAGTCATGGCACGCCGATCTTGGAAGCGGGTTTACGTTGTTCAAAGGACTCGCTGTCGATGTTCGTTATACGCACTCCGTGAGCGAGGATATCGAAAAGCAGGGATCGCTTGGGCGTTCAACAACTGAGAGTTTCCCCGATTTGACTGTTAGAATTACCCAGTTCAAAGGAATCCCGTACGTCGAAACGTATCTCAATAAGTTCATCCAGATGTTTTCTCCGCGGACCGATTATCGCCGCGAAAGGCGATGGACGGAGGATTTGGAGGGCGGTTTCAATACTTCGGAAACCGAAATAGTGACGTGGAACCCGCTTCTCTCTATTAATTTCAAGATCAGACGCGACCTTTCAATTGCAGGCTCCTACACGTTGACCACGGAAGAAGAGACCAAGAATAATCCGGACAATGGCAGTTTTCTGCTGACATCGACAAACACCCGGAAATCGTTTGGCTTGAATACAAGCTACTCATTTTCATCTCCGGGAGGAATCAACATTCCCTTACTGGGACGGCTCAAATTCCGGTCGACGGTAAAAATTGATTTCGACGCCAAGAAGAATTTCAATAAAACAATATCGACCACTACGGGTGTTGCGACTGACAAATCGGACTTGACTTTTAGTACAAACGTGGGATACACCTTTAGTCAGCAGGTCAGCGGCGGTCTCAGGGGAAAGTGGACCGATTCCCAAGACAGAACGATTGATCGAAATACCCACATTCGTGAGCTAGCTCTCTGGGCGCGCATAACTTTCTAATGATGAGTCGCCCCTTCTTTTCATTTGACACCGAGGCGCAGTCGGCAAACATTGCCAAATCATGAAGCCACCCACGACTTTTGTATCCGGCATTCTCATGCTCCTGGCGCTCGCATCGTGCCATGGTCTTCGCCAAGAGCCGGAGTTTTCTGCGGAAAGATCATTCGGCTATCTCACTAATCAGGTAGCTCTGGGACCGCGTGTGCCGGGGAGTGAGTCGTCGCGGCTTGCGCGTCATATGTACGTTGCTCATTTTCAGACAAACGGGTTGGCAGTCGATTCGCAGAAGTTTGTCATATTTGACCCCTACTCCGGGCGGGAAACAACGATGGTCAACATCATCGCAAGTTACTCAGGAAACAATGATGACCGGATACTCTTGATGGCCCATTACGATTGCCGTCCCCGCTCCGAACGAAGCGCCGATTCTCTCCTGCGAAACAACCCCATCGATGGCGCCAATGACGGCGCCTCGGGGGTGGCGGTGTTGATGGAACTTGCTAATCTCTGCAAAGAGAGCGCCCCGCCGGTGGATATCGATTTTGCGTTCGTAGATGGTGAAGACTGGGGGAAAGAAGGGGATCAGAATTACTACTCCCTCGGTTCGCGCGAATTTGCCCGACGGGGAATACGAGGGAAGTATCGATTTGCAATTGTCGTCGACATGGTTGGGGATAAGGAACTGACGATCACACGCGAGGGCTATTCAAATTTGTATGGCAGAGGCCTGAACGACATGGTATTTCAGGCGGCTCAGTCTCTCGGAATCACCGCGTTTAAGGATTCGACGGGGGAATCTATAATTGACGACCATCTCCCGCTTCAGGCCGCCGGTGTTTCGGCGATTGACATTATCGATTTCGATTATGCATACTGGCATACCGAACACGATACGCCGGACAAGTGTTCGCCGCAGTCACTGGCGGCGGTCGGACGTGTTCTGGCTCATGTTCTGTACAATCCATCGTTATGGCCAACAAAGTAATTACATCGCCGCGAGACCTGCCGTCTGTCGAAGAACTTCTTCAGCTGAAGTCGGTTATTGCACTCTTGTTGAGTGTGCCCCGTCCGATTTTGATCGACGAAATTCGTGAATCGCTGAACGATGCGAGAGCCAAGCTGAAACAAAAGGCCTCAGTATCTCACGATGAACTCCTTGCAGATATTTCGGCCCGCGTCCACCTGAAAGAGCGGATGCAAATCCGCCGCGTCATCAACGCCGCCGGAATTGTTGTTCACACTAACCTTGGACGCGCTCCGCTGTCGAAGAAAATTTTGACGGGTGTTGCAGAAGTGGCATCCCGCTATTCCAATATCGAATATGATCTCGACAAAGGTGACAGGGGAAGCCGCGGCACAGCCTGCGAGGCGTATCTTGCCCAACTTGCTGGCGCCGAGAAGGGGACCGTTACCAACAACTGCGCCGCCGCTCTGCTTTTGATTCTGAATTCCCTCGCGAAAGGAAAAGAGGTTATCGTCTCACGAGGGGAGTTGATTCAGATTGGGGGCGGATTCCGAATCCCTGATATTCTTCGCGCTTCGGGCGCCAAGCTTGTCGAGGTGGGCACGACCAACATCACGACACTTCGTGACTACGAAAAGGGGATATCGTCAAAGACCGCTCTTATCCTGAAAACACATTTGAGCAATTTTGCGCAAGCGGGTTTTGTGGAGTCGGTCACGCTCAAAGAACTTGTCGCGCTTGGAAAGAAGCACAGCATCCCAGTTGTCCATGATCTCGGAAGCGGCGTCCCATTCGCAACAAAGAAAGTCCTTGGTTTCGATGAGCCGACTATTCAGCATTCGGTAAAGTCCGGTGCTTCCCTTACCTGTTTCAGCGGCGACAAACTCCTTGCGGGAGTTCAGGCGGGGCTGATAGTCGGCGACGCCGAGTATGTTCAAAAAATCAAACGCAACCCCCTGTTTCGCACTATGCGGGCTGACAAGATCGTCTTTCTCTATCTCGAACATTTGCTGACTCATTATCTCAATGAAGAGCCTGTCACCGACATACCGGTTTGGGACTTCTTGTCCATCCTACCGGCGGACCTCTATCGTCGAGCTAAGCGGATCGTGGCAGAACTTGGAAATCCCAACGGGGTCTCGGTGGAAGCAACGGGCGCATTTGTAGGGGGAGGTTCACTGCCAGAGAAGACCGTCCCATCGGTTGCGGTCTGTCTGGCAGAATCGTGGAAACCGTCGGCCAAACTTCGCGCTCTTCGGGAGCGGGATATTCCTATAATAGCCCGCCTTGAGTCGGGACGCCTTCTTATCGATCTCAAAGCTGTTTTCCCTGATGAAGATGACTTATTGATTGCCGCCCTTCGTGAATGCGGCGTAACTGTCTGAGCGCATGATTGTCATCGGTACATCGGGGCATATCGACCACGGCAAATCCTCCATTATAAAACGCCTGACTGGCACTGATCCGGACCGCCTCCCTGAAGAACAGGAACGGGGGATGACAATCGATCTCGGCTTTGCTTTTCTGGATACACCCAACGGCACGGTTGGGTTTGTCGATGTGCCGGGGCATGAACGATTTGTCAGAAACATGATTGCTGGCGCCGGAGGGCTGGATAGTGTCATGCTCGTCGTGGCCGCCGATGATGGCTGGATGCCACAGAGCGAGGAACATTTTCAGATAGTGCGCCTGCTTGGGGTGCGTCACGGCGTCATTGTCATCAACAAGATTGATTTGGCTCAGAGAGACTGGCTTGAACTTCTTGAGGGAGATATTCGGAACCGGGTGCGTGAGTCTGTTTTTCATGACGCCAGAATATTCAGAGTCTCGGCGGCGACCGGCGAAGGATTCGACGCTCTCAAAGCGTATCTCTCTGAACTTGCAGGAACGCTGGCGTCGCGACGTGACATTGGTAAGGCTCGCCTTCCGATTGACCGCTTTTTTATCCAGCCGGGGATAGGGGGAGTCGTGACAGGCACTCTGCGAGGCGGGACTTTGTCAATGGGACAGGCTGTTTCTGTCTGGCCAACTAAGGCAACTGGCAAAATCAGGTCGATTCAAACTCACAACGAGCAGGTTTCCATCGCTACTCCCAGCCAGCGTACGGCGATAGGGTTCACCGGAATTGATAGGGAATCGCTTCAGCGTGGGGGAGTCGTTTCGGACAGGGTGGATCTTCAATTCCATGCTGACCATCCCATTTTGGCGATTTCTGTCGAGATGCTGAAAGGCGGCGCGGTCGATTTGGAAGACCGTCGCCGGGTTCTTCTCCTTAGCGGCACCACTGAAATGGAAGGGGAAGTGCGGTTGTTTCAACAAGAGACGATACCGGCGGGTGGACGGGGCATACTCTTTTTCAAGCCGGATGCGCCTCTCTATACGCATATCGGTGATAGGGTCATCTTGCGATTGCCGACACCGATGGTAACCCTCGGAGGGGGAGTAGTTATCGATCACCTTGCGCACCTGCCACGCCGACGGGAGATTACCCGATATGATTATCTGGAGCGACGCGTTCCACTTGCTCTTGATGCTCTTGTCCTCAGCGAACTGGAAAAGGTTTTGATAGCTGACTCATCCACATTGCTGTTTTGGAGCGAATTCTCGTCCACTGATATTGATTCCGCCCTTGCCTCGCTCTCGCGTGATGGTAAAGTCTCTGTTAATAGCGGAATCACCTATGCACACGACACGCTCAAAACAATCTGGCCATCATTCTCCGATGTGATAACAAAGGAACTGTCAGAGGCGTCGCATCTCCGCGGATTCACCTCCGAACAGCTTAGCCGATTATGGAAAATTGATACAACAATCGCCGAACGGCTGTGCAAAATCTGGTCGCAACAAGGGAATCTCACATGTGATGGGGATTTGTTCGCTCCGGCCGGTCGATCTGCACAGCTGACCGGGCCCGTGAAGCAAGCCTATGATACCATCATGAAGCAGTTGCGCGATCTTCCCTATACGCCGCCGTCCCTTGAATCGCTGGCCGCCGGGGGAAAGGCGCATCGCGACGCCATTCGTTTTATTCTCGATAATAGTCTTGCCCACAAGTGCGGCTCGGAGTTTCTTATTGAGACCACGGCATGGTCGGAAATAACGGCATTTATTGTGATGCATCTTTCCTCTAAGCCGAACCTTATGGTGAACGACCTTAAAGAGCGATTCAACCTCACGCGAAAGCACACAATTCCGATTCTTGAGGAAACCGATCGAATCCAACTAACCCGCCGTGAGGGGGATGTTCGGGTGAAAGGAGCGCGCTGGGATGCGATTAGTATTTCATAATGGACGGATTCATACCCAACATCAGGGTCTGATTACTGATTCGATAGTCGTTGACGGCAGTCAGATTGTGGCGGTTGGATTCGATCTTCACAGATCTCCGGAATTCAAGTCGTATGCCAAACACAATCTCAGGGGAAAGTCGATAATCCCTGGTCTCACCGACGCCCACACCCATTTTCTCTATTTCGCCCTTTCTTACAATCGCGTAATTGTTGAGGGAGCCACTTCTATTGTAGCCTGCCAGCGAACCATTAAGGAGTTCTGCAAGGGCAAGGGGAAGGACGAATGGATAGTCGGGGAAGGGTTTTCTCCCGATAATTTCAAGGTGCGCAGTGAACCGAATCGATTCGACCTCGACGCCGTGACCGGCGGACGACCGGCATTCATTTTTTCAAAAGATAATCACACCGCCTGGGTCAACTCTGAGGCGCTGAGACTGGCGGGCATTTCAAAGAAGACTCCCGATGTCGCCGGCGGAGAGATTGTGCGAGAAAGCGAAGGCAATCCCACCGGACTTCTCCGCGAGCATCCGGCCTACATACCGGTTTACGATCTGATACCGAGGCCGACAACGAGCGTCATCGACAGTTGCTACCCCAAAGCCCTTGGTCATGCCTATCGTCGCGGAGTGACATCAGTGCATTCGTTCGACCAGAACCACCTGTTTCCGTACTACGAGCGCCGTGCCGAAAGGAAATCGATGGGACTGCGGGTCAATTTCTATTTTCGCTCCGAGGGTTTGGCCGATGTAGTCAAGTCGCGGATCAGATTTGGAACTGGGGATGAATTTTTGCGAGTGGCTGGAATCAAGATATTTGCCGATGGCACTATCGGTTCGCAAACGGCTCTTTGCTTCAAGCCGTATATTGGCGGCGGAAAGAATTGCGGCATTGCCGTCACGCCTGTGAAGGAGATGATTCGCCTCGGCCGTGAGGCCGCAAAACTGGGGCTTCCCTGCGCCGTCCACGCCATCGGCGACAAAGCGGTATCCAATGTGTTGGATGCATTCGAAAAGATACCGGCTCTGCCACCCGGGGCGCGGCATCGCATCGAACATATTCAGCTTATCCGACGCGCTGATATCAACCGGATGAGGCGTCTTGGCGTCACGGCCTCCATGCAACCGTCGCATTGCGCCAGCGATATCGCCATGATTCAGAAATACTGGAAAAATCGCCAGAAAGACGCCTATCTCTTTCGCACTATCGACGAATCAGGAATTCCCCTCGCCTTTGGGAGTGATGTTCCGATTGAGCCTCTTGATCCTCTGGCGGGAATAGCCTCAGCGATGACCCGAAAGAAACGAGGCGCTCGTGATGTCTTCATGCCAAAGGAGCGGATGACCGCTCTTCGTGCGCTCCATGCTTTTACAGCCGGAGCGGCGTACGCGGTTGGGCAGGAGAACTGCCGGGGGCATTTGCTTCCGGGCTTTCCGGCTGATTTCGTTGTCATTGATGGGGATATTAGCCGTATGCCAGCGGTAAAACTCTATAAGTCGCCGGTTCTTGCCACTTTTCTTGACGGAAAGCAAGTTTTCGCCGATTCGGATTTTCGATTGTAGATGGCTCTCTTCCGATTTTGATTGACGGCAGGGGAGTGGTGTCTCCATATTGGTTATGTTATGCGAGTGTTACGGGTGCTTGCGCTGGGACTCTTCGCATTCTTGCTATTGAGTCCGATTCTCTCTCTCTCTCTCAAATCAATTCTGAGAGCCGATTCCCTATCATCTTCTGACGCGCCATCGGTTCCCGCTATTCAGCCTTTGGTCTACACGATAATCGTGGATGGGGCAATCGGGACTATTACCGACACCCGCATCGAATTGGCCATTGCCAAATCCCAGCAGGAAGGCGCGGCTCTGCTTGTTATCATTCTCGACACCCCCGGCGGATTCACCAAGCCGACCTGGTCTATTTGTAAAAACATTCTCAATTCCTCGGTTCCAGTCTGTGTCTTTATTTCGCCTCCGGGAGCAAGAGCCGGTTCGGCCGGAGTCTATATGACTTACGCCGCCAATTTCGCGGCGATGGCGTCGTCGACCAATATCGGCGCCGCTCATCCGGTCTCGGGAGCGGGAGAGAAACCGGACTCGGTGATGAATGAGAAGATCACCAATGACGCCGTCGCGCAGATCAAGGCCGCGGCGCAGAAACGCGGGCGCAATGTCGAATGGGCCGAACAGGCGGTGAGGCAATCGGTGTCTATCACCGATGTCGAGGCACTTGCCAACAAAGTCATCGATATCAGGGCTGACAATCTTGAGCAACTGCTTGCTCAAGTCGATGGCCGCGAGACCGAAGTACCGAAGGGGAAGGTCAAGATGGCGCTTCTTGGAGCCAGGGTGGAGAATCTCAAGATCAGTTTTATCCATCGCATCCTTGATGTCATTACCCAGCCGGATGTGGCCTTTATTCTCTTTTCTATCGGCGGCCTTGGGATCATTCTCGAACTCTATAATCCGGGTGCGATACTCCCCGGCGTCGTTGGCGCAATTTCGCTGATTCTCGCGTTCTATGCCTTTCAGACTTTGCCAATCAACTACGCCGGTCTGGCGCTCATCATTCTCGCAGGGATACTGTTCATTGCCGAAGTGAAAATTGTGAGCCATGGCCTTTTGACCGTGGGAGGGATCATCTCGCTCTTTTTTGGAGGGCTTATGCTTGTAGATACGGTTGACCCTGCCCTTGCCGTTTCGAAATCAGTGCTCATCACGACCGTTGCGTGCGTGGGGGCCAGCGTCGCACTGGCGTTGTGGCTGGTTATCAAAGTAGCGAGGCATAAACCCTGGACCGGAAATGAGGCCTTAGTCGGCAAGGTTGCCGAGATGCGCGGAAGTGGGTTTGTATATGTCGAGGGGGCATTGTGGCGCGCAAAATCGGATGAAGAAATTCCTGAGGGAAGCAAAGTAACGATAACTAGAGTTGAGGGATTGACGCTTACGGTAACACGACAACTTTCACACTAAGGGAGATGCATATGGAGCAGTTTCCGGTCTATGCCATAGTTCTTTTCTTTGTGCTTCTGATTCTCTTTAACGCCATTAAGATCCTTCGTGAATACGAGCGCGCCGTCGTATTTCGGCTGGGTCGCCTCATGGGCGCAAAGGGACCGGGGGTGATATTCCTCTGGCCAATCATTGATCGCATGGTGCGCGTTGAACTTCGTGTCATCACCTATGATGTACCGCCACAGGATGTCATCACGCGAGACAACGTCTCGGTCAAAGTGAATGCTGTTCTCTATTTCAACATCGTCGACCCAAACAAGGCGATTGTCTCGGTGATGAACTACTTCGAAGCGACGTCACAGATCGCCCAGACAACGTTACGTTCGGTGTTGGGGCAGGTGGAGCTTGATGACCTTCTTGCCAATCGCACCAAAATCAACGCCGAGCTTCAGAAGATCATCGACGATCAAACTGAGCCGTGGGGAATAAAGGTGTCAGTCGTGGAGGTCAAAAACGTTGATCTTCCGCCTGATATGGTTCGCGCCATCGCCCGTCAGGCCGAGGCCGAACGCGAACGCCGCGCAAAGGTGATTCATGCCCAGGGTGAATTTGAGGCGGCTGAAAAGCTGAGCCAGGCGGCTATGGTTATCGCGCCGTACCCGCAGGCGCTCCAGCTCAGATTCCTGCAAACCCTGACCGAGATCGCCACCGAGAAGAACTCCACTATTGTCTTCCCGGTGCCAATTGATGTCCTCAGCTCATTCCTGAAAAAGGATTAGTATCGGATAGTTTGACAGAGGCAACTAAAGGTTCTATACTTGACCCCGCCATTCCATTCGGGTGGCGGGGTTTTATTATGAACAAGACAACACACAAGCGCGCCGATTACATAAGCTGGGAAGAGTATTTCATGGCAATCGCCCAGCTATCGGCCAAACGATCCAAAGATCCCAACACGCAAGTGGGGGCATGTATTGTCAATTCGCGCAAACGGATTATCGGTATCGGCTACAATGGCTTTCCGATAGGCTGTAACGACGATGACCTTCCCTGGGGACGGGAAGGGGATTTCCTCGACACCAAGTATCCCTATGTCTGTCATGCCGAGATGAACGCTATCACGAATACTTCCAATAAAGGGGACCTCGAAGGGGGGACGATGTATGTCTCGCTCTTTCCCTGCAATGAATGCGCGAAACTGTGTGTGCAGGTGGGAATTCGCGAAGTTGTCTTTCTTTCTGACAAGTATCACGACGATCAGATTTTTGTGGCGGCGCGTCGGATTTTCGACCTCGCCGGGGTGAAATATCGGATGCTGATTCCTACTCACAAAGACCTTTCGGTTCGGCTGGAATAGAGCCTTGCTCTCTTCGCCTTGGTGGCCCGCCCACTGGGGACGTTGAAAAAACCTTGAATTCTCGCCGCACCTTCGCAATTGTCACTCCCGCGAAAGCGGGAGCCTATCCAACTCTTTGTAAGACAACGCATCTCGTCTGCGCTCGATGCGACGCTGCGCGTGACCGGTGGCGCACCCTTTAAGTGCGTCATAGGTTCTTCGCAACAATTCTCTTCGCCTTGGTGGCCCGCCCACTAGGCGGGATTGTTTTCTCCAACATCACTGAAGAACCCAGGCAGTGCCTGGGCCACCGGGGCAAAGAAATCGGCGGCATTTTCGTCTTCCCAATTCCTCGAGCAAGAACGTGGACAATTAAGTCCGAGTCGTCGTATTTCCCGCAACGCATTGAAATTACTAGCCTTAACGGTCTTTGAACTTTTTTCATCATCCCACTTGCGCGGTTTGAGGAATCGCGAAAGATTGGCGCCTTACTTTGTGTTAACGCATCTGTACAATACACGAAAGAAGGAGTGGAACGATGACGAAAACGAGAGAAGATGTATTAAGAATCATCGACGAAGCCGGTGTGCGCTATGTGCGCCTCTGCTTCACCGATATTCTCGGGCAGATCAAGGGCATGAGTATCACCCGCTCGGAAATCGAGCAGGTCCTCGAAGAGGGTCAGGGATTTGACGGCTCTTCGGTCGAAGGATTCGCCCGCATTGAAGAATCCGATTTGATGGCGATTCCGGATCCGCGCACCTTCCGCATTATTCCGTGGGAGATCGCTGGTGAAAAAGTGGCGATGATGTTCTGCGACATCACCAATCCCGATGGCACCCCCTACGACGGCGACCCGCGCTGGATTCTCAAACGCACCCTTCAGAAAATTCAGAAGAAAAACTGGACGATGTATGTCGGGCCGGAAATCGAATATTTCTATTTTAGAAGCGATATGACTACTGAGTCAATCGACAAAGCGTGCTGTTGCAGAAATTCACCGGGTTCTTTGAGAACTGGTTCGAATCCCGAATTCATCGACCATGACGGTTACTTCGACTATGGCACAACCGATATCGGCGCCGAAATTCGCACCGCCACTGTGGCGGCTCTCGAAGCGATGGATATCTCTGTCGAGTGCGATCACCACGAAGTGGCCGAGAGCCAGCATGAAATCGACCTGAAATATCAGGAAGCGCTGGTGATGGCCGACTTCGCCCAGATATACCGCTTTGTCGTCAAGCAGGTCGCCATGCAGAATGACGTCTATGCGACCTTCATGCCCAAACCGGTTTTTGGTATCAACGGTAGCGGCATGCATTGCCATATGTCACTGTTCGAAGGTGACAAGAATCTCTTTTTCGACAAGAGCGACAAATATCTGCTGTCGCCAATCGCACGTCAGTTTACGGCCGGAGTGCTTACTCACGTTAGAGAGATTTGCCTCGTACTCAATCA
>ERZ1292633.4911-Hain-H41-02um-R1-4911-length-12234-cov-7_pt1 | contig 12234 bp, 7 predicted proteins | sample MGYA00564406_ERZ1292633 | MGnify/ENA primary metagenome ERZ1292633 (study PRJEB36523, sample SAMEA6512639) | groundwater metagenome | collected 2019-01-08 | study: AquaDiva: Metagenomics assemblies of 32 groundwater samples
GTTCTTTTAGAATCCTGAGTTCGCTGTGGATCGCCGTCCGGCGCGAAGCAAACAACTGGTTTTGCAAACTGATATTGGCCAATACACGTGGGTCGTCCTTTGCGCTTTCCAGTTCCGGCGGGAAGGTGATCGATCGCTTGTCATCCCGTTCCGCAGCCAGACGCGCTTCCACGGCGCGCGCGGAGAAGTATTGTACACGCGCGATCTCGGCCAGCGTTTTTGTCTGAGTATCATTCATCGTCACCAGCGTCTGGCCAGCTTTCACGACATCGCCTTCCTTGACGAGAATGTCCTCGATGATGCCGCCGGTAGGGTGTTGGATTGCCTTTCTGCTGGTCGAGACGGCGACTGTTCCGCTGAGCGGCACTCCTTTGTCCAGCGGCGCGAACGATGCCCACAATAAAAAACCGCCCACCCCCACAATGACGATCCACCATCCCAGACGAGCATGCGTGCGCGCATCGGTATTGACTTCCTGGGACGGCACTTCCTGGAAGGCGATATCTGTAGGAGCCGTTTTGTTGCCAAGTGACTTCATCATCATCGTCCCTGTTCCGTCACATCTGCATTCGCGTCAGCATCAATACGCGCCTGTGCATTTGCGGGGAGCTGTGCTTGCCCCGTTTGCTTGGTTTGTTGTGCCTGCTGCGACTGTTGCTGACTCGCTTTGGCCAACTCAGCCAGCACTTGGCCACTGGGGCCAAACATCTGCGCCATGCCATCGCGCAATAGCAATAATTTATTTGTGGTGCTAAGGGCGCTGGTGCGATGGGTAATCAGCACTATCGTTTTGCCACGGCTGCGCAAATCATTGATCGCCGCAACCAGAGCCAGCTCGCCCACATCGTCCAGATTCGAATTCGGTTCATCCAGCACGATCAGTGAAGGGTCGTCGTACATCGCCCGTGCCAGCCCAAGGCGCTGCTTCTGCCCGCCGGACAGCCCGCCGCCGCCGTCGCCGAGGGGGGTATCATAGCCTTGCGGGAAATGCAGAATCATGTCATGCACCCCGGCACGTTTTGCTGCCAGGATCACTTTTTCCGCATCAATCTCACCAAAACGGGCGACATTCTCGCTTACTGTTCCGGCGAACAACTCGACATCCTGGGGTAAGTAACCGATGCTGGGACCCAGTTCATCTTTGTTCCAGTGATAAACATCTGCACCATCCAGGCGCACTTTACCCACCGCAGCCGGCCAAATACCTACCAGTAGTCGCGCCAGGGTGGATTTGCCTGAACCACTCGGGCCGATGATTCCCAACACATCGCCTGGTGCAATCGCAAAACTCAGATTCTTGATCACGGCCACTGTGGAACCGGGCGGCGCTGCGGTTACCGCCTCCACCGCAACCTGCCCCAGTGGTTTTGGCAACGACATTCCCGCTTCGCGCGCAGGGTTAGCCTCCAGCAGTTTATTCAAGCGCTGGTAAGCGCTGCGCGTACCACTCCAGTTCTTCCATATTCCAATCAATTGGTCAACTGGAGCGGTCGCTCTACCCATCAAGATGGAAGCTACGATCATCATCCCGGGTGTAATTTTGCCATCCAGTACCAGCAGCGCTCCTAAACCCAGAATCAGTGATTGCATGGACATCCGCACAAACTTGGTAATTGCGCTGACAATCCCGGCTTTTTCGCTGGCTTCCGCCTGTAATTGCAGGAAACGGCTGTGCAGCTTGAACCAGCGCGACATCAAATTGGGCAACATCCCCATTGCCGAGATTACTTCAGCATTGCGCAGGTTATTGGTTGCTAGATTACTGGAAGCGACTGCCATGCTACTGGCTTCTGCCAGGGGTTTCTTTGAGATCACCTCATTGACATAAGCCAAAGTAATCAGTACTACGGTTCCACCCAAAGCAAACATGCCCAGCATGGGATCGAACAGGTAAATGACGGCCAGATAGATTGGAAACCACGGTGCATCGAAGAAAGCGAATAAGCCGTTGCCGGTCAGAAACTGACGAATATTGGTCAAATCCTGCAATGCCTGCCCGGCATTGCTACCCGCTTGTTTCAGATTTTGCTCAAAGGCAGCCGTATAAATCCGTTTGTTCATTTTCATGTCGAGCTGTGCGCCAATCCTGATCAGCACGAAACTGCGGACAAACTCCAGTGCGCCCATGAGTAGGTAGGCACCCAACACCATCAGCGTCAGCATCAACAATGTGGTCTCATTGCGGCTCGACAGAACGCGGTCGTACACCTGCAACATATACAAGGCAGGCACCAGCATGATCACGTTAATGATAGCGCTAAAAACACCAACGGTTCTGAATGCCCCCTTAAAACCAATCAGGGTTTGTGCTATTTCATTTTGCGGAATTTGGAATTTGGCCATCATCTGGAGCAGTCAGTGCACAAAAGTGCATAATTCGTAACAAGCAGCGTCACAATAATTTTCGTATTTTTATACGAGTGACATATTATTATCAATAATTAATATTTCATTAAAATGTGACCTACATCACAAACTTTTCGGAGAGTACAATAATTTTGCATAACTTGCAAAGCATTTTTCCTCGCATCAGCAATAATTAATAGAATTTGATTTGGCTCATCTTGCACAGAGCCTAAAATCACCTTTTTAAGCGGCAGGTTTCAACCTATCCAACCATCATCATCGACAATAGTGCGCATTGCCGTCAGCGTAATTGCACCGTTGGGAAAACCCCCTCCCACTGGATTGGAGATGTCCAGATAAAAGGTTTCGTTTGGCTCAGGCAAGGTGTTACCAACGATTTCCACCGGAATTACAGCTTGGGATTCGTCAGGATAAAGCACCAATTTACCACTGACGGCAAGGTAGTCTTCCGCTGTCTTGGCGGTGCCATCGCGGGTTGCGTAATTTACGCTCAACGCAGCGTTGGGGTCGGTGCGCAGCCCATTAAACTGCACCAGAAAATAGGTGTAGGTTGTACCGCTATTACCCTCTGCCATCTGCTTTTGTACTTCTTCCGGCTTGGTTGGTGTGTTGGGATAGTTGGCACGCAAACTTTGATCGATCCATTGCTGGTAATGGCTGGTGCGCTGCCAGAAACCCAACTCACCAAAACTGCTGTTGCTGCTGGCATCCACGTCCGGTTGCACACTGCCGCGTGCCAGGCTGGCAGTATAGCTGGCGATACCGGCAATTTGTCCGTTGATAAAGGCAGGCCCGCCACTGTCGCCGGGCGTAATCATGCCCTCGTCAGTACCCAGACCCAGATCAGACACGCCTAACAGCCGGCCTAAAGCATCGTTGTGCGCCTGGCCGTTATCAAAATCAGCAATCAGTTGAGTTCCTGCCGCCGGATTCCAGCTCATCAAGCTACCTAGAGATGCCTTGAGCGTCCCTGCATCCGCATCCACCCGGTTTTGTGCTTTGAGCCGCAAGTGAGCGCCAGTGTAATTTTGATCAGCTCCGGATGTCCCGCTGCCTGGCACACCGTAGCCCACCAGCATCATGGTTTGGTTTATCTCATCATTGCGGCGGTATATTTCGTATCGGTTACCGGTGACAGGCGCAGCCGTGTTCAGCCAGACCAGCGCCAGATCGTTGTTGCTGTTAACAGGATCGTAAGAGGGAATAACGCTGATTTTGCTGGCAGTGATCGACTGGGACCCTGCCGCAGTCTCAAAATGCACTACAGCGCTGGAGGCGGTTCCCGCCGCTGTTTGCAGCAAATGGGCAGCCATCAACACAGCGCGACCGTCGTAGAGCAAGACGCCGGTACCGTAAGAATTACCGACGGACACACGTACAACGCCGTCAAAACCCTCACCTGGGTTGGCCCGATTGCGGGACAGGGTATAACTGGTAACGGTGGCAACCAATACGATTTCCTTATAGGGATTGTGCAAGCAAACAGGAAAAGAAGCCTGAACCTCCCGCCTGAATTTTCAGGCAAATTTTATAGCAATTTCGTCTTGCTTCTCTGGTTTTTATCGTCAACCAGATAACCGTAGTGACGCTATGCACACGGCCCCTTCCGGCTTCACCCCGGCAAAAATTTCTCTGCCAGTTTCAGAATCTCCTCGTCTGCCAGCGCGAGCAGGGTATCCTCCATCTGTCGCGTAAAACCAGTCACATCGCACAAGGGGGAAGCGCGCATGTGTTCGCGCAACCTGGTTCGCAGCTTCATGAGCCGTTTCGCATCTCCGGCCAGTTCCACGGCGATACGTACGTAGTCATCTCCATTTTGCGCCGCCAGTTCTGGCAGACCGATGACGGAAAGAAACGCAAAAGTCTGTCGGCTCACCACCTGGCCGCTGTCGGCAAGTTCGGGCCATGTCACCACCGGCACCCCCATCCATAGCGCTTCGCAACTGGTAAGGCCGCCGGTAAAAGGGAAAGGATCAAGGGCAATATCAATGTCAGCGTATTCCTTCAGCACATCGGCGTGAAAGGAAGCGCCGCGCAATTCGATGCGTTCCGGGGCGATGCCTTGCCTGGCGAAAGCCTCCTGCACTGATTGGCACAGCCCTGCATCCTGAAATGTACGCCATTTGAGTACCAGACGGGAATTTGGCAAGGCCGCCAGTATGCGTACCCAGACCTCGAACACCTTGGCATTAAGCTTGGCAGTATTGTTGAAACAGCCGAAAGTTACATATCCCCTGAAAACACAAGGTAGCGGCGCGACTTCCATGGGGGCAAAAGGCATCGGTGTGTAACAGAAACGGCCACCGGGCAGCCGGATGATCGGCTCCACAAATTGCGCTTCAGTGCCTGCTGGGGCATGCCAATCATCCAGCAACACCGCATCCATTACTGATAAGCCGGTGGTAGCAAAGTAGCCCAGCCAGCTTACCTGAACCGGTGCAGGGCGATAAGCAAACACCGTCAGACGCGAACCGCCGGTGTGGCCCGAAAGATCCACCAGTACATCGATTTCATCCTGCTGTATTTGCTGGGCAAGAGCGAGATCATCCAGTGCGGATACATCGCGGAACGTGCATGTTACCCGTATGGCTGTTGTTACCCAGTCATTCACCTGCCCGGCGCTGTAGGCAAAGACAGTCACCCGCTCTGGGTCGTGGGCGATGAATACATCTTTGACAAACAGCCCCACGGTGTGTTGGCAGAAATCGGCTGACACATAGCCTATCCGCAAAGGGCGGCCATCCAGCGGGCGCAGGGTTGGGCGCGGATAGGGCCCGCCCGCCTTGGCTATGGCCCATTCGCCCCAGGCCTTTGCTTGTGCCAGGCGCTCCGCTTGCGACACTTCGTGGTCGCATTCCAGGCTCACCAGCGCGTTACGCCGGATAACCGGATGATCGGGGAACTGATCCAGCAACGCGGTATACAGACGGCGGGATTCAGCGTGGTCGCCGGCATCACGCGCCAGGTTGGCAAGATTCACCAACGGGCGCAGATCATTGGGTGCAAGAGTGCGAGTGCGCACAAAGCACTGACGCGCGGCACCGAGAAAACCGAAGTTCAGCAACAGAGCGCCAACACTCAAGAGCGCATCGAGGCTGTTGCCGTGGGCATCGACAATCTGCTGGCAAGTTCCAAGGCAGGCGTCGAAGCGCCCGGCTTGAGCATAGGCCTGCGCATACTGTATCTGCTTGGTAAAATTCAGAAGGGGCTCCATTTGTTTGGACGGAATTTCTTGTTTCATAAGGGTGCCTCTAAAAATTCAAAGTTCTAAACAAGACAAGGCGGGAACAAAAAATGTAGACGCAGCATATGGTTGATATGTAAGGAAACATTTTTTGTGCGCAACGAAGTATTGTGACGAAATCTGGATTTTTAGAGGTGGCCATAAGTGAAGTCCTGCCGGTTATTGCCTGGGTTGCGTGTTGCAGCATGGGTAGGCTTTCACAGTAGAACCTATCCGGTGTTTTCGGGCCAAGCGCTGAGATTTGGATTTTAGAGGAACCGCCGGTAAACTTGTCGTTTTGCTATAGTCTCAATGCCCAAAGCCATGTTGATGGTGCCTGTGATTTTATCCGTTGAGGCGGGTATGTGTCTTTTCTCTGCTCCTTCACGACTGAAACCTGCTACGCTCAACCCCTCTTATTGATGAACTCGCGTCAATCGAGTCTGATCCCATAGAATTTGCTATGCCGCCATACCTGTTCGATATCTATCAATTTCGTGGTTTCATTCTGGGCAGTGTCAAGCGGGAATTTGCGTCGCGCTACCGCAACTCCATGCTCGGTGCTGCATGGCTGGTACTGCAGCCACTGGCTCAAATACTAGTTTACACTTTAATATTTGCCAGTGTTATGCGCACCCGGCTGCCGGGTATTGACAGTACTTTTGGCTACAGCATATTTTTGTGCGCGGGAATTTTGACCTGGGGGTTATTCGCAGAAATCGTCGGGCGCAGCCAAAATATGTTCATTGACAATGCGAACCTGCTCAAAAAGCTGAGCTTTCCGCGTATAGTCCTGCCCATTATTGTGGTACTCAGCGCCTGCTTGGGGTTCTCCATCATTTTTGGTTTATTCACGGTTTTCCTGGTAGTTTCTAACAGTTTCCCGGGCTGGGTCTACCTGGCGCTGGCGCCCATCTTACTGGTGCATGTAATTTTTGCAGTGGGGCTGGGCATGAATATTGGCGTGTTGAATGTTTTTTTTCGCGATGTGGGGCAGTTTTTTGGTATTGTGCTGCAATTCTGGTTTTGGCTCACCCCCATCGTTTATCCGCTCTCCACCCTGCCGGACTGGGCGCAAAAGCTGATCATGTGGAACCCCATGACTCTCATCATCCTGGCGTATCAGGACATACTGGTGCGCGGCGAACTTCCCCATTGGCAACAGTTGGCACCGGTTTTCATAGTGGGGATGCTACTTTGCGCTGTGGGCCTGCAGCTTTTTCGCAAACGGGCAGGTGAAATGGTGGATGAACTTTGAGGCAGGGTGCACTTTGCGCGCCATATTTGCCGGGTTGAGGTGCATGGAATGCACCCTACGGTTTGCAGTCTCTGATGTAGGGTGCACTCTGTGCACCATGTTGCCGCGTTTAAGTGCATGAAATGCACCTAACGCAGGGAAGCACGCTACGGTCTATGTTGGTACAGTATTTATGTGAAGAAGGATAATGGGCACCATACGCGTCACTAATCTGGGCAAAGCCTACAAGCAATACTCCAACCGCTGGTCGCGCCTGGCAGAATGGCTCAGTCCGGGAGCCAAATCACACCACACACTCAAGTGGGTTTTGCAGGACATCAACTTCAGTGTTGCGCCAGGTGAAGCCGTAGGCATCGTCGGAATTAATGGCGCGGGCAAAAGCACGCTGTTGAAATTGATCACTGGCACCACGCAGCCCACCACCGGGGCGGTTTATCTGCAAGGGCGGGTGGCCGCCCTGCTGGAGTTGGGCATGGGCTTTCATCCCGATTTCAGCGGCAGGCAAAATGTCATTATGGCCGGGCAATTGCTGGGCTTGCAGGCCGCTGAAGTGCAAAACCTCATGCCCAGCATTGAAGCCTTCGCAGAAATTGGCGACTACATCGACCAGCCGGTGCGCGTGTATTCCAGCGGCATGCAGATGCGTTTGGCATTCAGCCTGGCCACGGCAAAACGGCCGGACGTGCTGATTGTGGATGAAGCTCTGTCAGTGGGTGACGTCTACTTCCAGCACAAAAGTTTTGAGCGTATTCGTGAGTTTGGCAAACAGGGTAGCACCCTGCTGATTGTCTCTCACGATAAAGGCGCGATTCTATCCATTTGTGATCGCGTCATCCTGCTGGACTCAGGTCGCGTTATCAAGGAGGGCGGCCCCGAAGAGGTGATGGATTTTTACAATGCGCTGATTGCAGAGCGTGAAAATTCAACCATTGTGCAGAAAAAAACAGAGCATGGACGAGTACAAACCACCTCAGGTACAAACGAAGCCACTGTTGTGGAAATCGCCTTGCTCAATGAATGCGGCGAAGCGGTGGAAATGGTAGGGGTGGGCGCGACCGTGACCCTGCGCGTCAAAGTGCAAACCAACGTACCCGTGCCCCGCCTGGTGCTGGGTTACATGATCAAGGACCGGTTGGGCCAACCCATGTATGGCACCAACACGTACCACACGGATATGCCGCTACATGACATGCAGTCGGGAGATTTAGCTGAATACCGTTTTACCTTTCCAGTCAATCTTGGACCTGGCAACTATTCGATCGCCACCGCATTGACCAGCAGCGAAACCCACCTGGGCAACAACTATGAATGGCGCGATTTGGCGCTGCTGTTCACCGTGGTGAACATAAGCCAGCCTGTTTTTACCGGTTGTGTCTGGCTTGAACCGAGCATTTCTTTACATCGCCAAATTTCCCATGACTCTCGCTAAATTCATCAACCAAATTCTTGGTCGCTTTGGCGTTGCGGTCATTCGGAAAGAGACTCTGAGTCGGTTGCTTGGCAGTCAACAGATGGAAAAATCACTGGGCGAACTGGCGCTGACGCTCAAGGAAATGAAGGATTCGACTGACCGCAATCACAGACAATTGCTGTGTCATCAGATCAATGCCAAGTGGGATATGGTTGATCTGCTTGAGCGGCACCGCACTTCTTCAGCCACGGCGCTATCTTGTCCTCTGTGCGATTACCGCGGCGAAGTTGCCAAGTTTGACAGGTTTGTTACGGGTTGTATTTTTGAGGGGGGCACCCTGGTGCGCCATCAGTGCCCCGAATGTGATCTGATTTTTGGCGCCGAGAAAATGTTGGGTCTGTCGGAGGCGGAGCTATCCAGGGACTATGAATGGCACTATCAGATATTCTCCGAGGGTGATTCCACGCCACAAGAGATCAGGGCATTCCATGCACTCAAGCCCGAAAGAGATCGGGTATATCTGAACTGGGGTACCGGAGCATGGTCGAAGACGATGGACTTGCTGCGACAAGACGGCTGGAATGTGTATGGCTATGAGCCGCATAGTGCGGCAACGGTGAGCAGCCCCTATGTTATTTCAAACATGGAACAATTATCGGCCATGCAATTTGACGGCATCTTTTCAAACAATGTCCTGGAACATCTGCGGTATCCGGTGCGCGAGCTTTCGGTAATGCGCGCCCTGCTCAAAAGCGGCGGCAAAATGTCTCATGCGACGCCGTGTTTTGAATATCTTTACGAATTTACCCGCTTCCATCTTTTTTTCTATTTGGGGCGATCACGTTCCATTCTGGCCGCCAAGGCTGAACTCAACATAGATGACTTTGTGGTCGATGGTGAATTTATGAACATTATTCTTACAAAAGACTGAAGATGGCCTTCACTTCATACGCTCAGAACTTTGAGGATGTAATGCTTTGGCGCGCCCTGAAACACGTCGAGAAAGGCTGTTACGTTGATGTGGGTGCCCAGCACCCCGTAATTGATTCTGTCAGCAAAGCTTTCCATGAACGTGGTTGGCGAGGTGTGCACATTGAGCCTGTGCCGGAATACGCCAGGCTCCTGCGCCAGGACAGGCCTGACGAAACGGTGCTGGAAGTTGCGCTGTCCGACATTGAAGGCACGCTTGAACTCAATGTCATAGCAGAAACTGGCCTCAGTACCGCAGTGGACGCCTACGCCCAGCGTCACCACACCGAACAGGGGTTTGACTGCCAACGGATTCGGGTGCCAGTTTTAACCTTAAAATCAGCTTTGCAGTCGCTTGCGGGCAAAGACGTGCATTGGCTCAAAATTGATGTAGAAGGACTTGAAGGCCAAGTGCTCAAAGGGTGGGACAGTCAAGCCTTGCGGCCCTGGGTGATGGTGATTGAGGCAACCATTCCCAACTCGACCGCGACAGACTATGCCAGCTGGGACCCCATCCTCACCGCAGCGAATTACCAGTTTGTTTACTTTGATGGGCTCAATCGTTTTTACGTTGCAACAGAACATGCTGGGCTTGCGCTGGCATTTTCTACCCCGCCAAATGTATTCGACGATGTGATGTTAACCGCGAATTCCACTATTTGCAGAGAGCTGGTAACGTCATATCTGGCAAGAGAGAATGAGCTGACTGCACAAACCGAAGTGCGTGTTGCCCAAGCCGAAGTGCGCGTTGCGCAAGCCAAAGCAGACGTGGTACAAATAGAGGGCCACTTTCGTGACGTGCTGAATAGCAGCTCATGGCGCGTCACCATGCCACTAAGACTTGTCGGCGGCGAATTGCGCCGGGTCAAGGCGGTCATCAGCAGTGCCCCCCCAAGGTTTAGCAAATCGTTGCTGCGCCGGCTTGGACTATGGGTGCTGCGCCATCCAATGCTTGAGCAAGCGGCGCTTGGAGTACTCGACCTCATGCCCGGTGTCAGACATCGCTTGCACCACATTGTGCGCGGGTCAGCAGGTACAGCCGGCGGTGTGTGGATAGCGGCCCGGAAGCCAGGCGACCTGTCGCCGCGCGCGGCCCGTATTTATACCGACCTCAAACAAACCATCAGTGCCAGGAAAAACTGATGCGCATCGTAATTGACCTGCAAGGCAGCCAAACAGAAAGCCGCTTTCGGGGTATTGGACGTTATTCACTCGCCCTCACTCTGGCCATGATCCGAAATGCAGGTGAGCATGAAATCTGGCTTATCCTCAATGCCGCGCTTCCACAAAGCATTTTCCACATCCGGCTAGCGTTCGCTGGCATTATCCCGCAAGAGCGCATTCGTGTGTTTGATGTCCCCACATCGGTGGCAGAGAATGACCCCATCAATGCCTGGCGCGCGCGGGCTGCCGAGAAAATCCGTGAACATTTTATTCTGCAGTTGCAGCCTGATGTAGTGTTAGTGACCAGCCTGTTTGAGGGTTACGTTGATCAGGCGGTGACCTCGGTCGGCGCGTTTTCTGGCGGCACCAAAACGGCCGTGATTCTGTACGACCTGATTCCGTTACTGGACCCCGCCTCTTTTCTTCCAACGCCCGTAATAAAGCAGTATTACGAACGCAAGATTCAGTCGCTCAAAAACGCCGGCCTGCTGCTTGCAATTTCAGATTATTCGCGGCTGGAGGCCATTGAAGCTCTAGGGCTGAAACCAGACAGCGTAGTAAGTATCTCGACGGCGGTGGATGCACGCTTCAAGCCTGGGAACCGGTCGCCGCAGGAAATAGCGATACTGCGTCAGAGCTTTGGCATCACCCGGAAAATGATCTTGTACGCGCCCGGCGCGTTTGATGCACGCAAGAACATTGATGGCTTGATCACCGCTTACAGCCTGCTTCCTGCCGAACTGCGCAACGATCATCAATTGGTGATAGTCAGCAAATTAAGAGACGTAGTGCGTCGCCGGCTAGAACGGGTGAGCAAACGTGCAGGTCTGGCGGCAAACGAGCTGGTGTTGACAGGCTATGTTGAAGATGAGGACCTGATCTCACTCTACACCGAGGCAACGTTGTTCGTCTTTCCCTCGAAACACGAGGGCTTCGGCCTGCCTGTGCTGGAGGCGATGGCTTGTGGGGCGCCTGTGATTGGCTCCAACAGCACGAGCATTCCTGAGGTTATTGGCTTAGCGGAAGCGCTATTCGATCCGTTGTCGCCGCAATCAATCATGGAAAAGATGGCTCAGGTATTGCGGGATGAATCCTTCCGGCAACAATTGCGTTTGTATGGACTGAACCGGGCGAAGAAATTTTCATGGGATGAATGCGCCCAGCGGGCTCTCAGCGCGCTCGAGGCGTTTGTCCAGCATGAGGAAACATCAGCGCATTCGCCGGCAGGCTCTGCCAACCCCGCTGCAATAGTACATGCCATCGCTGACATCGGTGGTGCTGGCGCGCCCAGTGATGCCGACCTGGTCAGGGTCGCCGATTGTATTGCCTTCAACATGGGCAGAGACACTCCAAGACAGCTGATGGTCGACATTTCAGTGTTGGTGCAAACCGATGCCAAGTCGGGGATTCAACGTGTCATTCGCAGCATTTTGCGGGAACTGCTTGAGAATCCCCCGCCCAATACCGATGTCAGGCCAATCTATTTTGACAGGGTGCGCTACCGCTATGCGAACGTCTTTACTGCTTCTTTTTTTACTGGTGCGCCATCCCGTGGTGCGACTGATGAAATCGTTGATTTTTGTCAAGACGATATCTATCTGGCACTTGATCTGAACATTCACCTGACAACCTCAGTGCACGACCTGCACCTGCGCCTGCAGAACCATGGGGTACAGCTCTATTTCATCATCTATGATATTTTGTTGCTGCAACGTCCTGACTGGTGGCCAAAGGGCATCAATGTGGCTTTCGAAGCATGGCTACGCAGCCTTTCAGAAGTGGCCACCGGCTTGATCTGCATCTCTGAGGCTGTTGCAGAAGAGGTTCGTTCCTGGCTGATAG